>ENA-OSEO01003710-OSEO01003710.1-sediment-metagenome-genome-assembly--contig:-NODE-3710-length-17275-cov-4.502558_pt1 | contig 17275 bp, 13 predicted proteins | sample MGYA00237883_ERZ534232 | MGnify/ENA metagenome assembly ERZ534232
CCGCATGATTCCAAGGACCTCCCCGATCCCCATCTGGTCCAGGAGATCGTCAGGAAGGTGGCTCACCTCCTCAGGAGGAGCGCCGTTCAGGGTTTCCATGAGGAACCCCATGAAGCCCCTCACCGTTGGAGCGTCCGGCGGCGCATCGGCAATGATGGTGACCTTTCCCTCGCGGACACCCACCCACAAGAAGAGGGGCGTCTGGCACTCCTGGACACGGTTCAGCCCTGCGTCGCGGGCCTCCACGAAATCCTGGGGGAGATCCGGGAACTTCCTTGCATACTGGAGGAGGAGTTGCATCCGCATCTCTCGGGTCGCGGACCGGAAGCGGTGCAGGCTCTTCTCGAGTGGTCTCATAGTGCGCTCTCGGAGGATCGTTGCGCCAGGGGATGGATCCGACCAATCTTGCCCGGTGGCTCCTCGTGATCATCCTCATCTGCAGGACGGGGTCGGGGCTGTATGAAACCCCCAGCGGCAAACATGCCTGGACCTTGGCACCTGGGCAACGACGTCATCGACCTTGCCGACCCCAGGGCTCTGGGGAAAGCGAGCGAGAAACGCTTCCTGCGACGAGTATTCTCGGAATTCGAGCAGGAGGCAATCAATGCATCACACGATCCGGACCTGGCGCTATGGACGCGGTGGACAGCCAAGGAGGCCGCGTTCAAGAGCATCAGCAAGACCACGGGGGAGCCTCCCGTCTTTCATCACCCCTCCTTCCTGGTGAACCTTCACGACCTGGAGACTTCCAGGGAAACAGACGTGTTCGCAGATCACCCCCCGGGGGTACTTTCCGGGGAGGTATGTTATCAGGGTACAGAATTGGCCCTCAGGGTCCAGCTTGCGGGCGATGTCGACCTTCTCCTGGCGGGTGAAGACGATCCCGGCCTGCTGCTCGCCGTCCCGCAGGGTGATGTCGTGGATCTTTATCTCGTCCGGAAAGCCTAACGAGGCCATCGCCTCGGGGGCATAGTTCCAGGGGCTGACGAACCACTTGTCGGTCTTCCAGGGGGTCGCGGACATCCAAGCCTCCTTTACTCAGTCAACGGACAGTCGCCTGGCCAGGGCCACGGCCTGGCCGGCGTTGGGGGCGTAGCCGTCGGCCCCGATCTGACGGGCGAACTTGTCGTTGACCGGCGCGCCGCCGACCATAATCTTGACCTGGGTGCGCAGGCCCGCTTCGGCCAGGGCCTCGATGACCGTGCGCATCTGGGGCATGGTCGTGGTCAGGAGGGCGGACAGGCCCAGCACCCGGGGCCGGTGGGCGGCCACCTCCCGGACGAAGCGCTCGGCCGGCACGTTGATGCCCAGGTCGATGACCTCGAAGCCGACCCCCTTGAGCATGGTGATGACTATGTTCTTGCCGATGTCGTGGACGTCGCCGAAGACCGTGCCGATCATGATCCGGCCCCCGCCTTGTTCGGCCCGGGCGGCCAGGTGGGGCTCCAGGAGCTCCAGGGCGCCGTTGAGGGCCCGGGCCGAGAGGAGAACCTCGGGGATGAAGACGTCCCCGGAGACGAAGCGCTGGCCGATGACCTCCATGGCCGAGAGCATCCCCTGCCTGAGAATGTCGGCCGCCTCGAAGCCCTGCTCGAGGAGTTGGGCCACGTTCCGCCTGATCTCCTTCTCCCGCCCCAGGAGGACGTCATCGTGGACCAGGCCGAAGGCCTCCTCCAGGGGACGGGCCGGGGCCGGCCGGCTGGCCGGCCGGTCCTCCGGACCCGGGCCGGGCAGAGGCCTGAAGGCGCCGGCCTCCAGGGGCAGCCGGCCCTCCCTGTCCACCCGCTCGCCCAGGCGGACCAGCCGGTCGAACACGGCCCGGGGCGGCACGCAGTCGGCGATGGAGGCGATGAAGCGCCTCCCCGGGACCGCGGCCCGGAAGAGGTGATCGACGAAGGCGTCGAACTCAGCCTCGTCGGCCGAGTCGGCCAGGAGCAGGTTGGAAGGCAGCCCGCCCCAGACGGTCAGCTTCTCACCCCAGCGCCGGCAGTACTCCTCCAGGGGCACCTTGGTCATCGGGAAGGGGCAGACCGCTTCGGCGGCGTGGATGCCCGAGGCGGCGATGAGGTCCAACAAGCCCTGGTTCTCCCCGTCGCAGTGGCAGAGCATGAGCTTGCCCCGCCCGGCCATCTCGGCCGAGGCCCTTTGCAGCCAGGGCAGGATCTCCTTCTCGAAATAGGCCGGGTAGGTGATCATGTCATCGTAGTTGGCCCCCCAGAGGACCACCTCGGCCGGCGAGTCGAGGACCAGCTTGAGGGCTTGCTCGTAGTAGGGCGCCAGGCTCTCGGCCAGGGCGCGCATTTCTTTTTGATGGTCGTGGTAGTGGTAGTAGAACCGGGTCGCGTCCAAGAACTCCCGCTGGATGTGGTGCATGGGCGAGGCGGCCAGGCCGGCCATGGTGCAGGCCACCCCGTCCGGGCCGATCTCCTCCCGCCAGGCGCCGAACCTCTGGTAGGCCGGCCGCAGCTCGATATTCTCGAAGATGTAGCCCAGGGCGCGGTAGTCCTCCGGCCCCTTCAGGGCCGGCTCGCTGATCCAGGCCAGCGAGTTGCCGGCCCGGCGCATCTCCTCGGAAAAGGTCGTCGCCGTCCGGACCGCTCCCCTGGGGGTCTGGTAGGTGATCCGGGTCCGGTCTCCTTCCCGGGCGACCTCCACGGCCACGTCCGCGGGCAGGTGGACGCTGAAGACCATCTCCTTGAGGTTGTAGAGGCCCAGGGCCCGGTGGAGGACGTCCTCGGGCCGGCCGGGGCTGAGGAAGTCCGGGGCGACCTTGTGGAGGGCCCAGCCCTCGGCCCGGGCGATCTCGTCCTGGGAGCGGCCGGCGTGCCTGGCCGGGAGGGTTCCGGCCGGGGCGTTGGCGTTGTACCAGAGGTCCAGCCTGGGGGTGTAGGCCAGCCTGTCGGGCGTCTGGCCCTCGAGCGTGGTCAGGATCCTTTCCCGGTGGGTCATGCCGTCTTTCCTCTGAGGGCTGGCGAGTTCGAGGTTCGGGTCCGGGCTCTCACCTGGGCACGCCCAGGAGCAGCTCCGGCAGCCAGGTGCTGATCCAGGGGAAAAAGACCACCAGGGTCAGGACGACCATCATGGCCGGGAGGTAGAGGATCGACTCCCTGGTCACCCGGGCCACCGAGATGCCGGCCACGTCGCTCATGACAAAGAGGCACATCCCGTAAGGCGGGGTGATGATCCCGGTCACCAGGGCCATGATCATGACCATCCCGAAGTGGGTCGGGTCAATGCCCAGGGCGTTGACCACCGGCAGCAGGGTCGGCGTGACCAGGAGGATGGCCGGGGTGGCGTCCAGGAAGAGGCCGATGACCAGCATGAACACGGCGATCATGGCCAGGCCGATGGTGCTGTTGCCCGAGGTTATCAGGGGGTTCATAAGCCCGGTGATCAGTTGGGGCAAGCCCTCCCTGGTCATGACCCAGGTAAAGAACCCGGCCACGGCCATGATGAACATGAAGACCCCGGTCATGACCACCGTCTCCTCCAGGGTCTGCCAGAGGCTCCTGAAGGTCATCTGGCGGTAGATCAGGCCCAGCACGACGGCGTAATCAATGGCCAGAATGGCCGCCTCGGTCGGGGTGACCACCCCGAAGGCGATGCCGCCGATGATGATCACCGGGGTCAGCAGGGGCAGGATGCCCCGGGCCAGGGCCCGGACGGCCTGCTTCAGGGTCACCCGGGTGACCTGCCAGGTCCGCCCTTCCGGGGTCAGGTGGGCCCGGACCCAGATACTGATCATCAGGGTGATGAGGAGGGCGATGCCGGGCAGAACCCCGCTCAAAAAGAGCCGGCCGACCGATATCTCCGCCGTCGCCCCCAGGATGACCATGACCACGCTGGGCGGGATGACCGGGCCCAGGGCCGAGGAGGCGCCGGTGATGCCCGCGGCGAAGTCGAGGCGGTAGCCGGCGTCCTTCATCATCTTCATCTCGACCTGGCCCAGGCCGCCGGCGTCCCCGACCGAGGTCCCGGACATGGAGGCGAAGAGGCAGCTGGCCAGGGCGTTGGCGTAGGCCAGGCCGCCCCTGAACCGGCCCACCAGGGCTATGGCCACGTCCAGGAGCCGGTTGGTCACCCCCGAGGTGTTCATCATCCGGCCGGCCAGCAGAAAGGCCGGCAGGGCAATGAGGACGTAGGTGAACAGGGTCCCGGTCATGCGGTGGGGGATCATGGCCAGGGGCGTGGCCTGGTTGAGGATCAGGTAGAGGATGATAGGCAGGCCCAGGCAGAAGGCCACCGGCGCGCCCAGAAGCAAAAAAATGATGAAGAGCCCCAGCGAGTAAATAACGGTGAACACTGATCCGACCTCTCTCCCCTCCCCGGCTCGGCCCCCGGTTCAGGCCCGGTCCAGCCTGGGCCAGGCCGCCCTGAGCAGTTCGCCGAGGTGAAGCACCCCCATGTAGAAGCAGGCCAGGACCACGGGCAGGTAGTACCAATTCTTGGGGATGTTCAGGGTCACGCTGGCGTGGGTGGCTGTGATCGGCTGGAGCTTGACCCCGCCGATGACCACCAGGATCAGAAAGACAACGATGAGCCCGTTGAGGGCCACGGCCGCCGCCCGGCGCCGCTCCGGCCCCAGCCGGTTGACCAGCAGATCGACGAGAATGTGCTTCTTCCTGGCCGAGGCCACGGCGGCGCCGAGGAAGGAGACCCAGATGAACAGGAAGGTCGAGAGCTCCTCGGTCCAGACCAGCGGGGCGTTGAGGACGTAGCGCTTGAAGACCCCCACGGAGATGACGGCCACGATCAGGGTCAGCAGGGCCGCGCCGACCTTGACCATGACCCGCTCGCCCCAGCGGACGAACCAGTCGATGAACGGGATGATCCTGAGCATGGCTGCCTCCTGCGCTCTCCTGCCCCGGGGTTGACGGATCGCCGGGGGCGGCTCATTCCAGGACCGCCCCCCGATTGCCCGAGGTGACCAGGCGGGCGTAGCGGCCCAGCCAGCCCTCCCTGACCGCCGGCGGCCGGGGAGACCAGCCGGCCCGCCGCCGGGCCAGCTCCGCCTCGGGCACCTCCAGGGTCAGGCAATGGCGGGGGATGTCGATGGCGATCAGGTCGCCCTCCTCGACCAGGGCGATGGGCCCGCCCGCGGCCGCCTCGGGCGAGACGTGGCCGATGGAGGCTCCCCGGGTGGCCCCTGAGAAGCGGCCGTCGGTGATCAGGGCGCAGGTTCGGTCCAGGCCCATGCCGGCCATGGTCGAGGTGGGCTGGAGCATCTCCCTCATGCCCGGACCGCCCTTGGGCCCCTCGTAGCGGATGACGACCACGTCGCCGGGCTCGATGCGGTGGCCCAGGATGGCCTGGTAGGCCGATTCCTCGCCGTCGAAGACCCGGGCCGGCCCCCTGTGGCAAAGCATGTCCTCGGCCACGGCCGAGCGCTTGACGATGGCCCCGTCCGGACTGAGGTTGCCGAAGAGGGCGGCCAGGCCGCCCGTGGGCCGGTAGGGCGCCTCCAGGGGCCGGATGACCTGGGGATCTTTGTTGCGGGCTTCCTTGAGCAGGGCGCCGATGCTCCGCCCCGAGACCGTGGGGCAGTCCTCGTGGATCAGGCCCTTCCGGCTCAGCTCCTTCAGCAGGGCCATGACCCCGCCGGCCGCGTCCAGGTCCTCGATGTGGTGGGGGCCAGAGGGGGACATGTGGCAGAGCTGGGGCGTGGCCTCGGAAATGCGGTTGAACAGCTCCAGGTCCAGGCTGAGCCCGGCCTCGTGGGCGATGGCCGGCAGGTGCAGGGCCGAGTTGGTCGAGCAGCCCAGGGCCATGTCCGCGGCGATGGCGTTCTCCAGGGCCTGGGGGGTGATGATGTCCCGGGGCTTGAGGTCCTCCCGGATGAGCTCGACTATCCGGCGGCCGGCTAGGCCTGCCAGTTCCAGACGACCCGGCCGGGCGGCCGGGATGGTCCCGTTGCCGGGCAGGGCCAGGCCCAGGGCCTCGGAGAGGCAGTTCATGGAGTTGGCCGTGAACATCCCGGCGCAGCAGCCCGGGCCCGGGCAGGCCGCGCCCTCGATGGCCTTCAGCTCCGCCTCGTCGATGACCCCCTGGTTGTACTGGCCCACGGCCTCGAAGGCCGTGTTGGTGTCGATGATCCTGTCGCCGAGACGGCCGGCCAGCATCGGCCCGCCGGAGATGACCACCGTGGGCAGATTCAGCCTGGCCGCGCCCATGATCATGCCGGGCACGCTCTTGTCGCAGTTGGGGATGACCACCAGGCCGTCCACGCAGTGGGCCAGGGCCATGGCCTCCAGCGAGTCGGCGATCAGCTCCCGGGAGGGCAGGGAGAGGCGCATGCCCGGGTGGCCCATGGCGATGCCGTCGCAGATGCCGATGGAGCCGAAGACAAAGGGAACCCCCCCGGCCTCCAGGACGGCCTGGCTGGCCGCCTGGGCCAGCTCGTTGAGGTGGATGTGGCCGACGATGAAGGTGTTGTACGAGTTGGCGATGCCGACGAAGGGCTTGTCGAAATCAGCGTCCTTCAGCCCGAGGGCCCGCATCAGGGCCCGGTGGGGCACCCGCTCGAAGCCCTTCTTGACCGTATCCGATCTCATGCCTCCTCCTTGCTCAATTGACCAGCGAGCCCGGGCCCGGACGCTCCTGGGGCCGGCCGCGCGACCCTCTCCCGGCTCGGGGCCGCGCGGCTGGCCTGATGTTATTTCAGCTACTTGAGGTTGCGGACCTTCTCAAAGAGCCCCTTGGTCCAGGCCCCCTCGGCCTCCAGCTTCTCGGCCGCGGAGAAGACCTTCTGGGCGAAGGGCTTGCGGTCGGCCACGGGGGTGATGGTCGCCCCTGCCGCCTTGAGCTTCTCCAGAACGCCGTTGAGCCGGTCGTGCAGGGACTTGGAGTAGGCCTCGCCGGCGGCCCGGGCCGCCTCGACGAGGGCCTTCTGTTCATCCTTGGTCAGGGACTGGAACTTCTTGTCGTTGATCAGGACCACGATGTTGTCCCGGATGTGGTCGGTCATGAGGAAGTAGGGGCAGACTTCCTGGATCTTGGAGGCGTAGAGGATGTCGATGGGGCCCTCGCAGGCGTCGACCACCTTCTGGGACAGGGCCAGGTAGGCCTCGCCCCAGGGTATCTGGGTCGGGCTGGAGCCCAGGGCCTGGTGGGACATGATGTAGCCCTTGATCTGGGGGGCGCGGATCTTGAGCCCCTTGAGGTCTTCGACGGTCTTGAGAGGCTTGTTCGAGGCGTAGTCGCGGGGCACCCTGATCCAGTTGTTGGCCAGAATCCGGACGCCCGTCTTCTTGAGGAACATTTCTTCCATGCCCTTATAGACGTCGCTGTCCAGATAGGCCTTGTAGTGGTTCTCGTCGTTGAACAGGAAGAAGAGGCTCTCCACCTGCTTGTCCGGAACGTACTGGGCCAGCCAGGAGCCGGCGTCGACGAACATGTCCTGGGAGCCCATGGTCACGCCCTCGATCTGGCTGATGGCGTCGCCCAGTTGGGAGGCCGGGTAGACCTCGACCTTCAGGCCGCCGTTGGTCTTCTGGGCGACCAGGTCGGCCATGGCCTTCATGGATTTGCTGGCCGCGTCCTCGGCCGGCAGCACGCCGCCCATTTTCAGGACGACGGTCTTGGCCGGGGCCAGGGCCGGCAGGGTCAGCAGCAGGGCCACGGCGGCGATGAGTGCGACAACTCCCCTCTTTCCCATCTCCAAAACCTCCTCGTGTTTGTGGGTGAGCGATCCAAAGGCCTTTCAAGCGTCCAGTTGAGCCAGCATGGGCTCGAATATCTTCCTTCGGTGGTTGATGTGCCTCTTCATCTCCTCCCAGGCCTCCCGCCGCCGTTTCTGTCTCACGGCCTCGTAGATCCGGCGGTGCTGCTCCAGGGACTGCTCGCGCATGCCGGGAACGATCTTGAAGCCCTGGGCCATGAACTGCTCCATGGACTCCCGGAGGTTCTCGAAGATCTGGGCCAGGAAGCGGTTGTGGGCCGCCCGGACAATCAGGAAGTGGAACTCCAGGTCCTTCTTGACGTAGTCGTTGTGCCGCTTCTCGGCCAGGGCCCGGTCCATCTCCTGGATGCAGCCGCCGATGGCCTCCAGGTCGCTTTCGGCGGCGTTGGCCACGATCAGGTTCATGGCCCCCAGTTCGACCACCTCCCTGGCGTCCAGGAGCTCGCGGATGGCCTCCGGCCCGCCCAGTTCGGGCAGGCGCAGGGCGCTGAGGTAGCTGGCCGGGACCGGGGCCCTGATGACCGTGCCGAAGCCGGAGCGCTGCTCGACCACGCCCATCAGGCTCAAGGTGTGCATGGCCTCGCGCAGGGTCGTCCGGCTGACCTCGAGCTTCTCGGCGAACTCCGTGTGCACGGGCAGCTTCTGGCCGATCTTGAGCTCGCCGGCCTCGATCATCCGCCTGATCTCGTCAATGACCGCGTCCGAGAGTTTCTTCTTTCTGACCGGGGCCAAGCCGATCCACCTCCTCTTCGAGATGTTAGTCATTTAATAGGTTAATATGTTAGTCGTACTAACTTGGTCGGGCGATGTCAAGGAAAATCCCGCCGGGAGGTATTAATGGTGTCTTTGAAGACAGAGAGAGGGTGAGGCTCTCGTCTGAACAGCCCGTCTCTGATTGGAATCCCCGCCGGGGCAACCTGGGATAGCGGCCGGGTTTAACCCCTCGGCGGGGCGGCGGCGTCCAGGAAGCCGCCTCGGCCGCCTAACGGGCGCAAGGGAATTGAATCCCCCCAAGCCTGAAGGCTGGGGGCACCCTTGACCTAACGGGGGCGGGGCAATGGTCTTATTTTATATTTAACTAACCATTATACAGTTTATATGGTGGTGTCGGGGCCGCGCCCCCGGCACCAGGCCGCAGGCCAAGAGAACCTGCCGCCAGGGACGCGTCCCTGGCGGCAGGCCTCAAGCCAGGACGAGCCCCAAGCGATGCGGCCCGGCCAGCTTTAAACAAGGGCGCAACCGACTTCATCGGGGCTCGGGCCGGTTCTGGCCGGCCTCGTCATGTTCCGGTGGATTCAAAATGCCTTTTGGCCCATCAAGCCCAACCCGGCCGCGGCCGGGGCGGAGTCAATCCACGTCCAGGTAGCCCAGCGAGGCCGAAAGCTCCCGGCAGATCTGCCGGAGGCTCGGACCCATGTTCTTCTTGGCCAAGGCGACGCTGTGGCGGCTCAGGGGAAAGGAGAGGCTAATGGCGGCGATGGGATTGCCGGTGTGGTCCCTGAGGGGGCAGCCTATGGAGGCCAAACCCTTTTCCAGGCCCTGATCGCAGACGGCGATCCCATCGGCCCGAATTTTTTGGAACTCCTCTTTCAGCCGGTCGATAGAGGTGGTGGTGTACTCCGTGAACTGGATGAATTCCATTCTCCGCAACAGGTCGTCGAGCGAATCCTCCGGCATATAGGCCAAGATGGCCTTGCCCCCGCCGCTGGCGTAGGTGGGCATGCTCGTTCCGACGCGGCGGCGGCTGGCCAGGGCGTACTCGGCGTCAAGTCTCTCCACGATAACGGTCCCCGTCCCCACAAGAACGCACAGGTTGACGGTCTCCTTGGTTTCGTCCCGGAGCCGCTGCATGTAGGGCCAGGCCAGACTGCGCAGGCTGAGGCCGCTCATGGCCGCCGCCCCAACGGCGATGTTCCGGCTGCCCAGGCGGTATCTCTTGGAGCGCTGGTCCTGCTCCACGAAGCTGAAATCCTTCATCGTCTGCAGGAGGCGGAAGCAGGTCGTCCGGCCGAAACCGGACCTCTGGGTCAGTTCGTCCAGGCTGAGGGCCCGGTTCTGGCCGCTGAGCATGAGGAGCAGCCGGAGGCCCTTGGCCAGGGATTGGATACGCCCCTTGGGGCTGGCTCTCATTTCATCGTCCGATGTCACGCGCCACCTCTCAGCTCGATAACCAGGTTGATCCGCCGGACTGAATGATCCGGGACATCCAGCCGGCGGCGCCGTCCGCCCAAGAGCCTTCAGGGAGAGCCAAAACCTTTCCGGCCCCCCGGGCCCGACCCGGCCCGCTGCGATCAGTCAGGTCGGCAGAACGGAGGCCGATAAATTGCTCATAGTGGAATATTATTCCACAATAAGTCAAATATCTCTTGACTCATCTTGGGGCGCCAGTCAATATGAAAATACCGGTATGACTCAGTTGAATCGATCTAATATAATTTGGGACGAAAATTTTGGGGCGTGAACTCGGATGAACAGATCCGTATCTTTTCACTAAAAGGAGGTAATGATGAGGAGACGGGGATTGTTTGGACTGGCGCTGCTGTTGGCGGGCTGCCTGGCTATGACCCTCCTGCTGCCGGTGCCGGAGGCCATCGCTCAGGACCTGGTCCTCAAGTCGGGCCACATCGCCAACCCATTGGGCAACAGGCACAAGGCCGCCCTGAAGTTCGCCGAGCTGGTCAACCAGAAGAGCAAAGGCAAGGTCAAGGTCGACGTCTACCCGGCCGAGCAGCTGGGCAAGGCCACGGCCCAGTTCCAGGCCCTCTCCATGGGCACCCAGGACCTCTGCTACGAATCCCTGGCCTGGTACAGCCAGTTCGACAAGGATTTCGGCTACTACAACGTACCCTTCGTGTTCAACACCTACCAGGAAATCTTCAAGGCCTATGAGAGCGAAGCCGGCCGAGCCATGTTCGACGGCGTTATCAAGAAGGTCGGCGTCAGGTGCCTGGCTTACAACTTCGAGGATAGCCTGAGGAGCCTCTATTCGGTCAAGAAGCCGATTCGCACCCCCGATGACCTCAAGGGCGTCAAGATGCGGGTCCCGGGCATCAAGATCTACATAGAAGCCTGGCAGATGCTCGGCGCCAACACGGTCCGGGTCTCCTGGGGCGAGCTGTACACGGCCCTGCTCCAGGGCATCGTCGAAGCCTCCGAGGGGCCGCTGACCGAGACCTACAGGAGCAAGCTCCTCAAGATCGAGAAGTACATCACCCAGCTCGACTACAAACCCAGCCCCCTGACCGTCTCCATCAGCGAGAAGACCTGGCAGAAGCTCAGCCCGGACATCCAGAAGATTCTCAGCGAATCGGCTCACGAGGCGGGCGACTACTTCACCGCGTTGACCAAGGAAGAGGTCAAGGAAACCATCGCCAAGCTCAAGGAAGAAGGCAACGTTTTCGTGGACTTCGACCGGGAGTCTTTCGTCAAAAAAGCGGCCGGCCTGCCCCAGAAGTTCGAGGATGAAGGCCTCTGGACCAAGGGGCTGCACGAGAAGATGATGCAGGCCCTAGGCCGCAAGTAAGCCACTAAGACTCCAGACCCGGCGGCGGAGATGAGAGGCGGTCTGACTCCCCCCATCTCCGCCGCTCGGCGGAAGGATTCACTCGGGAAAGGCCGGATCAAAAAAAAGCGGGCTTCTGGGGTTCAGTCGGCTAAGGTCCGAACTCTTGAAGCGCCCCGCCCCTCTTGACCAGGACGGAGGTCGTCATGAGGCCCTTTCTCAGGAACGTAGAAGAAAACTTGGTGGGCCTGATGCTGGCCGTCATCTGCATCCTGATATTCGTTGATGTTCTGACGCGCTACGCCATTGCCGTGTCCTCGGCCGGAATTGAAGAAATATCAATCATCATATTTATTTATACAGTTTTCTTCGGGGCGACGGTGGCCACGAAAAAGGAGATGCACATTGTCGTTGACTCCCTTCACAGGCTGATGCCGGCCAGGGCCCAGGTCGTCATGTCCCTGGCCACCGAGTTTCTCAGCCTGCTGTTCTTCGTGATTATGACCTTTGCCGGCGTGAAACTGACCATCGCCCAGTGGCTGTTCACCAGTCCCACCTACGAAGTCCCCATGAGTCTCTTCAGCTTGCCGGTGCCCGTGTGTTCGGCCCTGATGTCGATATACACAATTTTCAATATCAAGCGCAGGCTCACCGAGAACAAGTAATTTCCCCGGGAGAGGAAGCATGAACGGCGTTGTCATGGTTCTCATTTTTCTGGCCCTCCTGCTGGTCAGGCTGCCGATCGGTACGTCCATGGGCCTGGCTTCCGTATTCTATCTGGTTTTCCTGGCCGATATCTCCCTGGTGATCCAGGGCCAGCGAATGGTCCAGACCTTTGTCAGCTTTCCCCTGCTGGCCGTGCCCCTGTACATCCTGGCGGCCAACCTGATGAACCAGTCCAAGATCACCAACCGGATCTTCTCGTTCGCCGAAAAACTGGTCGGCTTCATCCCCGGCGGGCTGGGGCACGTCAACATCATTTCCAGCATGATCTTCGCCGGTATGTCCGGCTCGGCCATGGCCGACTCGGCCGGCCTGGGTCGGATCGAGATCAAGGCGATGAAGGAAGCGGGCTACCCCCTGCCCTTCAGCGCGGCCGTGACCGCCGCCTCCTCCACCATCGGACCGATCATCCCCCCCAGCGTCATGATGATCATTTACGGGATGCTGGCCGAGGAATCGGTGGCCGAGCTGTTCGTCGCCGGGGCCATCCCGGGCTTCCTGATGGGCGTTTCCCTGATGATCCTGGTCTACTTCATGTCCCGGAAGAGCAGCTACCCCCGAGTGCCCTTCCCCGGACTCAAGAGCCTGGGCCAGTCCTTCCTGAGGGCCCTGCCGCCGCTCATGACCCCGGTCATCATCATGGGCGGAATCCTGGGCGGCGTCTTCACGCCCACCGAAGCCGGCGTCGTGGCCGTAGTCTACGCCTTCCTGCTGGGTCTGTTCTACCGGGACCTGGATTTCAAAGAGGCCTTCCGGGTCTTGAAGGATTCGGCGGTCAACACCGGGGTGATCCTCTGGATATTCTGCAACGCGGCCATCTTCTCCTGGATTCTGACGATTGAAAACCTGCCTCAGCTGGCCTGCGACTGGCTGATCGGCTTCACCTCCGAGACCTGGGTCGTTCTTATTATCCTCAACGTGTTTCTTCTGATGGCGGGCTGCATCCTCGATCCCACGCCGCTTCTGATGATCATCGCCCCGATCATCATTCCCACCCTGGTGAAGTTCCACATCGACCCGGTCCACTTCGGGGTGGTCATGGTCCTCAACCTGCTCATCGGTCTGCTCACCCCGCCGGTCGGCCTGGGCCTGTTCGTCGTCTCAGACATCGCCAAGATATCCTTCACCGACGTCTGCAAGGCTGTTTTGCCCTTCTTCATACCTCTGCTCATAGTCCTGATTATGATCACCTACATCCCGGAAATAACCTTGTTCCTGCCGAAATTGTGGATGAGATGAATACTGCCGTCGAGGGGTTGCGACATGATAGAAGCAAATGATCTGAAAAGACTTCTCTGCCCCAGATCCATCGCCGTCGTGGGTGAGAGTCAGCCCGTCTACGCGGGCAACCACGTGGCCAGGCTGAGGGAGCACAAGTACGCCGGCCAGGTCTATCCGGTCAATCCGAGCTACGACGAGATCTGCGGGTACAAGTGTTACCACGATGTCTCCGAGCTGCCCGAGGGCATCGATTGCGCCGTCATCAAGGTCAGAAGCGATCTCGTGGTTCCGGTGGCCAGGAAGTGCTTCGATAATAAGGTCGGCGCCCTGGCCGTGATCACGGCTGGCTTCGCCGAGATCGGCCGAGAGGGCGAAGAGAGGCAGCGGGAGCTGGTCAGGCTGGCCGACGAAAACAAGGCCCCGCTCCTGGGGCCCAACTGTATCGGCTTCGCCAACCTGGGCCAGAACATCATCGCCTTCGGCAACACCGGCTTCGGTCCGGTCCTCCGGGGAGACGTGGCCCTGGTCAGCCAGAGCGGCGGCCTGGGCAGCATGTTCAACCGGGCCCAGGAAAAGGGCCTGGGCTTCAGCTACCTAATCTCCTGCGGGAATGAGGGCCAGATAGGCATCCCCCACTTCATCGACTACCTGGCCGAGGACGACTCGACCAGGGCGGTCATCGTCTTCATGGAGTGCATCCGCGACGCCCAGCTGTTCATGCGCTCGGCCGAAAAGGCCCTGCGCAAGGGCAAACCGGTCGTGGTCCTCAAGGTCGGCCGCTCCGAGATCGGCAAGAAGGCCTCGGTGGCCCACACCGCGGCCCTCATCGGCGGCGACGACGCCTATCGGGCCGCCTTCAGGCAGCTCGGCGTGGTCATGGTCGACGACATCGACGAGCTCATCGACACGGCCTTCCTGTTCAGCAGCTACGAGCTCCCCCGCGGTAACAGTCTGGGCGTCCTGGGCATCTCGGGCGGGGCCTCGACCCTGCTGGCCGACCACGCCGAGCGGCTGGGCTTCAGCCTGCCGGAGCTGCCGCCGGCCCTCCAGGAGAAGATGTCGGTCCTCAAATTCGGTACGCCGATGAACCCCCTGGATTTGACCGGCCAGGTCTCCCGCCAGCCGGAGCTCTTCGTCGACAGCCTGAAGCTGTTCGCCCAGGAGGAGGCCTTCGACTCGGTGGTGGCCACGGTGACGCCTCCACCCGAGTCTTTCAAGCCCAGAGCCGAGGCCATCATCGCCGCCAGGAACCTCAGCCCCAAGCCCTACCTGGTCCTCTACACCGGCGCTTTCCGGGACGAGGGGGTGGACCTCCTGCGGGCCAACCGGACGGCCGTCTTCGACTCGGCCGGAAAGTGCCTCAAGAACCTCTCCCGCCTGGTCTGGTACGCCGGCCGGCTGCGCCGGGGCCTGCCCGAGCGGCTCCCCCGGCCCTCGGAGCTGAGCCAGGCCGCCCGGGCGGCCCTGACCGAATACAGCCGGCAGGGGGCGCGCTCTCTGTCCGAGTACCAGCTGAGCGGGATTCTCGACCCCTACGGCATCAAGTTCGCCCGGGAGGGGCTGGCCAAATCCTGGGACGAATGCCGGACCCTGGCCGGCCGGATCGGCTGCCCCGTGGCTCTCAAGGCCCTCTCTCCAGAGATCATCCACAAGACCGACCAGGGCTGCCTCGTCCTGGGTCTCGAGGACGAGGCGACCCTCAAGCCGGCCTACGAGGAAGTCCTGGCCAGGGCCCGGGCAGCCAGCAGCAAGACCGAGGGCATCCTGGTCCAGGAGATGGTCCCGGCCGGCCTGGAGGTCATCCTGGGAATTCACCGGGACCCCATCTTCGGTCCGGTGATCATGGTCGGCCTGGGCGGCATCCTGACCGAGCTCCTGGCCGACGTGGCCTTCGGGATTCCGCCCCTCGAGGAGGCGGACGTCCAGGAGATGATAGACGACCTCAAGGGCGCCCGGCTCCTGAAGGGCTTCCGGGGCTCGGCCAGGTCGGATCTGAACTCCCTCTTCGAGGCGATCAAGGGCCTGTCCCGGTTCGCCGTCGACTGCGGGGACATGATCGGCTCAATGGACATCAATCCGATTCTGGTCCGGCCGGAGGGACAGGGCAGCCTGGTGGTGGACGCCTACCTGGAGCTGTCCTGATTCTCCCGACCGGCGGACCCGAGTCCTCTCCTGGTGAGCGAGGGTAGCCATGGATTTCGACATTCCAGCGGAAGTCAGGACCTACGCTGATTCGGTCAAGCGCTTCGTCGAGCGGGAGATCGACCCCCTGGCCGACAGGATCGACCGGGAGGACGCCATCCCGGATCAGCTCGTGGCCAAGATGGGCCAGATGGGGCTTTTCGGGCTGCGCATCCCCAAGGAATACGGGGGCCTGGGCCTCTCGGTTCTGGAGACCTGCCTCGTGGCCGAGGAACTGGGCAAGGGCGGGCTGGCCCTCATCCGGCTGATCGGGGGCGGCAGCCTGGGGATCGCGGAGTCCGGGACCGAGGAACAGAAGCGACGCTACCTGCCCCTGCTGGCCTCGGGCAAGATGATCGGGGCCACGGCCATGACCGAGAGCGAGGCCGGATCGGACGCGGCCAACATCAAGACCACGGCCGTCAAGGACGGCCGCGACTGGGTCATCAACGGCACCAAGGTGATGATCTCCCGGGCGGACATCTCCGGCGTCTTCTGCCTGACCGCGGTGACCGACCCCCAGGCCGCGTCCAAGGGGCGGATCTCCCGCTTCCTGGTCGAGCGCGACCTGCCCGGAGTCTTTGTCGGCCAACCCGAGCCCAAGCTGGGCTTGAGAGGCATCCACACCTGCCAGGTGGTTCTCTCCGACTGCCGCGTGCCCGAGTCCGCCGTTCTGGGGCGGGTCGGGGAAGGCTTCTCGGCCATGCTGGACATGTTGAACATCGGCCGGGTCTGGGTCGTCGGCGCCGCGGCGGTGGGCAGCGCCCAGAGGCTGGTGGAGATGTCGGTCGCCCACGCCAACCAGAGGGTCCAGTTCGGCAAGCCCCTGGCCTCCAAGCAGGCCATCCAGTGGATGCTGGCCGACATGGCCACCGAGGTGCAGGCGGCCAGGCTGCTGGTCTATCAGGCCGCCTGGCTGGCCGACCAGGGCCGGAGGATTTTCCGGGAGGCGGCCATGGCCAAGCTCTTCGCCGGGGAGATGGCCTTCCGGGTGGCCGACCGGGCCCTGCAGGTCCACGGCGGCATGGGCTACATGAGGGCCAGCTCGGTGGAAAGGCTGCTCAGGGACAACCGCGTCGGGTCGATCATCGACGGCACGTCCGAGATCCAGCGGCTGATCATCGCCCGGGACCTGCTCAGCCTCGGAGGCTAAGCGGCCGGCCGGCTTCAGCCAATTAAAGACGGGGAACCCAGAGGCTGAGTCGAAGGCAAGGGCCAGGCCTCAAGGCCTGGCCCTTTCATGTCAGTGCTGGCGGAAGTGCACGGGAATCGAACCCGCCAGGGACGCTCTTCACGCCCCTCACCGGATTTGAAGGGAGACGCTCCTGACTTCCTAACCTCCTCAGATTGTTGGAAGTCATTGATATCACAAAATAAGCCTTCAGCAGATTTTTGGAGGCCTTGTCAGGTTTTGGCAGGTTCTAGATGCTTTTTCACACGCAAAGTCCCACGCAGATTGCCCGCCCCAAGAAGGTCTATGCCCAGGCCCAGGGTAGCGCCCAAAGGAGGCAAGTCGGGCCAGCAGGAAGGGAATGGCCGAGCGCGCTCATTCTGCTTTTCGCCCTCTCCAGCAGCCGGCCCGCAAAAAGCAGATGGCTTGCTCGGGCCAAAAGGAGATCACGGAAGGTCATGGCCCTTCCATGATCCGGTTAATGTCCACATCCAGGACAGGCAAGACAAGAAGGGTAAAGTAAAGAAGCCAAGAGACAGATAGCTGAGCAGAGGGTACCTGCCCAACTTGGGCTGGTATCTGTAGAAAAGGGGCTCGTGACCGAGCCCCAAGTACATGTCAATCAAGTTGCCGCTATAAAGACATTTTTTAATTAATTCTATTGATTCAGTTGGTTAAGTTGGAGTAACAAGCCCTGAAACAATGGTCCAAGCCATGGCCGAGCCCTCCATGACCGTGACCGCGGGCAGGTGCTCGGCGGCCAGGGCCAGGACCCGGTCGGCGATGGCCAGGATGCGCT
>ENA-OSEO01003711-OSEO01003711.1-sediment-metagenome-genome-assembly--contig:-NODE-3711-length-17268-cov-7.811297_pt1 | contig 17268 bp, 12 predicted proteins | sample MGYA00237883_ERZ534232 | MGnify/ENA metagenome assembly ERZ534232
GCCGTCGTTGCCTGCCGGCACGTCGAGGGAGTGAGTCCATACCCTGTTGTCCGCCGTGGGGGTCATCTGCGCGACCGTAATGGCCGCGCCGCCGGCAAAGGCGATGGAGATCTGCGGGGAGGCGCTGATGGGGTGCACGTCGGCGAACGTCGCGGTGACCGTGACCGCGGTGTCCGCTTCCCTATAGGGTCTGTCGGGCGAGTAGGAAAAGGACACCGTGGGACGGGTGTTGTCCACGACAAAGGTGTTGCCGGTATGGGCCCCTATGGGGTTTCCGGCGGCATCGCTGCCCGTGACGGTGACGACGGCGATGCCGTCGTTGCCTGCCGGCACGTCGAGGGAGTGAGTCCATACCCTGTTGTCCGCCGTGGGGGTCATCTGCGCGACCGCAATGCCCGCGCCGCCGGCAAAGGCGATGGAGATCTGCGGGGAGCCGCTGATGGGGTGCACGTCGGTGAACGTGGCGGTGACCATGACCGCGGTGTCCCCGTCCGTGTAAGGCCTGTCCGGCGAGTAGGAAAAGGACACCGTGGGGGCCGTGTTGTCCACGACAAAGGTGTTGCCGGTATGTGCCCCCACGGGGTTGCCCGCCACATCGGAGCCCGTCACGGTCACGACGGCAATGCCGTCGCTGCCTGCGGGCACGTCGAGGGAGTGAGTCCATACCCTGTTGTCCCCGCTGGGGGTCATGTCCGCGGCCGCGATCGTCGCGCCGCCGGCAAAAGCGATGGAGATCTGCGGGGAGGCGCTGATGGGGTTCACGTCGGTGAACGTGGCGGTGACCATGACCGCGGTATCCGCGGCCCTGTAAGGCCTGTCGGGAGAGTAGGAAAATGCCACGTTGGGACCGGTGTTGTCCACGACAAAGGTGTTGCCCGTGTGGGCGCCCACGGGGTTTCCAAAGGCATCGGTGACCGTGACGGTGATGGCGGCGGTGCCGTCGTTTCCGGGAGGCACGTCCATGGTGTAGGTCCACACCTTGTCGCTTTCGGTGGGGCTCATGGGAGTGAAGGCGACATGGGCATCTCTTGCAAAAGCGATCCGTATTTGCGGTGTACCTTCAATGGGGCTCTGGTCCGTGAACGTCGCCACCACGGTCACGGTATCTTCATCTCGGAACGGACCCGTATCTGCGCCGTAGGAGACCGCCACGGTCGGAGACTCGTTGTCGACGCGGAAGTTCTCGGTGGCCGCGGGTTCGAGGCTGTCGTACGTGCCGTCGTTGGCCACGAATCGCACACGCACATCCTCCTGGTCCAAGGAGGTCAGCCCCGTAACATCCGGATGCTGCGTGTTGAAGGTGAAGGTATATGCGGAGGCGTCCGCAAAGGATGTCGCAGTGCTGTATTGCAGGCCGCCGTTGTCTCGCCACCCCGGAGACAGGCAGTCGGAATCGTCTCCGTTTGTCGGCTGCATCCAATCGATGCCCCCGTTTACGGTGTACTCAAAAGTATGCAGGGTACACTTGTTTTCAGAGGGGTCCTTGATCTTGAACTCGATGCTGATGGTCCCCGTACCATCCGTGGATTGGGTTGCGCGGTCGGACGGTATCACGTGATCCACGAGGTAACCTGCTGCGGGAGCATCGAAAACCACCTCAATGCTGTCCGACGACATGTTTCCCGCCGCGTCCACCACTTCCACGAAAAACAGGTTCGTTCCCGACGCCAACGTGCCCGTGTACCGCCACTTGTTCTCTCCGGGAAAGACATCCACTCCATTGGATGAGCCGTTGACAAGCACCGTCACGGTATCCGATCCGTCATAGGTCCCTTCGAGTGTGATGGCCGCAACCGTGGCAAAGTAGTCTTTGCCGGGGCCGCTGCCGCCATCCGTGGTGATCACCGGGGTTACGGGCGGCGTGATGTCGAAAGTGAAGGCGTCGGAACCGAAGGAGGATTCCACGTTGCCGGCATTGTCCGTGGCACGGGACTCCACGGTGTAGGTGACTCCGTCGTTGAGGTTGGCGGCCGAAAGCGAGTAGGTCCAGTCGGAGGTGCCGCTTGCCGTGAGCCAGGAGTCGCCGGCCCCGCCCCATGCGGAACCGGTCCAGTAGGACCCGTCGCTGTCGCGTCGTATCCGCACCTCGACCTTTGCCAGGCCCGAGACCACGGTGCCGGGGTCCTGGGCCGTGCCGCTTATGGAGCTTGCCTCCAGCCAGTTGGCGGCGTTGTAATGGTCGCGGGTGATGGAAACAGTGGAATCAGGCAGGGTCACATCGTAGCGGAAGGTATCGGAGCCAAGTGCGGTCTGCACGTTGCCGGCATTGTCCAAGGCACGGGACTGAACGGTGTAGTTGACCCCGTCGTTGAGGTTGGCGACGCCGAGAAAGTAGGTCCAGTCGGAGGTGCCGTTTGCGGTGAGCCACGAGTCGCCGGCCCCGCCCCATGCGGAACCCGTCCAGTAGGAGTTGTCGCTGTCGCGTCGTATGCGCACCTCGACCGTAGCCAGCCCGGAGACGACGGTGCCCGGGTCCTGTGCGGTGCCGCTTATGGAGGCGGCCTCTATCCAGTTACCGGCGTTGTAATGGTCCCGGGCGATGGAGACAACGGACTCGGGAACGATCACGTCGTAGCGGAAGGTATCGGAGCCAAGTGCGGTCTGCACGTTGCCGGCGTTGTCCGTGGCCCGGGACCCCACGGTATAGTGGACCCCGTCGGTGAGGCTGCCGGCGCCGAGGGTGTAGGTCCAGTCGGAGGTGCCGCTCGCGGTGAGCCAGGAGTCGCCGGCCCCGCCCCACGCGGAACCGGTCCAGTAGGAGCCGTCGCTGTCGCGTCGTATGCGCACCTCTATGGTTGCGAGCCCGGAGACGACGGTGCCCGGGTCCAGTGCGGTGCCGCTTATGGAGGCGGCCTCTATCCAGTTGGCGGCGTTGTAATGGTCCCGGGCGATGGAAACGGCGGAGTCGGGAACGGTCACGTCGTAACGGAACGTGTCCGTTGTCGGGCTCGGCTGCACGTTGCCGGCATTGTCCAAGGCACGGGAGTCCACGGTGTAGTTGACGCCGTCGGTGAGATTGGTGGCTGCGAGGGAGTAAGTCCAGTTGGATGTGCCGATTGCGGTGAGCCATGAGTCGCTGCCGCCGCCCCATGCGGAACCTGTCCAGTAAGAGCCGTCGCTGTCGCGTTGTATGCGCACATCGACCGTTGCCAGCCCGGAGACGACGGTGCCCGGATCCTGTGCGGTGCCGCTAATGGAGGAGGCCTGTATCCAGTTGTCGACGTTGTAATGGTCGCGGGCGATGGAAACAGCCGAATCAGGCAGGGTCACGTCGTAGCGGAAAGTATCGGAGCCAAGCGGAGTCTGGACGTTGCCGGCGTTGTCCGTGGCCCTGGATTGAACGGTGTAGTTGACGCCGTCGGTGAGGTTTCCGGCGCCGAGGGAGTAAGTCCAGTTGGAGGTGCCGTTTGCCGTAAGCCAGGAGTCGCTGGCGCCGCCCCATACGGAACCTGTCCAGTAGGAGCCGTCGCTGTCACGTTGTATGCGCAGTTCGACCATTGCCAGCCCGGAGACGACGGTGCCCGGATCCTGTGCGGTGCCGCTGATGGAGGTTGCCTGTATCCAGTTGGCAGCACGGTAATAGTCGCGTGCAATGGCAACGCCGGACGTGGGCAGCGTCGCATCATAGCGGAAGGTGTCGGAACCCGGGGTTGTCTCAAGGTTGCCGGCGTTGTCCATTGCCCGGGATTCAACAGAGTAGTCGACCCCATCGCTGAGGTTGGTGACAGGGAGGGAATAAGTCCAACCCGTTGTTCCGGATGCGAGCAGCCAACTTGTCCCGTCGCCCGTCCAATCGGAACCCGTCCAATAAGAGCCTGTGTCAGTGCGGCGGATGCGCACATGCACCTGGCTTACGCCCGACCCTGTGTCCAATGCCGAGCCGGTGATGCTGTTTGCCGGGCTCCAGTTGGCCCCGTTATAATGAGCAAATGTTATGAGCACTGCTGATTCGGGTGGCGTGTCGTCGTACATGAAAGCTGTCGGGGAGGCGAGTGTCTCCACATTACCAGCCTTGTCGGTTGCGCGAGAGCGGATTGTGTAAGTCGTGTCGGTGACAAAGCTCACGGCACTGACGTTATGCGACCAGTTGGTCACCGTTCCCCCACCTGGAGGAAACCAGTTTGCCGTGGTGCCGAAAGTGCCGTCTGCCTTGAGGTAGTTGGTGCCGTCTGTGACCTGGATTTCGACCGTTTGGACTCCTGCTCCCGGCCCGTCCGACGACGTCCCCGAAATGGATAAAATAGCTTTGAGATTCACGCCGTCAGCAGGAGCGACGATCGCCGAAGACGGCTTCACTCTGTCCAGATACACGTTGGTCTTGAGGGCCGCGGTCTGGTTCTGAACCCCCTCATTGTCTTTCACCCAGGCGCGAAGGGTGCGGTTGCCGTCCGCATCGTCAAGAGGGCCGAAGGTAACGGTGAAGTCCGGGTTCTGTTGGGCACCGCCTGGCAGGACTTGAAAAGTTCCGTGGGTCGGATCCGCGTCGCCATCAAGGACCAGGTATTCGACCACCTGCGTGTCGTCGGCGGCGACAAGCCTCACGGTCACTTCCCTGCTCATGCTGTTGGTATACACCTGATCGGTGCCGGTCGCGCCGTTCACGTAAAAACCGATCAGACGGGGCGGGGGGTTCGCCTCCACGATGTCGCTGAAATCTCCGGGACCCGATACCACCGTGTTCAAACCGACCTTGGGGCCATCGAAGGCGCGGATTGCGAAATAGAACCTCTTCGCGTCGTCAAGACCCACAAATCTGGCCATCGTCGCGTCGGGGTCGTTGACACGAATGGGGGGAGATCCTACCAGGTTTACGGCAGTCCAGGTATTTCCACCGTCCGTGCTGTATTCCACTTTACTCGGATAGTCATGGCTCGCTGGATTCCAATCCTCCAAGTTGTCGGTATCGTAGTAAAGATCGTAACCGGCCAGATCCGGCTCGCTGTTTTTCGTCCACTGCAGGGTTACGTCCATCGCGGCATGGGCGCAGGTGCTGAACGTCAAAACACCAAGGAACAGAAAAGATGCGCACACCGATATAAACAAAGACTGTTTTTTCAAAACCGGCCTCCCATCTGAGTGATCCCTCTCTCCCTGAAATGAGGAACCCTGGCGGTGCCACCCCTCTCCTGGCGTTGTCGAAAACGTTGTCCGAAAGCCGAATACTAGCGCCTTGATGGCTGCCACATGGTAATACGCTTTCCCAGAAAAAAGCTCCACCAAGCCGTGAGAATGGAAAGGTTGACGGTAAGAAAGAACATGGGTATCTTCATGAACCAGTGACAAGATCTTGCTCCTGACCACATGCCGGCAAAACCCAGGAAGTAGAACATGGCCTGCAGAACGAGTAGTAGATAATAGATGGGGCTGCCCCATGCCAGGTACAGATTCGACAAGAGCGCCAGTATCATGAAAAAAGGCACAAGCCAGCGGAGCAATTTGTGGCACAGGAGTTGGTAGGAGAAAATTCCATATTTTCGGAAATCCAGGAGTTGCAAGTTATTGAAAAAAACGGTAAGCCCCCTCAAAACAGTTCTTACCTTTCTCTCGTACTCTCGCTGTTCGTCGAGGATATTAAGGTAGTATCCAACCGCTTTCGGATCCGCCACTCCCCGAAAGCCCATCCGCACCGAGGACATGAGAACTCGAAAATCACTTTGCATCTTCCCGGAGAAATCCCGGCAAACGTCTTTGCGGGCGGCAAAACAAGATCCGCTGAGCCCGACAAGGCTGCTGATCCGGGTCTCCAGCCTTCGCAGCCACATTTCGTAACGCACGTATAACCCCTCTCCGCTCACCTTCCCGTCCTCGTCGATCAGTCGATCCTCGGTGCTCACGCATCCCACCGTCGGGTCGGCAAAATTCGAAACGATCTGTTTTACACCGTCCGGTTCAAGACGAGTGGCCACGTCCGAAAACACCACTATCTCACCCGTTGCATATTCCAGAGCCTCTTTTTGGGCGTTTTCTTTTCCCTTCCTTTCGGCCATGGTCACCAAGTCCACCCCGAGTGCTCCATGTTGTTCAACGATGATGTTTGTTTTGTCCGTGGACCCGTCCGAAGCAACAAGGATCTGCAAGCGGTCTTCGGGGTACTCCAAGGCAAGGCAATTCTTCAGTTTCTGGGCGATGTGCGCTTCTTCATTGAAGGCCGTGATGAGAAGGGTAACTCGTGGTCGGATAGTGCCTCGCCTCACGTCTCGGGACCTGAACAGGCCGATTACCCAGAGAGACAAAGGGTATCCGAAGTAGGCGTAGAATATCAGAAAGACCGAGAGTGCGAATAAGGTGTCCATTGCGCATTCCGCTCAGAAAAGCATCGCCACCCTGGCGGCGAAAAGTGCCGGGGTGCTGGAGACGTCCTCGTGCATCCCGAGCCGTTTGAGCATGAATGGATCGTCGCTCTTCTCGTTCCACCCGAAAAGGGTGGTGACAGCGGCTTTGTACTCCGCATCTCTCACGGCGGCGACGATTTCCTTGCTAAAGCTTCCGTTAGGATAGCAAAAGGAAAGCGTTTCGGGGTTTGCCAGGCCCCGGTCCAGCAACTCGGACCGGGAGCGCCGAAGTTCTTCTTTCGTTTCCTCCAACGGCAGGGTTGTGAGAATGGGGTGAGAATAGGAGTGGGACCCAAATTCGACGATTCCGGACCGGGCCATTTCCTGGGCCTCGCTCCAGTCAATAAAAGCCCTCACCGGAGGGGTTGGATCGTATTTGTGGTAACCTGCCAAATTGTCTATCAGCTCTTCGATGACCTCGACGCGGTGAGCCTTCAGTTTGCCGATGAGCGTTTCAAGGCTATCTGAAAAGTCACCTTTCAAGTCTCCGAGCAGTGAGAGCCATCGCTCAGCGTTGGGAATGGATCCAAATGGGATCAAGGGCTTCCCACTTGTGTGGCAGTGGAAAAGGAGCCGACCGATTCTGTCGGACCAAAGCCAATCCGAAGAATCGATATGCCGGATTGGCAGAAAGACGGTTGCGGGGATCTCGTACCTTTTCAGAAGGGGAAAGGCGTGCAGGTAGAAATCGTGCCAACCATCGTCGAAGGTCACAGCGCATAGGGGTTTTTGAGAGGAGTCCTCGAAAAAGAGCGTCGGTGCCAGGCAAAGTCGCGAGAGATGAACGGGTCGGAACTTTCGCGTAATATACTCGATATGTCTTTCGAAGGAATGTTTCTTGACATACATCCCAGGCTGAATCCACGGCTGGATCTCGGACCTTGGGAGCACGCGATGGTACATCAGAACCATAAAACGGCCCCTCTCGGCATTCCTGTGGATTGCCCGGTCAGGGACTCGGATCCGAAATGCCACGTCCGCAAGTAGCGATTTGAATACCAGAGAGACATTCAAGACAAAATTGTCCAATAAGTGCTTTTAGAAAAGATACAGCGGATGACTGTCAGGGTTCTTGCCAAAAAACGTGATGTCTTCGATCTTTTGAACAGCAGGACCGCGGCAAATCGCGAAAAGCGTACGCTCCACACCAATCCCACCCCCAAAGGTTTCGGGAAAGAAATTCGTTCCATCCTTGTTCTTTCGCGATGCCATCAGGAGGAATGGTCCGTAGCCCCCAAGTTCTTGGATGTTCTCAATGGAACCATTTTTGAATACGGGGCGGCTCGGTATGATTCGATTGTCCAAAAGTCTCTCCACTATGGTTTCGAAAAGCCACTCCCGCAAGCCGCCTGAAAGGATTTCAAGGCCGGGGGTTGGCCGCTGCTTGTCATCGAGAGGGAAGCTCTTGGCGCAAATGTCGTAATTGAAGACCGTGTCCGATGTGATTTCTTCATTAGAAACCTTGCCGCCAGGAAGGAGGTACGGATAAACGAGATCATAATTCTCTCGGACGAGACCGGTTATCCAGTAAAACTGGTCTTCAACCGTTTGCCCAACGGCAACTTCAAAATCTCTTCCATATTCTGCAAAAGCTTCATCCCTTCTAAACCGCGGAAAGGGCCTTCGAGGAATCCTGATGGCAACCCCCAATTCGGCGAAGTCTCTCTCATGTCGCTCACATAGTCGCGAAACCGCATGAACGATGAGTCTTTCGAAAAAATCAATCGCTTTTTCCATGTCTCTGACTAGTAAATCTCGAACGTACTCATGTGCGTGAAGATATTTGTCAAAATCTATGCCTCTATTGCGTCTTATCTCAAGATCGATTTGGCTGAAATCGATGAGATATTTGCCCCTCTGGGTGTGATCAGGACTTTCGATTTCTAGTCTTATATTCGGTGAATCAACGAAGATTCCCATAATAGAAGGATTAACACATGCAAGAAACTTTGCGTATATCATACTGTGTGTTAGCAGATAACTATGTCCTTTGTACTCGATGCTGGGAACGTGTTCCACGTCGTGCGCCAGCGGATCGGTCAGGGGGCTGATCTGCAGCTTTTCGATGTTGACCAGGCCTTCGCTCTGAAGAAATTCGAATATAGAGTTGACAAAGCTCGTGCGGATTGCAAGAATATATTTCAAAGGCCCCTCCGTCCACCTCCGGATATAGTAGCGTTCAATATATTCCTGGAGGGAGACGCCGCCCTGCTGAAGTGCGGATTGAAACCGAAAAAGATCCTGGCCTATTTTGTCTGCGACTTCGCCTTTCACACAGCACCCCTTTCTCTCTTGTGTTTGTTCGATATCCGATTAGGAGACGTGAGTACGTCCGGGAGGTCAAGCTCATCTACAAAATCATTGACGATGGAAACATCCCCGAAACCGTGATTGTCGTTGATAAAGCGGGCGGTACGGTAGTTAAGTGATTTGAATTCATATTGAATCTCAATCCGGCCCTTCGATCGCCGAAATTTCTCCTTGAAAGAAAGGGTAAGAATTTCCCTCTCGTCTATGGCGCTCCCGTATCGGTTCTTGAGCATTTTGTAGCAGTGATAGTAATTGAGTTGAAGGGAGAGCCTGTGGTCCATTCCGAAGGAAAAATCGTCAAGCTGATTCTCGTACTTCTTGGACACCAGGGTCTCAGTATCGAACACAATTTTCTTGACGGGACCGCCGTTTTCAAGAAGGTCCTCTGGAACCACGAATGGAGAGCAGGTTCCAAAATCCATATTGCGGGGCAATATTCTCGACTTTTTGAAGGTGCCCCGCCCCCGAATGTCGAGAACGTGCATGAGGTGCTCCTTGTCGACAAAACACCCGGTTTCGGGAATCACTGCGGTGTAAAGCACCTCATCTTCGCTGTCTTGGAAATAGAGCGCCTTAACGACATTGAGGGGGTCCCATTTACCAAGAATAATGGATTTCTCATAACAAGTGTTTGTTGGGTTGGAGTGGGTGACAACACGAACGTCCAGATTCTTGCGAAGGAAATAGTCGGTTATATATGAGATGTTGTGTGGTTCGAAAAAAACGCGATTAAAGGTGACTGGATCGACACGAAAAGTGGTCTTCAGACTTGGCTCATCGATTCCGTTAAGCGTTGGGTCCTCAGCATAAGGATCCCAGCAATGTGCTAGTGGTGGCGCAGTTGGATCAGGAACGTAATTGCTCATATATGAATCTTTTAGCTCACCAATACAATGAGATAATATTCCTGAATCAATTGGAAACTAGCTCATTGTACAAATTGGAATATTTGTGTGCCATCGTGTTTGCGGAGAAGTTCTCTACAATCCTCTTTCTAGCAGCCATGGACATTCTCATGCGCAAACCGGCATCCTTAAAGAGTGTGAGACAACTCTGAGCAAAAAGTCGCGGATCCCTCTGAGAGATAAGAAATCCCTCGACACCATCAGTTATTATTTCAGATATGCCACCGACGGTAGGTGCGACAACAGGTATTCCCAAACCCATAGCCTCGAGAATACTCATGGGAATGCCTTCGTGGAGGGATGTGTTGATGTACACATCCAGTCCGCGGTAGAATGTCTCCATGCTGGACACGTGCCCCCGGAAAATGAAACCTTCGTTCAGACCCAAGCGTGCTACTTGTGCTTCGAGAGAACTACGCTCAGGGCCCTCCCCAGCCAACAGAAAAACAACCCTTCTTTCCTCCCTCGTCGCCAGTGCAGCAGTCTCTATCATCAGTGGGAAATCCTTGACCTTGAATAACCGGCCTGCTGAGCCAATGCAAAATCGCCCAGGGGTCTTGCAGAAAATCAGTGTGTCTGGTGGGGCGGGGTTTATCCCATTATATATCTGGCGAACCCTTGCACTCGGAAACCCATAGACCTCCGTGAAGCGACGAGCGATGTCAGAAGATACTGCAACCGCGACGTTGAAGAATTTCCTAACTACGAGGAAATTCGCAGCGGCTACAATCCGCGATCTAAGATGGGCCTTTTCACCCAGAAGTTCGGGAAGGCCGTGTTGAGTCGTCAATAATCTGGTTTCGGGAGACCCTCGAGTTGCGAGCCAGGCCAAAAGATTCTCCTTGTATCGGTGTGCGTGGACCACGTCGGGCTTGAAGTTGCGTAAGATCCTTCTGATTCTTTCGCCAAGCCGAAGAAAAGGGTACTTTGCCTCGTCCACCAGGGAAGCGCCAACACCAGATTGAAGAAGATTTCGGTACAAAATGCCGTCGTTCAAGACAACGGCTGAAACCTGTACGAGTCCCAGGTTCTTTAACTCCTTCAGCAAATTGAAGGCCATCACTTCAGCTCCCGCCCAGAGATCCCCCGATATCAGGTGCAGCACCCGAACCATGGTTCTGTTCAGGAATCTCCGAGGCGGAAAACAGAATTCGCCGATTGGGGCAATTCAGAAACAAAATATCTGAGCTTTCCAGATGACTCCCTTGGAATTCTATCAAGGTATTCGAAAAGGAATCGTGATTCCTTTCCCAACTCCGTGTAGAGCTTCTTCTTCAGGGCCAACTCCGTGTCTTCCGTGTATCTTGGAGACTTGACAATTTGTACGAGAAAATCAGTGAGCGAGCGTTGATACATTTTGAATTCGTGAACCGCATCGTCTTTGAGAGTGTAACACAAATAGGCGGCGTGAACGAGCTTTCCGTCGGCTGTCCGGATAAAGTCCTCCTTTCTGCCTTCGACGATATTCATCACAGGCAGGGTAACGCCGCAGGAACACGATTCGTCCGAAGGAGATCCGATGTCGCCGATGTCGTATCGGATCATCGGCATGGCATAAGAGGACAGATCGGTAATCACGATCCGGCCTTGTTGACCAGCAGTGACCGGACGGTCACTTTCATCCAGAAACTCAACAATGAGGTGATCCGCCATGAGGTGCATCCTCCCCTTCCGGCACTGAAACGCGATAATACCATTCTCCGTCGAGCCGTATTCATTCACTACCGGGCATCGGAAAACCTGTTGCAACAAAGAGGTGTGGTGAGGGTACATCTTCTCAGCGGTGCATATGACGGCCTTCAGGTTCAACTCGTTCAAGTCCATTCCAAGGCGGCTGGCGATCAGACAAAAGCCGTAGATGGCCGTGGTATACCCATAAAAATAGTGGGGACGGAAACGTTTGATTCTCCTCATACTGTCCCTGCAGCTCGATTCGGTGATGTCGAAGGCGGAAATTCGAATCCGATTAAGGAGCAGGTCCTTCAAAGACTCTCTTCGCCGCAGGTCTGGTGTGACGGGGACGCCCCAGAAGCGGACCTGACGGTCACCAATGTCGATACCGTACCACCGGTAACAGCGATGCATGATGGCGTCATTGCGAGCCAGTGAATCCGCATCTTTGAGAAAGTGAAGCGTCATACCGGTGGAGCCACCCGTTTTTCTCTTGAATGTTCTGCCTGAGTAGGAGGGAGCGATCAATTGGTCCTCATATCGTAGAATCTCCGTCTTGGATAAAACCGGCAGGTGGGATAATTCTTCGGAGGTTTGGACTTGGGAGGGTGAGAGTCCCCTCTCTCTGAATAGCTGCCTGTAATAGGGGACCTCTTCGGCGGCGTAGCGTACTAAGGCCGCAAGTCTCTTGTTCGCAGGCGAATGTAAAAGATCGAGAGATCGGCGCTCCAAGGGAAATACCTCAGCCATGTACTTTCGGACGTTCTGACTACGTACTCTTTGCATCGGAAAATAGAAAAAATGCCTGGCGATGAATGAGTGCAATATTCGGCTCCCTTGCTCTATTTAAAAGGCAAAACGAATAAAAATGAAACTATAGATATTATAGAAAACAATATTATTAGTAATCTATAACATCCCGGTCAATCGGGAATTGCATGAAAAAATTCTTTTCCAGAGTTGTTTGCTTGGTAAGATTTCGATCCAAAAGAAACAAAATACACCTAACGGGCTTGATGTTGAAGAATCCTACTCTCGAGAGAGCTCTCTGAATAATGGGACTTGCGATGTTAGTGGTAATCGCATCATAATCGTTTCTGATCGCGAAATCTCTAAGGGCTTTGAAGCAACGAACAAGGTTATGCTTGGGTCTTTCACACAAGTGATCAATAAGCTTCAGGATGTTTCGCTTCCTATCGCGATAAAGAACAAAATAGCCGATTCGCCTGTTGCAATACACGCACCAATAGTTAAGAAGATCAGCCTTGAGACACCCGGGAACGTCGATGGCTCGCCAATGCAAAAACGCCTTGCTCCTGAAAGGCGAGAATTGATGGTAACTTGCCATTTCAAACGACCACTTTTCGGGAAGATCGTCGAAAAAGGTAAGGGGCTCGAGGAAGGTGCCCTGGTTCCGGCAATGTCCGCGAAGCCGGTTGGAAAACCTAATCACAGGCGAGGCGATCCTCTCGATCCTTCGGGCAAGCACCGGCCGGGACGGGAACAGTGTGGAGCAAGCCTCCCTGGATCCGTTAAGGTATACAAAAACGCGAGAATGATATACCTCACTGGAAATGGGAAATCTCCTCAAAATGGGGGCCGAAAGATTGTTCGCATATCCGAAATGAAAAATCGCTGCTTCTGCGGTCAAATCCTCAGATATTCTCTGTACTAAAGCGGAAAAAATTCCTCGGCCCCGGCACCTCTGGCAGACCATTGCATCCGCCAGCTGGTATACGGTGACGATTTGCCCATTGTGAATGAATTGCCTTCGATAGGCGGAAAATGCTGCGACCATATCTTCACTATCGATGTCCCAGGCCGACCAGACTTTCATTCTTCCTAATGGGCTATCTTCGTACTTCCATATGAACTGATCGATGGTCGCGGTTGTGTTACCCAGAACGATGCGATATAGGTTGAATAGTGTTTCACGGTAATCTGATGGATCGACAGATCGAATAGTCCAATGGAATTTACTTGTCGACATAATCTTGAGAATAAAATTAGCTAACTCTGTTAGCTGTATGATTAGTGGCTGATAATTGTTGAACGTAAAACATTCATTATATGTATAAATTGCTCAGAAGGAATTTCGAAAAAACACTCAGCATACTTACATAGACCGGAAGGACACTTCATAGTGTGATACATATTGAGACCAGTAACAGCGTTAATGTAGTCCCGACCGCTCAGTTGAGATTTGTACAATGCCAATAGCCGACGCTTCTTGTGCATAACTGAGTCGATGTTAAGTATGACGTTAGGTATGGTAAGTGCCCATACCTCGTAACCGAATATTTTAAGATTACCCCGATACTCGCGAAGAGCATTGGACAACGCAAAATTAGTGTTGCGGTGTTCAATGTTGGTATCGAGCACGAAGGGTGTGAATATCGCGTCAGCGCGAACGCGTCTAATCTCCTCCAAAAGCTCTCGGGTCAGTTCGTGCAAGGCCTCTCCTTCGAGGCTCTTGTGACGAAGAAATCGTGGCTCATCAATACCCATCTCCAACGCCACCTGTCTTGATTCGCTCTCTCGAATTCGGACCGCTTCGTCTCGTGTCAAACCGTCTTCGGCGTGCTCGTTACCTCCATCCTGCGTGAACATAACTCGAAGGTTTCTCTTGGATTCGCGTTGGAGCAGCATCGCACCTCCGCACCCTATGATCTCGTCATCTTGGTGCGGAGCGACTACCAGCATGGATTTGCCGAAAGGAGCCGTGATTTGAAGGGGCTTGATAATAGCAGGAAGTGAATTTGTTATACCAAGAATAGACCGAGTTCTCTCGTCGAGTTCTTCGAAAGTTCTTTGCATAAAGAATCTGTAATTTTTCTTTGTGTAAAGATATTGAAAAAGTATTCTATAAATGCGTCTGATTTGATTACGCATCAATTTTATAGAAATATCGTCTGCATAGGTTAAACGTAAATTCAGAATTCATAATTTTGAATATAGTCGAGAAGTTAAATAACAATGTCCAGAGAGTCAATCGATGTTTTGCGAGACTAGTTGTATTTTGTCACATTCCGATTGAGCAGAGGCCAGGTACTTCCTCCCACTCGGGCGACCAAGTGAAAGGCCAGATTGTTATAACTGTATCCGAATGTCTGCTTCACGATGGCGGCTTTAACGACCTGTTCATCGGTAAACGACAATTCCACAATTCGGCCGCGCTTGCAGAGCATCTATTCAGGTCAGATGTCTTGCTCTGCAGGTCTTTTGTGCGCGGCCTATTTTCGACGTTGCGTATCCGCCCATCCGGGGGAAGAAGAGCGCTCGGCGCACTTTAATGTTCGAAATGAAGGTTAGCAAGTATATTAACTTTCGTCCGATTCGCGGTTAAGCATAGGCAGATGGCAGCTATCTAAAAGCAGACATTTCGAAGCCCCGATTTCGCGATGGCAATCCGATAACCGAGGGGTCAGATTTCAAGCCCTGCTCGCTTGAGTTGGTTGCGCATCCTTGTCGTTCTCGGTGAAGCAAGTTCGAACCTCAATCCCAGACCGCCTAAAAACGCGAGGCCTTGGTTCGCCTCACGGTTCAGCTTCTCGAAGAGAGCTTCCAACGCTTGGTGTTGCTTCTCAGGATATGAATCTTTGCACTGAACGACGAGCTGGTCCCTTTCTGTGGAAAGGACAGCGTTACTTCCGGTCATGAATTCCGACCTCAAGCTGTCTGACTGCCTTTTCGTGCTGTCTGGGTTTCTGGCAATCTCATAATCCTGACTAAGCATTTCATAAAGCAAAGGAGCAAGGGTGACAACAAAATAGTGGATATTGATGCGATGAGGGTCAATGCCTGGAATGTTGTCTGAGAAATAGTTGTCAACGAGATCTTTGATTCCGTTCTCTATTTTCCATCGCGCTTTCTGTTCTTGTAGAATCCCATCACTACTCAATCCTTGCAGGGTAGAACCGAATCACTTCAATTGACCAGACAATTCTTCCCGCTTGAGAACACGATGCAGGATCTTATTTGTCTGTTGAATGAAAATCGCAAATGCTTCCTCACAATAAGCATGATCATCGTCGTAGTACGACCATTTCGGGTTCGAGAGAAGGAACGAGTTGATGTGTTTCTTGACTCATTTATTCTGTTTTATACACATCGTTAGATCCGCACCCAGACCTTCCTCTGGATCCATAATGAACCTCCACACATGTTCCGCCGTGCACTCATTATCCAAATACACATGTTCTACAGCCTCATTCCCGAGAGGCTTTTCGAGTAGCTCCCGCACGAATCTCTTGATGGTAGTGGATGCTCTGGCCTTGCCATTGGGAATCTCAAGGGTAATGGGAACTCCTGTAGTCACATCCCAGGAGAGATGTGGACGGAAGCCGGGAAAGCAAACCTTGCGCTTCGGCGAAGGAGCTTTCCCAATTTTCTTGAGCTCTACATCATCACCTGTGAAGTCTCTGATTTTAAAGTGAAAAGCTATCCGTCTGCCTTTCACCAATCCATTCTCTTTCGCCGCTTGCGTCAAGTGTCCTCTCAATTTGAGCAAACACGAATCATCAATGAGCGCTAACTTGTTCAAAAGGCAATCCTTGCAAGGCATTGCCACTAGCCCTGCCATAACAGGAAGACTGAGCTCATTAGTCCTACAGGCTTTGGATACACTGGAAATGCCGCCAAGGATTCTTCCCAAGTCCAACAACAGTAGAGAAAACCAACTATGTCCCTCGTCGGGGTCTACATCCATTAGGGACGATGCCTTTTGAAAGACCTTCAAGCGATTCAAATACGGAAGAAATAGTTATATCCCCGGGTTAGTAACGGGCACTGGTTGCTCACGCAGGCCTTTGACAAACGAGATGAATCCAAGATCTAAGCGGGTAGAGGCCACTGCGGGCAGCTGCTCTAAAGTAGACTCTATACCGGTCTCGCTCTCAGGTTCAAGAAGGCGCTCAAGATCACCAACGAATTGTGACTGGAACTCACCAACTCTCCACCTGGCAAAGATATTCGTTATACATGTAGGGCTGACGTTAATGTTCTTGGTGTTCAAGATCTTGAGGTAGTGCGCCTCACCCTTCTCAGGCTTTTGGATTTTGGAGAGAATAATTCAGCCTTCCTCTTCAAAGCCTAGTTTGGAATTCCGGAATGGCGAGCGCGCTGCGTCAAGCAGCCCTAAAAGACCCAGCGACAAAAATGCCGTTTTTTGGTGTTCAAAGGAAACCCTGGAGGCCGGATAGCGGTTGGTAATGCCCCTGGTGCCCATGGTGCGAAAAACCTCGATAAGGCCCTGTAGGCGGTCGGCCTTATGGAGAAATGATTGCCTTGGAGCCTGTTGTCCACGAAGCTGCCGGAGTCGGACGACCTTGAGATTAAGTGACCAAAAGTCCATGCGCGCGTAAGGGTTGGTTCCAACAGCCCAGTCGTACGAAGCGTAGAGATGGCGCATCAGTTCCAGGGGGATCTGATGACCGAACCCTTAGAGAAGAAGGACCATCTTTGTTGCAGGGATCGATGGTCTTCCCGTTTTGAGCACGTAGACCATCCGCTCGATTTCAAAAGGCAACTGCTCGGTCAACTGCCGGCAGTCCAAGCCAGACAATCCGGCGGTGCCATGGAGCCTGAAGGCAACAAGGCTCCTTCAGTACTCATATCCAGTCACAGCGAAGTTATCGGCGACCGTCTGGAATGGCTTACGGTATAGCAGCATGGACTTCAAGGCTTCATATCGGATACAGGCGTTGTCAAAAGGAAGGGTAAGGCAGCTCGTTTTGAGGATTCCCATGGATTTCGAGAATAGCCCTGAGAAAACCGGGGAAGGTGACGGTCATGGCACTCCTCCGTCTGTAAAAAGTTCATCCTGGAGAATCACGGCAATAATCGAATGGAAAGTATTGCATTAATTTGTAAAAATCGAGCAAGGTGCCAATTGTGAGAGGTGTCCTAACACACCGATAATCCCGTTTATGGGTACAGGGAGAGGCTCAAATAACCCCTTTACGCTATCTGTGTTATACCTTGCGCGGCCAATAAATGCGATTTTGTCGTGGGGCACCCCGACCGCTCACCGGGTCGGTGTGTGCCCATGT
>ENA-OSEO01003713-OSEO01003713.1-sediment-metagenome-genome-assembly--contig:-NODE-3713-length-17265-cov-9.158192_pt1 | contig 17265 bp, 16 predicted proteins | sample MGYA00237883_ERZ534232 | MGnify/ENA metagenome assembly ERZ534232
CTCAAGGAGATTCTCCCTGACAGCCTGCCGACTGCCAACTGCCTGCTGCAAACTCACAGCAAAGCTGTGCATGCTATATGCTTAAAATGTAAATACTAATACAAAGAAGAGTCAAGAGCAGACTTGACCCCTTCAACTAACCCTTACCGTGAAGCATGGATAAATGACAACTCCATACGAGAAATTAAAAACCGACCTCAAAGCCAACCCTCGTACCTGGCTGATCACCGGTGTAGCAGGTTTCATAGGTTCCAACCTGTTAGAAACCCTCCTGGGTTTAAACCAGAGAGTCGTCGGCCTGGACAACTACTCCACCGGCTATCAGAAAAACATAGACGAAGCCCTGAAAAACTGTCAACTCGCGCCACAGCCATCCCCTACCAATCAGCCGAAGGCTGCAAGCTCCAAACTGACAACTGATGACTGCAAACTGCCAATTAAAGAAGCCAAGTTCGTTTTCATTGAAGGCGACATCCGCAACCTGGAGACCTGCCGCAAAGCTATGGTCTTCACTCCCTCGCCCCTTGGGGGAGAGGGCCGGGGTGAAGGGGAATGTTATCCTGTCGACTACGTCCTCCACCAGGCCGCCCTCGGTTCAGTCCCCCGTTCCATCGAGGATCCGGTAAATACCAACGAGAACAACATCAGCGGCTTTCTGAACATGCTGGTTGCGGCAAGAGATGCCGGGGTAAAAGGCATGGTCTATGCCGCTTCAAGTTCCACCTATGGCGACCATCCGGCCCTGCCCAAGGTTGAAGATACAATCGGCAAGCCGCTTTCACCCTATGCTGTCACCAAGGTTGTGAACGAACTGTATGCGGATGTTTTTGCCAAAAGCTACAACTTCAAGACCATCGGCCTTCGCTATTTCAATATTTTCGGCCAACGCCAGGACCCCAATGGCGCTTATGCGGCGGTTATCCCCAAGTGGTTTGTTGGCCTGATTAAGGGTGAAACCGTGTATATCAACGGCGACGGCGAAACAAGCCGGGACTTCTGCTTTATAGACAACTGTGTCCAGGCAAACCTTCTCGCCGCCACAATAGAGAAGGAAGAAGCCGCAAACCAGATTTACAATATTGCATTCGGAGAGCGCACCACCCTGAATGAACTTTTCTCCTTCATCAAAAAAAGAGTCGTCGATTCACATCCAGCCGCCAAAGACTTGGAACCGACATATCGAGATTTCCGGGCTGGGGATGTGAGACACTCGTTGGCTAATATTCAAAAGGCTCATGAACTTATCGGTTATCAACCGCAGTTTTCGGTAAAGGCTGGTTTGGATAAGGCGGCGAAATGGTACCTGGAAAACTTGGATTGATATGGCAAAGATAAAGATAGGCGCCCCCCGACTTTATATACTTGAAAGAGGGCAATTAATTATGGTGTCACCGGAATTAGCGTTCTCGACCACGCAAAATTAATCGTTGATACGAGGAATGTGTTTAATGGGTTCGAAACGGATAATAAAGTTTTTATGGCTTAACCCAATCATGCGAAGCCTAACTACAGACTGCAAACAGATGACTGATGACAGCGAACTCCCGGCAGAGCCGGGTAGGAATGTCTTCAACGGCATGGATACGAAAAATAAAGTGTTTATGGCCTAGCCTAATTATGCGAAGCCAAATTCTAGTCTGCAAACAGATAACAGCCAACTGCTAAAAAAACATTTGCCATTAAGCTCTTGTTTTGCTTTAATGTTCACATCTTGAACAAGAATGTCCGGGGGGATTTATTCACCAGAAAGATGTTGTAAATACCCAAGCCCAAAGCGGCCTTGAAAGCCCCTTTAAGGGGCTGGATTTTTTTGATTTTTCCCATTGGCATTTGTGAGCACCGCAGAAGCTGCCGAAAAGGAAAATAGGTAAGCGCAGACTCCGTCACTGTCTGAACACCCCTTAAGGGGGCATAAACTCCGCGAGTTTGAAATTTTCCGGCAGCTTTGAGGAGCACCCTGAAGGGCATAAACGCAAGAAGTCCAAAGGACCAGCAGTGTTATTCACACGGCGAATGACACGGGCGTCTTTTTTTGGTTCGTTTTTTGGACGAGCTTTCAAATGCCCGCTACTGCAGACAAAAAATGAACGATTAAATCAGATATTGGAAGATCTTGTTAAACCGTAAACCGTGAACCTCGTACCTCCCAAAAAGTCCCGAGGACTTTTTGAAATGGAAACCGAAATCCGATATCGCCTTCTTAAACTGCTTGAGAATAACCCGAATATGACCCAGCGTCAGATGGCCGGGGAAATGGGCCTGAGCCTGGGCAAGTTCAACTACTGCCTCAAGGAACTGGTCAAGAAGGGGATCGTCAAGATCGACCGCTTTACAACCTCAGACAACAAGGCAGGATACATGTACGTCCTGACCCCGCACGGGATAGAGGAAAAAGCAAAAATAACCGTCAGCTTCCTGCGCCGCAAAATGAAAGAATACGAAGAAATTAAAAATCAAATCAAAGAACTTGCAGGAGAAGTGGACCAGCTTCAAACCCCAGAGGGAGAAGTAAAATGAACCTCGCACCTCGCACCCCGTACCTCGTACCCCCACGGCGGAGCCGTGAACCGTGAACCGCTTTATTTTCGCCCTCATCGCAACCATCGCCCTGGCCCAGACCAGCGCGGCGGTGTATTTTTCCCGGGATGAGGCATCGCTGGACAAGGCGGATATGGTCATCGTCTTTCCAGGGGGTGCGGGGATGGCGCAAACCGGCTGCCGCATACTGCGTGACGGTTTTGCGGAAAACCTGATGATCGTCAATTCGACACCGGAGAAAGCAAAAAGGCTGATGCGGAAAGAGGGCGTCCCCGGAGGCGTCAATGCGCTTCCCGGCGGCACGAGCCGGTCAACCTTCGAGGATGCCTTCAATGCCGCCCAGGCGATTGAGAAAAATGACTTTGACTCGGTGATCCTAATCACCTCGTCGTATCATCTGCCCAGGGCATACCTGCTGTTGAAAGGTATTCTGGCGGCAAAGGGGATGGCGGTCTCCATCCAGTGCTGCCCGGCGGAGCAGGGAAGTGACAGGGCGCTGTCCAGGACGGTAAAATTGTACTATAACGAGGTGGTCAAATTATGGGGCAGTTCGGCGGAGATGTTCGGCTATTTTGTCACGAACCGGCTCCCGCTCGCGTCACCGGAGATTCGCAGGGCGAGTTCGTTTGTTAAGGCGCATTTCTTGTTTGAGGCGTAGTGGGGGTTTTCTCAATGATTGAAAAATATAAACAAAGGTCAACAGCGGACCCCCTTACTTTGCTCGGGATACGCGAACTTCGGGAACGCCTTACAATGGCGATTCTATGCCTGAAAATGACCGTCTAAGCGCCCAAAATATGCATTTTTTGGATATTTATCGAGACAATACAAATACTTGGCTTGGTCCGACCCCGGTAAAAGTCTTGTCCGACCCCGGTAAAAAGGAATAAAGACATGAAACTGGAGCGTGCCCAAGAAAGCGTCGAAACAAATCAATCCAAAGCCTTTCCCAATGGCGGCATTTATATAATGCGATCGGAAAGAATATATTTAGCTGCTGTTTGCCACAGAATAGGAGTAAACGGCGTTGGACCTCATAAACACAACGACTGGTTGAGTTTCGAACTTTGCGCGGATGGAGTGCCAGTTATCATTGACCCAGGCACCTATTGCTACACCGGTAACATGGAAATGCGACGATTGTTCCGTTCGACCGCTTATCATAACACCGTGGTGGTGGACGGAGAAGAACAGGTTCCGATCCATAACTCCATGTTTGCTTTAGTTAATCCATTCGGTGACATCCATGTGACGGACTGGAAGAGCAGTGAATCCTTTGATCTGTTGACCGCTCAGCACACAGGATACCAACGGCTGGCCGACCCGGTTGCACATCAGCGTACTTTTCAGCTCGACAAAAAAACACACCAAGTAACCGTTGAAGACAGCTTTCAGGGAAAAGGCATACATAAAATAGAATTTTACTTCCATCTGGATACCGAAATTATCTGCGAGATAGAGCCGGGCACAGTTTTATTCAGTAAAAATGGCTGCCCTGTCTTGTCTATGAAAACCAACCAATCCCAAATTGGACTCAAGCTCAATAACGGCTGGGTGTCAAGGGCCTATAACAAAAAGGAGCCCGCGCAGATCGTGTCTTGGGGCACAACCATCGATGCGGCTGCCCCCCAGGCAATAAAACATACTTTTTTTCTCCAACAGGGACCCGATTCAGAGGCAGAGGCCAAGGTGCACGCATGAAAAAAATCCATCTGATCGCCGCTGCCAGACCCAATTTTATGAAAATCGCACCGCTCTACCATGCACTGGCAAAAGAGCCGTGGGCCGCAACTTCAATCGTGCACACCGGCCAGCACTACGACCTCAATATGAGCGATGTGTTTTTTCAGGACCTGAACCTGCCTTCTCCACACATTCATCTAAACATTGGCAGTGGCACCCATGCCGAGCAAACCGGCCGTGTGATGATCGCCTATGAAAAGGTGCTGCTGAAACAGCATCCAGATCTGGTTATTGTGGTGGGTGATGTCAATTCCACTGTTGCCTGCACCCTTGCAGCAGCTAAGCTCGGCATTCAAACAGCCCACCTGGAAGCCGGCTTGCGCTCATTTGATCGGACCATGCCCGAAGAAATCAACCGGGTTCTCACTGATGCCATAGCAGATTTTTTATGGACCCCTTCCCCGGATGCGGACGAGAACCTTTTAAAAGAAGGTAAAGACCCTGCGAAGATCACGCGCGTCGGCAATATCATGATTGATTCCCTGGAAATGATGCGGCCGAGAATCAAAAATGAAAAAACCGCTGAAACCTTCCAACTACAAAAGCACAACTATTGCCTGGTGACCCTGCACAGGCCGTCTAACGTGGATGAACCAGAAATACTTGCCGCCATCATGGAACAACTGGAAATAATCGGTGCTCGGTTGCCGGTATTGTTTCCGGTACACCCGCGCACCCACAAATGCCTGCTGCAACTCGAGCAATATGATTTCCTGGCAGACACCTCAAAAACATCCATTTGGCACCCCCCCCATTCCAATATCATTTTTACAGACCCGCTTGCCTACGTTGCTTTCATGAACCTTGTCTTCAATGCCCGGATGGTGATTACCGATTCCGGCGGCATCCAGGAGGAAACCACCTACCTGGGCATCCCCTGCATCACCTTGCGGGAAAACACCGAAAGGCCTGTTACCATCACCCATGGTACTAATAGCCTTTGCCGGCCCAACCTATTAACTGCCAGGTTCAACGAGGCTATCGCCAAACACACAGATTCAAAAACGCAAATTGAAATGTGGGATGGACAGACAGCTCAACGCATTGTCCAACACATCCAGAAGACTTTAAAGGATTAAGAGTAACATGCAGCAGGCTTTGATTAAAAACGGCAAAATCCAAGCCGTCGAGGTCCCCAACCCCGGCGTCACCCCTGGTTCAGTGCTGATAAAAACCGTCTACTCCTGCATCTCAGCAGGAACGGAAGGTTCAGTAATTGCTTCCTCAAAACCAAAATCATTGATCAAGGCCGCAATGGAACAGCCGGAAAAGGTGGAAAAAGCATGGCAACTGTTAAAGGAAAAAGGCCTGTCCAGTACCATCAACAAGGTCCGGCAGGTCAGGGAAGGCGATAAAAAAAACCGGCAATATCCCAAGCCAACGGGTTATTCAATTGCCGGCATGGTCACGGCGGTAGGTCCCGGTGTTGACGGTTTTAAAATCGGCGACCGCGTGGCCGCCTCCGGCGCCGGTATTGCGTGCCACGCGGAATATGTGAACGTACCAATCAACCTGATTACCAGAATACCAGATGATCTGGACTATCAGGCCGCTTCAACGGTAACCTTGGGTGGCATTGCCATGCAGGGTGTTCGAAGGGCCGCTCCACGGATAGGAGAATTCGTTGTTGTCTATGGCACCGGCATCCTCGGTCTTATTACTCTTCAACTGGTAAAAACAGCCGGCGGCCGTTGTCTGGCCGTTGATCTTGATCAAAGCCGTTTATCCATTGCAGCGGAATGCGGTGCGGAACTCACACTGACCCCGGAAGAGGCCGAACAAAAAATCTTTCATTATACCGGTGGGCACGGCGCGGACACAATAATCTTCGCCGCAGCCACCAGCAACCCAGCCGCCCTTTCCCAGGCTTTAAAAATTACCCGCAAAAAAGGCCGGCTGGTGATGGTCGGCGTCTACGGAGACAAGGTCAACCGCCAGGACCTCTATGAAAAAGAAATCGATTTCCTGATCTCCACCTCTTACGGCCCGGGCCGTTATGATCCAATATACGAGGAAAAAGGACTAGATTATCCCTATGCATACGTCCGTTGGACGGAAAACAGAAATCTGCAGGAATATTTACGGCTGCTGGCAACCGGGGCCATTCGCATAACGCCCATGATCGGCAAGACCTTTTCCATCCGACAGGTGGATCAGGCATTTGCGGAATTGGCAAAACCCGATCGGCCCTTGCTCCTGTTTCTGCATTACGGAGACCAATCCCCAAAGGCACAGGGTAAAAATTACCGCCCCGACCGCATTCAGATTGAATTTCAAACCAGGAAAGCGGTATCCGACCGGATCCGCGTGGGCATCATCGGCGCAGGTAACTTTGCGGTCAACACGCATTTGCCCAACCTACAAAAACTAAGCAACCTTTATCAAATAAGGGCGATTTGCTCTAAAACAGGCTCAAAAGCCAAAACCATAGCAGAGCGGTTCGGCGCGGCCTACGCCACAACAGATTACCACGAAATTTTAAATGATCCGGATATCGACCTGACCATGATTTGCACCAGGCACAACCTGCACGGGCGGATGGTGCTGAAATCCTTACAAGCCGGCAAGCATACCTTTGTTGAAAAACCTCTGTGCACCAATTGGGAGGAATTAGAGGCGATTAAAGAATTTTATGGCCTTGCAGATGCACAAGATCAACAAGACACATCCCGCCCCACCGCCGAGGAAGAAAAACCCTTGTTAATGGTTGGCTTTAACCGCCGTTATTCCAAATATGCACGGGAGATCAAAAAACACACGGATAAACGGGTTAACCCCCTGGTCCTGCATTATCGCATGAATGCCGGTTACATCCCACTGGACCACTGGGTGCATACCGAAGAGGGCGGCGGTCGAATCATCGGCGAGGCCTGTCACATTATCGACCTGTTTTCCTATTTCGTGGGCCATCCGGTAAAGGCCTTTTCATGTGCAACCCTCCAACCCAATACAGACAGCATTTCCGGCTCGGATAACAAGATCATTACTTTGGAGTACGAAGACGGCTCCATCGGTACCATTCATTATTTTGCGGTTGGATCTCGGGAACTGGGCAAAGAATGGATGGAAGTTCACTTTGATGAGAAGACTATTTTTATGGATGATTACAAATCGCTGGTTGCTCACGGGGTAAATATCGATAAAATTCAATCCGAGAAACCGGATAAAGGACAATATGAAGAGCTTGACCAACTATTCAAATTTGTAATGTATAAGCAGTTTCCAAGTTACCGTCTATCAGAAGTTTTTAACACAACAGCTTTTACATTAAGCATGTAAAGAATATTATTCAAGGAAAAGAGAAAGAAATGCTATCAAAAATAATATATAGCCTGAGTAGTATTTATACAAAAAATTTTCCCGTAGGAAGAGGTAAAACAAACTTGATCAACTTTATTCTTAATTCTGGCCTGGCTCCAGTCAGAAGTATCACAAAATCCTGGGATGGCCGCCGTTTTTATTTTGACTCACAAAATAAATATGCATTTCAAATATATTTCCATGGTGGAAGAGAAAAGAATGAAACTAAATTAATGGAACAAATTATCGGCCCGGGCGATATTGCAGTAGATATAGGCGCCAATATCGGCTGGTATACGACCTTGTTTTCAAAACTTGTGGGGGATAAGGGGAAAGTAATTGCAATAGAGGCAATGCCCGAAACATTCAAAATGCTGGAAAAAAATTTGGTACTTAATGATTGTAACAGTAATGTGCATCTACTAAATGCAATATGTTCAGATACTATAGGTGACGGAGTTATTTTTAATTTTCCGGACTTGCACCCAGGCCTTGCGTCAGCTAAACCTTATGCCAACGAGTCATCAAATAAAGTGTCTGTTAGAAAAGATTCCATTGATAATATCATAAATAAACTGAAACTACCATTTATTAATATGTTAAAAATTGATGTGGAAGGTGCTGAATTTGAAGTCATAAAGGGTGCAACATCAGCCTTTAGAAATGGCATTATACAGGCTGTAATGATAGAAGCTAATAACGAAAGGTCTCAAGCTTTTGGCTATGAATTTTCAGAATGTCTTGATTATGCTTTTGAGTGTTTCCCGAGCTTTCAAATTTTCAGAATAATAAAGAAAGATTTATCTCTTTTGCCCATGAGCTCAACAAAAGATTATTTAGACGGCGATAATCTGCTCCTGGTTGATCGTAACAGCGAACAGTGGAAACGGTTACTTTCGGCCGGCTTATTATAAATATTCATCAGATTTTACCAGATTAGGTATCCTACCCAAGGAATTAATTTATTTTGTTCGGCACCATAGCCCAAGTTTTTTCATATAATCTTATTGCAAAAGCCGTTGGCGCCATCTCGGCACTTGCGATTATTCGATATATGTCACCCAGTCAATATGCTGATTACACAATGATTATGGCTATTGCAGCCGTTCTTTCTGGGATCATCGTATCATTATTCAATCGTATATTTATAGTAGGCTACCAAAAAATTAAAATTTATGAGTATAAAGGGGCATTTTTATCAACTCAGATCCTGTCGATATTTTTTCTCTGGCTGTTGATATTTTTCTTTTTTAAGGAGGAATATTCAGTAGTTATTTTATCTTTAATCTTGGCTTTTGCACTATGTATTCACGAATTTCTGCGTACTGACTATCAGCAGGCTTTGCGATTTAATCGTTTTTCTCAGGTATTACTGATCAAATCATTAATTTTATCTTTATCAATCCTTGGCCTCGTCGGTTTCTTCGGCTCAAAGATACAGGCATGGCATGCCTTGGCCGCCCAGATATTGGCAGCATTTGCAATATCAATACCTCTAATCATCAAAAGAAAACTATTCCATGGCCTTTTTTATCTAAACAAATCGGTACACCTATCCAGGTATGTCTTGTCCGGACATTATCGATACCTTATAGGATATTCCATTGTGCTGGCATTTTTTGGAAGGCTGGACATATTCATGCTTAGATCATTAAGTGAAGCCCATGATTTATCGACCTACGGCTCAGCATTCAGATATTACAGCTTCTTACTTATGGCGTTGGAGTCCGTCAAATCCGTATATCTTCCTGTCATTCAAAACACTTCATCAGTGGCGGGCATGAATACAATATTCAAAAAGCATCAAAAATATGTCGTGCTGTCCATTCCAGTAATCCTTATCGGGTGCTTTGTATCTCAGTGGATTATACCATGGGTTGATAAAGGTAGATATCCCGATGCTCCGACCGTGTTCCTGATCTTATCAATATCGGCTTTTATGTCTTTTGCTTTCAGTCCCCATGTAACAGTCATAATGAAATTAGAGAAATTTCTCTTTTTATTTTTACTTATGGTGTTTTGTTTCTGGTTAAATCTCGGATTGAATTTCACTCTTATTCCTAAATACAAAGCTACAGGCGCCGCTTTTGCGACCCTGATTTCTTTTCTTTGTGTGAATAGTGCTATTTTCTTGTATTCTGCCAGGTTGCGTAAAACTTAAAAAAGATCTCTTAAATGGCGGATAACGGCATTTTATTATTTTGGAAGGGGAAAGGGTACAAGTCAAAGCTGTTTTCTCTTGGCGAAACCTTAATCGATTTATTTTTTATGAAGTATATTGGAAGGTTTAAAAATAAAGAATATCTACAGGAAAAATTTTTAAAGAATGTACATTCAAACCAATGGCTTTGCAAAAAAAAGAAAAATCCAGATATGTTTTTCAATTCCAAAAACGTATTTGGAATTAACTCCCTAGTTGGAAAAAGGTTCTCAACTCTCGGCTACGATCTCCTCTTTAAAAGAGATAAAATTTTCTGGCACATTGATCCATCATCTAAAAAACAATGGCCCAAAAAATATTTTAAACTCTTATTTCCCGTTGCAAATCTCCATAATTCTTCAGACTGCAAAATCCCCTGGGAGCTTTCCCGGTTTCAGCACTTACCTTCCATGGCCAAAGCATACATTGTCACAGAAGATATGCGATTTGCCGAGGAAGCGCTTTGGCAGATCAATGACTGGATCAAAGAAAACCCCTGCCCGTACGGCATTAACTGGACCTGTGCCATGGAGGTGGCCATCCGGGCATGTAACTGGATGTGGGCCTGGTGGGCTTTTAAGGACACAGTGGTATGGACCACGGAGTTTCACGATAAATTCCTAAGGAGCATGTGGCAGCATGGCTGGTATATTGAAAAAAATCTGGAAAATAAAGGCGGCATTGAGACCAATCATTACCTGTCGAATATTGTCGGACTGTTGTTTATCGGGGTAATGTTTCCCAGATTCAAAGACGCGGAGAAATGGAAAAAGTTCGGAATAAAAGAAATCACCCGATGCATGGAAAAGATGGTTTACGATGACGGGGTCAGCTTTGAAAACTCAACCGCCTACCACCGGCTCGTGCTGGAACTGTTCACCTATTCGGCAATCCTTTGCAGAAATAATAATATTGACCTGCCTTCCGGGTTTTGGAATCGCCTTGAACATATGTTTGAATTCATCTTGCATGCCATGCGCCCGGACGGGTTAATGCCCATGATCGGGGATAATGATGATGGGCGTTTTTTCATCCTCTCCGACTATTATAACTGGGATCGGTGGGATTTCCGTTATCTTCTTTCAATTGGCGCGGCTCTTTTTAACCGGCAAGATTTAAAGGTGGCAGCTGGAGAGAACCATGAAGAGATAGATTGGCTTTTTACTGAAAAGGAAATTTAGGACTATGGGCAATTATAGCAAAGACGGCATACCGACACGAAACGATCTTGCCGGTCCGAAACTGGTCTGTCCTTTTTGCAAAACCGATATTGCGCTGTCCGCAGAGGACGCGGCATGCCAGATTTGTGAAAAAACATTCCCTTTGAAAAACGGCATCATTTGTTTTGGAAAAGAAGATGCTTTTTACGAGGGGAAATTCACGAAAACAAAAGAGCACTCTTCTTCTGACTGTAGTTCCGGATTGCGAAGAATTTTTAAAACTCTCTATCGAACGATCAGCATTAGCACGTTTGAAACAAGATTTTTCGAAAAAAGTCTTAATGCGATAATCCCCAATAATGAGGCTAAGATTCTCGATTTTGGTTGCGGGGGGGGGGCAGAAATCCTTCCACGGTTTGGCTCTGTGACAGGAGTGGACCTTTCGGTATCTTCTTTGCTTGAAGTCCGGCAGCTATATGACCGAGTTTACCAAATTGACGGTGACCACTTGCCGTTCCCGGAGGCTTTTTTTGACTGTGTTTATACATCACACGTATTCGGGCATATCCCATTGAACCGGAAGACACGTGTTATTGCAGAAATATATAGGGTTTTAAAACCTGGTGGTTACCTCATCAGCAGCATCGAATGTGACTCCGAAAGCATTGTTTATAAAAAAGCAAAAAAGCATCCGGAATTATTTTCAAAGTGCTATGTTGAGGAGTGGGGACATTATGGCCTGGAACTTCCCCAAGCGAATTTCAAGCGGTTTCGGGAGGCAGGCTTTTTGGCGATTGTAGAACTTGCAGACATCCATAAAGGCTACCTGAGACCAATTACAAGTTATAAAAACCTTCTTGCTTATAAAGGGAAGGACTCATTTTTGTATGGTCTTGGCGCAGTGTCAAACTTCATAAATAAAAGAAGCATATTAACACGAGCTATAGATTTCTCATTTGGGCTAATGATACCAATTTCATTTATATTTACACCATCAACTCACAGAGATTCAGCAAAAATAGTTTACCGAAAACCAGAAAAATTATGCATACACGATTATTCATAAATTGTAATCAGTCCCGCAATGCCCTGTTGTGGACGGGTATTTTTCTGTTTTCAGTTATTCTTGGCAAAGCAATTGTATCCGAAAAGTTTCTAATAGTATTAGCTTTTGCCGCTATTCCCATTTATTTAAGCCTTTCGATTCATATTAAGATTTTGCTGCTGGCCCTTGGGGCTTTGTTTCCCTTATCCTTCGGCGCTTTGGGGCCGATCGCCAATTTTTACTGGTTTGAATGGATGGCCCCGATTCTGGCTCTCATCATGTTTATTGATCTTTCTCTGTTCCGTAAAAAAAGACTACTGGTCAAAGGAAATTTTTGGCTTTATTCCTCTTTTTTAGCTCTTATCATTACTGCTGTGGTCAATTATGCTCGCAACCCAGTCCTCGCTCAGCAGGCTATGGGGGTTGTTGAACAGGAAGGGGGTATACGGAGTTATTACGATTTAGCAGTGGGTATTTGCCTTTCCTTTGTTTTTCTTTGGTATCTATCATATTATTTGAAAGACATAAAAGACATCCGAAAATTTCTAATAATTGTAGCAACATTTTCAATATCAATCGGACTTCTTCAACTGGCTGCTTTTTTCTTCGATTTTCAGCTTCCCTTTTTGTATTCGAATTTTCGTTTTGACCACAAGATTTTCGATACAGGAATTTATAGTGGTTTAGCCCTTCGTATAGGTGGATTAAGCGAATGTGCTGTAATCGGGCTTTCTGCGATTTTGGGGCTTACATACAGAAAATGGTTTGGGGGAAAAGAAATTGCCTCTCTTTGTTTATGTGCGGTACTTTTAATTTTAAGTGGCGGCAGAACTCATGCAGGCGGAGCATTGCTTGCCATCACCGTATTTGCAGGATTAACCGGTGCTAAAAGACGGATATTTTATAGTGCTTGCGTAATGAGCCTCATCTTTTTATTTTGGCTTTTCGCTACGTTGGGACTATTAGGAGGTCAGTTGGAACGATATGCCACTATTGGGAAAGGCTATGAGGCTATAGATAAGGCAAGAGATACAACATATGAACTCATGCTGGATACCATAAAAAAGCAGCCTATTTTTGGAAAAGGGATTGGTTATGCAGGTTCAGGCTCTTCTAACACAACTAATTTCGCCTTTCATCAATTAAAAACTGGTGGTCACGGAGGATACCTATCCATTCTTAGTATATTCGGTCTATTAGGACTTTATTTCTTGATTACCTCGCTAGTGTATGGTTTTGCCAGAGGATTTACCTTGGCTAAGCAGTCTATAAATTGTGGCTCATCTTTAGCGATGTTCTGTTTGCTTCTTTTAATTATTAGTGCAGTTTCCTATTTCACCGGCGGTAACGGCTACTCGGATATGCGACTGTATCTCTGCATCGGAATTATCGCGGGGCTATCCCGAAAAGGAATTTTTGGTTCATACAATGAATACTAAATCCATCATCTGTATCTCAACCCACTTCTGGAATGATTTCTGGTTCCGCAAGCAGCATTTTATGTCCCGATTCGCCGAGCAGGGTTACAAGATTCTGTACGTCCAACCTACCCATTCAATGGTTCGGAAATACAGAAAACCGGAGTTGGCTGATAATCGATTTTTTATTCCTACGATTAAACAGCATGACGAAAATATAATTCTGTTTTCACCACCTAAACTTTTTCCTAAACCCACTGAGCCGGTCAGCTCCACTGCCAGCCACAAATATATTTCCTGGCTGATCGGCAAAACGGCAAAGCGGCTTGGCATGGATAAAGGGCTGTTATGGATTTACAGGCCGGAATATGCGGTCGGAGTTAACCAAATACCGCACAGCCGGCTGGTCTTTGATCTGGCTGACGACCTGGCCGCCTATAATGAATCCGCCACGCGAAATTCAAAACATATTGCCGATTGCACAAACCAACTGACGTCAACAGCGGACCTCATGGTTGTGACATCCCCAACGCTCCACAAGATGTATAAGGAAAAAGCAAAAAAATGCGTTCTCGTACCAAACGGGTTTGACGAGAAGCTGTTCGACGGCAAACCCAAACAAATCCCGGAAGACCTTGCCGAAATTCCAAAGCCCATCGCCGGGTTTGTGGGTACCCTGTTTTCGTTTCTTGATTATCAACTTATTTTCGATACGGCAAAAGCCTTGCCGCAGGTTTCGTTCGTTTTTGTGGGACCGGTGGAGCAGAGCGGCAAGGAGGGTGTGGATCTTGTTGCCGGCTTGGATAACACATATTTTCTGGGGTCTAAAAAGAAAGAGACAATCCCGGATTATGTATCAAATTTCAATGTATGCATAAATCCTTTTAAAGTGGACAATGTTTCCAGAGCGGTCAGCCCCTTGAAGGTCTATGAATACCTGGCCACCGGCAGGCCCGTGTTGTCCACGCCCATGGCAGGGTTGGAAAAAGAAGAGGCTGGCAGATGGGTGCAGTTTGTTGAGCCGACCCAATTTGGCCACGCACTCTCCGATTTAATAAAAAGCGACAAAGTCCATGAAATCAACGCAGATCAAATCCAGGCGGCCAATGCGTTTTCCTGGGCCAGTCAATTTGATACGCTTTTAGCCTGTGTTGCGGAACTTCAGTGATGTCAAGATTAAGAATCGCATCAATAATATGGAGAGATGCAATTGGAGGTGCAGAGCGCTCATTAACTGATCTTGCAGCAGCTTTAGATCGTAGAAAATTTGATATGATTTTTTATTATTTGAGCGGTGAACCTGGTTATTTTGCAAATCAAATAAAACAACTTGGTTTTAATGTAGAATTTCTTAAATGGGACAACGGTAGAGATATTAGTGGCAGAATTAATCTAATTAAGAGATTGAAACAATACAGTCCACATGTAATCCATGACCATATCCTCCCCCCTCTAACTCGCCCTTTTATTAAAATGTTCATACGCCGGCCGATACTCAATACTGAGCATGGCAGTGCTGTACAACGTTCACTGGGCATTGGTAAGAAGTGGCGAAATAAGTTTGAAAAATTTGATTTTCTGTTCTGTGATTATATTGCCGCCAACTCAGCCGTCAGTGCCGAAGCATTAAAAGGCGCATATAGGATTCCAGATAAAAAAATCGGGATAGTGCATCTCGGAATAGACTTGGGTCAATTTAATCCTGCCTTTTCGGAGCAGCAGAAAGAGGATTGTTTAATCATAGGGTATGTGGGAAGAATTGTTAATGAGCATAAAGGAGTGGATTACCTCCCTCTCGTCGCTAAGGCTTTAAACGATCAATTCGATATACGTTTTAAAATAATTGTTGCCGGTGATGGACCCGACCGGGAAAAGGTTGAACACTTTTGTAAAGAACTTGAAGTCCAAGAACAATTTACTTTCCTTGGGTGGGTCCGAGATGTGAATAATTTTTTAAAGAAAATCGACATACTGCTCGTGCCCTCAAGATTTGAGCCTCTTGGATTAACCGCCATTGAAGCTCTTGCCATGAATATACCGGTGGTAGCATTTGATGTTGGGGGGCTTCGCGAAATTTTATCTGAATGTCCGGGAGGTAGGCTGGTTAAACCAGGGGATGTGAATGGTATGGCTGCAGCGATATATTCGATTTGTCAAAATCATAAAAATGTCGGCAATAAAGCAAGAAAATTTGTAGAAGAACGGTTTTCAAATATAAAAATGGCTCGGCAGTACGAATCTGTTTACATGTCTTTAATCTAAATTTTTTTCAAATTTAAAGTGATTTTCTGTGAGTAAAATAAAGATTATCTACATCGTTGGTATAGGCCGAAGTGGGTCTACAATTCTTGATCTTATAATTGGTAACAATGACGGATGTTTGAGCTGTGGAGAGATAACAAATATCTTTAAAGATGCTTTTATAAAAAATCAAATATGCTCGTGTGGTCAAGTCGCCATTAACTGTGATTACTGGCAATCCATAAAGAAAGAATGGTTAAGTAGAAATAGTTTAGATGTCGAAGAGTTTATCACTTTAATCTATAAATATGAAAAAAATGGTATCGTGCCTTGGTTAAGGTATTATTTTAATCGGTTTCTTTTCAAGACAAGAGATTTTAGATTATATTTACAAGGTACAAATAAATTCATAAATTTGATGAGTACGATAAATGATAAGTATATAATAATTGACTCGTCGAAAAGAGTTTTGAGGTTCAAAGTACTACAATCACATTGTGGTTTCGATGTTTTTCCCATCCACTTAATTCGTGATTTAAAAGGTATAATGGCGTCAGAGGTTTCAAATATAGAATCAACAATCCAGAAACAAGTAATTTTTCTGAAAACAATAATTCGCTATGTAGTGGTAAATATGCAGATAAAATTTGTTTTATCTAATGTTCCTCATAAAACTTTACTGTATGAAAGTCTACTTGAAAATCCTCAAGAAGAACTTAACGAAATCGGGAAGTTGTGTCAGATTAACACATCAGAGTCTATTGGTAAAATTGTTAATCAGGAAGTAATGAATTTCAGACACTTAATATCTGGGAGTCACATAAGAACACAATCAAATATTATTCTTCAGAAAAATCCTAGCGAAAAGTGGAAAAAATATTTGCCAAAATTTTACGCTACGGTTGCTGATTCGATTACAAAAATTATCCGCAGGTGATCATGAAAAACCTATTAAAATAATTTTTGAGTGTATGTTATGCAAATTGTCTCTTTTTTATATAAAAACCTTTCTCAATTATGATATCAGATAAATACCAATGCATATTCATTCATATTCCTAAAAATGCAGGGACTAGTATTGAATCAAAAATAAGTGCGGATGAGGGGTTAATAAACCTTTTGCCTGATCATAGGACCATTTTGGATATGGAACCTCTTTCTCTGCAAAAGATTTTTTTTTCATATCGTTACGATCAAGGTATTTCAATAGCCAGACGGTTTAAATATTATTTGGTCCGGAAAAAATTAGGGTCTTTTTACAAACCAGCCAGCAAGTTCCGTTATGAGCACTATTTCAAATTTGCAATTGTTCGGAATCCCTGGTCACGGGCCTATTCATGGTACAGAAATGTAATGCACGATCCAAGGCATCAAAAAAAGTATAATGTCCCTTCTCAGTGTTCTTTTGATGACTTTATTAAAAATCACCTTGGGAATCAGGCACCATTGAGGAACCAGTTGTATTGGCTTCGCGATTCAATGGGAAATATACCGATGGATTTCATAGGCAGGTTCGAAAATCTGGAGTCAGACTTCAAAAAAATGGTTCATCCGGTTTGAGCGTACTTAATTGAAAAAGTGGACATACTGTGCCTTTCTAAAGAAGAGACCAATCAACTT
>ENA-OSEO01003715-OSEO01003715.1-sediment-metagenome-genome-assembly--contig:-NODE-3715-length-17238-cov-4.157275_pt1 | contig 17238 bp, 19 predicted proteins | sample MGYA00237883_ERZ534232 | MGnify/ENA metagenome assembly ERZ534232
GGCTTCTTCCATGTAGTATATATACTACATGGAAGCCCCACCTAAAGGAGCAGACCCTTGACTAACTTATTGGTTTTGCAAAACATGTTCTCCGGAGGAACGTTCAATAACTGGTACCCACGTAGTATATATACTACGTGGGTACCGAGCGAGACTTAAATGCCAGAGCCTGTGTCTCTAGAGGCGAGGCTCGCGATAGCCAAGCCGGACATTGAAAAGGCTTTCATTGCCCATCCCGTAAAGGTTTTTACCCGCTCTGATCTTGAGGCCATCCTTGATGAACAGCGGGACTTCTGGCGACTGGGTGAAGCCAGCACCGCTATTTTTCTCAAGTTTCTTTTACAGGAAGGCGTCATTCAAAAAGTAATATTTGAGTTCCCAAGCCGGAAAATGATCAGATATGTATATGGAAATCCATCTCCCTATTCCATTATTTTATCTCTTCGACCAGAAGGATATTTTTCCCACTACACGGCAATATACTTGCACGAATTGACCGAGCAGGTCCCCAGAACAGTTTACCTGAATGCAGAACAAAGTCCTAAGCCGCGACAAGGCGCTATAATAAGGCAGGATCTGATTGACAGAGCCTTTAAACGACCCCAGAGGAAAACGAGCTTTATCGCCCCCTTCGGAGACCAGGAAGTCGTTCTTCTCAACGGCATGCACGCTGGAAGGCTCGGAGTAATCGAAATCGAGAGTTCCTCTGGCGAGATCCTGCCCGTCACCGGGCTGGAGAGAACTCTCATAGACATCACAGTAAGACCGGATTATTCAGGCGGAGTCTTCGAGGTTCTTAAAGCCTTCAGGGCGGCCCAAGGGCGCTTCTCCGTCAACAGGCTGACAGCCATGTTGCTAAAGATGAATTTTGCTTACCCGTACCATCAGGCCATCGGATTCTATCTCGATCGGGTGGGGGGCTACAAGAAGTCAGCCGTAGATCTGCTGCGAAAATTCGAAATTAAGTACGACTTCTATCTCGCCTATCAGATGAAAGACATGTCCTATTCCAAAGAATGGCGATTATTCTTTCCAAAGGGATTTTAGGGCCTGAATTTTGTCTACAACAAAATTGAAATAGAAATCAAAATCTTTAAGCTCTACGCCTCTCCTGACCGTGTCTGTTACGGCCGAGAAATCAGCCCTGTGGAAGTCTTGGAAGTCGGCAATTCGTCCAATCAAGCTGAAAGGCACCCGCTTGGCTTGGAAAACGGCTTTGAGCAGTTCAATGTTCTCCGGAGAGGCCAGGTCGATCGGGAAGCGGCTCATTGTGGCGAAGATATCGAAGAAGTCGCGGGCGCGAGCCGATCGAGACGGCGACTTGACAATAGCTGCATATTCCGGCATTTGCTGGCAAATTGACCTTAGTTTCTCGATGACTATCATTGCTGGTGAATAAACATAGATTGTATAGCCGTCGATGTTGGATTCCTGTTTGGCGGCACAATATTCAAATTTACTTATTTCTACATAAAATGTCTTTACATTTCTTGGCCCCACCACGGTCGCCCGCCGCCTCACGGCCTCCTGGTCGGACTCTAACCGGTTGAAGTCTTGACCGGGTATAATCTTGAACTCAACGCGGTAGCCACCCCAGAAATCGGCCATATCGGCGGTGACTCGGCGAGGGCGCTCCTCCAAGGACACGTCAAAGACGGCGTAGCCCTCGTCCCGGAAAGTTGCCTCCAACGCCCTCCTGATCTTGCCCTCGATGACTCCCAGGTCTTCTGGTTTGAATTCGCCCTCCATGGAGAAATCTAGGTCCCATGACGCCCGCCAATCGATCCCGTGAACGAGATCAAGAGCGTTGCCGCACTTGAGGACAAGCAGGTCCATCAAGTCATCGTCGGCAAACATGGCGATTAGGGCCAGCTTTTTGATGCGCTCGATTTCCTTGAGGTTCACCTAACGTGCTCTCCGAAGCGGGCGTACTGGTTTATGCTACGCAAGCCTGTTTTTTAGCGCAACGTTAATCGGGCCGCCGCCGGACCCTTGACCCGTCCGACTTGATCTGCCAGGATTGGGCCGCTTTACGGATAAGCTTTAAGGATAAGGAAGAAGCCCTTGCGCGTCCTGGTCTGCCTCAAGCGGGTCCCGGAGCTGGCCGAGGCCGAGCTCCGGCCGGCCGCCGACGGCCTCTCGGTCAGCGGCCAGGGGCTGGTTTACGAGCTGAACGAGTGGGACGCCTTCGCCCTGGAGTGGGCCCTGCGGCTGATCGAGCAGGCCGGCGGCGAGCTGAGCGCGGCCAGCCTGGGGGACGAGGAGGACGAGGAGGTCCTCTTCCGGGCCCTGGCCATGGGCGCCGGCCAGGCCGTCAGACTCCACCGGGCCGAGCGGACCTGGCTCGACCCGGCCGCTCTGGCCGCGGCCCTGGCCGAACTGGCCGGCCAGATCAGGCCCGACCTGATCCTGACCGGGGTCCAGTCGGCCGACCTGGGCCTGGCCCAGGTCGGGGTCAGGCTGGCCGCCATTCTGGGCTGGCCCTTTGCCACGGCCGTCATCGGCCTGGAGGAGGTACGGGAGGGGGGCCTGACGGTCAGGCGTGAGCTGGAGGGCGGTCTGGAGGAGCGCCTGGAGATTGACCTGCCGGCCGTGCTGACCATCCAGTCCAATCCTCACCCACCGCGCTACGTCTCGGTCCTGGGCATCCGCAAGGCCAGGACGAGGCTCCTGGAAGTCAGGCCGGCCGAGCCGGCCGGCCCGGCCGGGCTGAGCCGCCTGGCCGGATTCCGCCCGGTGGTCAAGGAGCGGGCCGCAGCCTGGCTGAGCCAGGACCCGGACGAGGCCGCCCGGCAGCTGGCTGACCTTATCAGGGAGCGGGGCTGATGGCCCGAGCCCTGGTCATCGTCGAGCATTGCCAGGGCCGGCTGGCCGAGATCAACGCCCAGGTCTTCGCCCTGGCCCGCCGGCTCTGCGGCCGGGACTTTGCCGGGCTGCTCCTGGCCGGCCGGCCGGACGACCTGGCCCAGGAAGCGGCCGCCTTCTGCCCCCGGCTCTACACCCTGGCCTCGCCGGCCCTGGACCCTTACAATGCAGCCGCCTGGCTGCCGGCCCTGGAGTCGGCCCTGGGCCGGCTCGAGCCGGGCCTCATCCTCCTGGGCCAGACCGCCTTCGGCCTGGACCTGGCCCCGGCCCTGGCCCAGCGCTTGGGCGCCCCCCTGGCCACGGACGTCACTGCGGCCGACCTGGACGGCCAAATACTCAGGGTCAGCCGGCCGGTCTTTGGCGGCAAGCTGGCCGCCGACCTGCTCCTGCCCCTGGCGCCCTGGGCCGCGCTGACCTTGAGACCGGGCGTCATCGAGCCCCTCCAGGCGGGCCCGGCCGGGGAGGTAAGCCCCCTGGAGCCGCCCCCGCCGCCGGAGAAACTGGCCCGGCGGGTGGTCGGCCTGATCCGGGCCGCGGCCGGCGTGGACCTGACCCGGGCCCGGATCATCGTCGCCGTGGGCCGGGGCATCGACGGGCCGGAGAACATCGACCTGGCCAGGGACCTGGCCGACCGGCTCGGGGCCGAGCTGGCCTGCTCCCGGCCGGTGGCCGACCTGGGCTGGCTGGACAAGGAGCGCCAGGTGGGCGTCTCGGGCCAGACGGTCAAGCCCAGGATCTACCTGGCCCTGGGCATCAGCGGCGCCTTCCAGCACCAGATGGGTATGTCCGGCTCGGAGACCATCATCGCCGTCAACCGCGACCCCGAGGCGCCCATTTTCGACATCGCCCACTTCGGCCTGGTCGGCGACCTGTTCGAGGTCGTGCCCAGCCTGATCGAGGTCCTGGAAGAATGATCCCCTTGAGCCGCGAGGAGAAGGAGGTCCGCCAGGCCGCCCGGGAATTCGCCCGGGGCGAGTTTCCGGGCCGGGCCCTGGAGGCCGACCGGAGCGAGAGCTTTGACCAGTCCCTCTGGCGGGCGGCCTCGGAGCTGGGCTTCGTCGGCATCCACCTGCCCGAGGAGTACGGCGGGGGCGGCTTCGGCTTCACCGGACTCTGCCTGGCCTCCGAGGAGTTTTGGCGGGTCGACCCCGGCCTGGGTCAGGCCGTCCTCTCGACCACCTTCGGCTCGGAGATGATCTGGCTCTTTGGCAGCCAGGAGCAGCGTCGGACCTTCCTGCCGCCGCTCTGCCGGGGCGAGGCGGTCATCGCCTGCGCCATCACCGAGCCCGAGGCCGGCTCGGACGCGGCCGCGGCCAGGACCAGGGCCGTCCTCGACGGCGGCGAGTGGGTCATCAACGGGGCCAAGATCTTCACCACCAACGGCACCCTGGCCCGCTGGGTCCTGGTCGTCTGCCTGACCGAACCCCAGGTCGAGGACCGCCACGGCCGCCACTCGGTCATCCTGGTCCCGGCCGGGACCCCCGGTTTCACCGCCGCCAAGCTCAAGGGCAAGCTGGGCATCCGGGCCTCGGACACGGCCGAGCTGAGCTTCAAGGACGTCCGCCTGCCGGCCGGGAACCTGATCGGCCAAAGAGGCCAGGGCTTCAACCAGGTCATGGGTTTCCTCAACCACACCCGCATCCACATCGGCGCCCAGGGCGTCGGCCTGGCCCAGGGCTGCCTGGACCGCAGCCTGACCCACGTCAGGAGCCGCAAGCAGTTCTCCCGCCGCCTGGCCCAGTTCCAGGCCATCCAGTTCAAGCTGGCCGAGATGGCCACCCACCTGGAGGCGGCCCGGAGCCTGGTCTACGGGGCCGCCCGGGACATCGACGCCGGCCGGATGGACCACCACCGGGTGGCCATGGCCAAGTGGTTCGCCGCCCGGATGGCCGTCGAGGCGGCCGACCAGGCCCTCCAGATGCACGGCGGCTACGGCTACATGGACGAGTACGACGTCCAGCGCTTCTATCGCGACGCCAAGATCCTGGAGATATACGAGGGCACCACCGAGATCGAGAAGAACATCATCGCCCAGGGGCTGATCAGCGGCAAGATCAGGGACTGGGCGGGCTAGACCCACCCTTGACCGGCCCGCCCAAAGCGGGCCGGAGACAGCGAGCCGGACCGTGATCACCCTGCGTCATTTCCTGGGCATCATCGACCGCCAGACCCTCATCGTCACCCTGCTGGCCCTGGCCTCGACCTGGCTCTGCCGCCGGCTGGGCCTGGCCGCGGATATGCCCACCGGCCTGATCGGGGTGGCCATCGTCTTTCCCATCGTCTTCTCCATCAACGCCGCCTACCGCCGCCGGGAGGAGGCCCTCCGCCACTTCGCCTCGCTCAAGGCCCACGCCGCGGCCCTCTACTTCGCCCACCGCGACTGGGTCCCGGACTCGGCAAATCCACCGGCGGACGGCCACCCGGAGCGGGCCAAAGAGATGATCGAGGGGCTGCTGGAGGCGACCAGGGCTTTTCTCCTGGCCGCCCAGGCCGAGCGGGAGGAGCGCCTGGACCGGGTCTTCGAGGTTTTCTCCCGCTTCTCCCGCTCCCACGAGGCCCTCCGCCGGGCCGGGGTGCCGGCCAACGAGATCTCCCGGGCCAACCAGTACCTCCGGGCGATGATGATCGACTTCGAGCGGCTGCGGAACATCCGCCTCTACCGGACCCCGGTCAGCCTGAGGGCCTACAGCCGGGTCTTCCTCAACGCCTTTCCGGTCGTCTTCGGGCCCTACTTCGCCCATCTGGCCGGCAAGTCCTATCCGGCGGTCGGTTACGGCCTGGCCGCGGTCTACGCCCTGGTCCTGGTCAGCCTGGACAACATCCAGGAGGACCTGGAGAACCCCTTCGACGCCGTGGGTGAGGACGACGTCAGGCTGGACGCAGCCGGGGAGTACCGGCGCCTGCTCGACGATTGAGGCGAATCAGGCCCTTCCGGCTTTCCAAACCCGGGCCGACGGTCTAAACTGACGGACGTGTCCAACAGGGCGGACGAGCTTCTTAACGGGGCGGCCGTGGTTCTGGTCAAGCCCCGGCTGCCCGAGAACATCGGCGCCACGGCCCGGGTGGTCAGCAACATGGGCCTGGGCCGACTCATCCTGGTCCGGCCCGAGCGCTGGGATCTGGAGCGGATGCTGGCCTTGGCCGTGCGCCTGGGCCGGCCGATCATCCTGGACGAGGTCAGGCTGACGACCAGCCTGGCCGAGGCGGTCAGCGGCTTCCAGTTCGTGGTCGGCGCTTCGGCCCGCCTGGGCCGCTTCAGGCGGCCGACCGGCTGGCCCAGGGAGGTCATGGAGGAGGCGGCCGGGCTGCTGCCGGCCAACCGGGTGGCCCTGGTCTTCGGCCCGGAGAAGGACGGCCTGACCAACGAGGAGCTGGGCCTGTGTCACCGTCTGGTCCAGATCCCGACCAGCCCGCGGGCCAGTTCGCTCAACCTGGCCCAGGCTGTGGCGGTCCTGGCCTACGAGCTGAGGATGGCCGCGCTCATGGGCCAGGCCCGGCCCGCTTCGGCGCCCGACCTGGCCTCCAGCCTGGAGATCCAGGGCCTCCTGGGCCACCTCCGGGCGACCATGGACCTGGTCGACCCGGGCGAGCACCTCAACCGCCGGGTCTGGCTGGACGCCTTCCGGCGCTTCTTCGCCCGGGCCCGTCTCCTGCCCCACGAGGTCAGGCTGATCAGGGGCGTGCTGCGCAAGATAGCCTACGCCGTCGGCCGGCCCGCACCGGGCCGCGGGCCCGTCCGGGATGACGCGGCTGGCGGCTTGGGTTATGATGCCTCCAGCCAGGAAGACTCCCCGGCGGCTCTAGGAGGACAGCGATGAGCAAGCGACTCGGTCTGATGACGGCCCTTGGGCTGGCCGCGGTCCTGGTTCTGACCGGCTGCTTCGGCCTGTGGGGGGCCAAGAAGGACAAGAAGGAAGAGGCCGGGCCCACCGCCCAGCAGATCTTCGAGGAGAAGTGCACCTTCTGCCATGCCCTCAACACCGTCCTGGAGCAGCGCCACACCCGGGCCGGCTGGGCGGCCATCGTCGAGCGCTGCTCCGACCGCAAGAAATGGCACGTCTCCTCGTCCAAGCGCAAGATCATCACCGACTACCTCTTCGAGATCCGTCCGGCCGACAAGGAGCCGCCGGCCAAACCCGGGAAGGACAAGTGGTTCGAGGAGAAGTGGAACATGAAGGAGGGCAAGTGAGGCGGCGGCCGAAGGTCCCCGCTCTCGGCCCGATCCCGGCATCCGCCCGGCGAGGCGCAGAAGCGGGGCCGGGGGGAGGTGGCCCCGCTTCTGGAACTGAGGAGAGAGTTCTCCGGGCCGGGTGAGCTCCCGGCCGCCGGCTAGTGGTCGTACTGCTTGGCGTAGGCGGCGTCGTTGTACTGAGCCTCGCCGAACTTCTGGGCACCGAATTCCCGGATCAGCTTCTGGCCCTGCTCCGAGGCGGCGAAGTCAATGAACCTGGCGCCCGTCTCCGCTCCGGGCGTGGCCCCGGCGGGCTGGCAGAGGGCGTGGTAGGTGTTGACCAGGAAGACGTCTCCCTTGAAGAGAATCTTCAGGCGATCCAGACCTGACTTGGCCTCGACCCAGGTGCTGCTGTCGGTCATAAAATAGGCCCCCTCCTGGTTGGCCCTCTTGAGGGAGGCCATCATGAAGTCCTTGGTCACGATGTACCACTCGCCCGCGGGCTTGACCCCGGCCTTCCCCCAGACGGCCATTTCCTTCTTGTGGGTCCCGGAGTTGTCGCCCCGGGAGATGAACTTGGCCTTGGCCGAGGCGATGCGGGAGTAAGCCTCGGCCGCGGTCTTGGCTTCGGCGATCCTGGCCGGGTCAGCGGCCGGACCAACGATGTAGAACTCGTTGGAGCCGATCAGGGTCCGCCTGGTCGCCCAGCCTTCGGCCACGGCCTTCTTCTCGGCCGCCGGGGCGTGGACCATGACCAGGTCCACCTTCTTCTCCTTGAGCAGCTTCAGGGAAGCCCCTGAGCCGGCCTTGACCCAGCAGAGCGAGGCCTGGGCCCCGGGGTTGAAGGCGGCGGCCAGAGCCTCCAGGAGGCCCAGCTCGCCCGGGCTGCCGGTGGCCAGGGAAAACTTGTTGGGGCCGTCGCCGTAAACGGCCGTGCAGCCCCCGGCGGCCAGCGAGGCCGAGGCCGCGGCCAGGAGGGCCAGGATCAGGACGGCCAGAAAGGCAAATTTTTTCACGTCCGCCTCCTTTGGTTCTTCGAGCAGATTGGCCCTGTCCGGGCCTTGAACCGGACCGGGCCATGTTTGATATTAAAATACTTTTTTTGTGGCCTATTCTCCAGACTATCTGCGCCAGTCGCCCGGCGCCTTGCCGCTAAGCGGAGAGTAACCCGCCCGGGATAATTATGTCAAGATTGACACATCGAGGCATCGGCCCGGACAGGGGGCGTGAGGGGTTGGACTCGCCGGAGCTCGGCCCGGCCTTGAAAAACCGGGTTTGCATCGGCCGACCGATATGCTATTTCTAACACACGACCCCGTCCGGACGGCTGGAGGGCTGATGTCCAGATCATTCAGTGAGCTTCTGTCCTCTTCGGTGGCCGCGCACGGCCACTTCTGTCCCGGCCAGGTGGTCGGGGTCAGGATGGCCCGGCTGGGCCTGAGCCTGCTCGGCTTCGAGACGCCCTGCACCGGCGAGCAGATCAAGAGGCTTCTGGTCTACCTGGAGATGGACCGCTGCGCCGCGGACGCCGTGGCCCACGCCAGCGGGGCCAGCCTGGGCCGGCGCTCCCTCAAGTTCGTGGACTACGGCATCATGGCCGCCACCTTCGTCGATCTCAAGACCGGCCGGGCTTTCAGGGTCGCCTCGACCGAGGAATCCCGCGAGCTGGCCCCGGACTACGCCCCGGGGGTGCAGGGCAAGGTCCGGCAGCAGATCGAGGCCTACCTGCGCATGCCCGACAGCGTCCTCTTCAGGGTCCAGGCCGTCGAGGTGGACTACACCGACTTCGACCTGCCCGGGCCGACCAGGTCCAAGGCCACCTGCGAGCGCTGCGGCCAGGTGGTCAGGGACAAGCGGGAGCTGATCGTGGATGGGCAGGTGCTCTGCCGGATCTGCGCCGGGGGGGCTTACTTCCGGGAGGCCCGGGAGGTGGCCTGGCCGGAGAAGGACTGGCGGCCTGACGAGGGGGACGACGAGGCCAGGCCGGTGGAGGTCGCCGGGGCCAAGTGAAGTTCGGACAAAGATTAGATACAACGTGGCCTTCTATGTAAAACCCGGGAACCTCTTACTGTCTCGCCTGAGTGGCGGCTTCTGCCAGCACCCGGCCTCTAGTCAAACCCCGAGAGCGGCACCAGCAAGTAAGCCGACAGAAGGCAATTGGCAATTGCTGGACAGAAAAAGACAAGCCTGCTAAGGCTGTTTTAACGTCAAGTGCGTATGTGCGTCTGGCGTTTCAGAAGGCTTTGTTTAGCGAGGTAACTAAGCCATATGGCTGAGGTTTATGGGTACCTCTATAGTAAGGATATTCCGGGGGTAGTCGCCGCCGTCAGAGAGAAGAAAGATGATTTTTTAGCCTTCCTCGGTCGCCTAAGCAAAGCTCGGATAGAACTGCCTCTAGTTCAGGTGATAATCGGAGTAGTCTACCGCGCTGTTAGGCTGATTGACGGCTTGGCGCTTCTGGTTGAGCATCACAATTATTTGTGTGCAGCCTCTCTCATCAGACTTCAAATTGACAGCATAATTCGACTAAACGCCTGCCGCCTTACGGACCGACCTCAAGAGGTTGCCCGCGCTCTCTTGGCGGATGCCGGACTGAAAAAGGTGAAGGATCGTTACGGAAATAGTATGACGGACCGTTATCTCCATGAAAAGGCTTCAGAGGACTTCCCTTTGATTAGTAAAATATATGAAATCACTAGCTCATACATTCATCTATCACACCGTCACTTAGCCCCGCCGGTAAAGGAAGTGTCGGCCAACGGAAGGCGCATTAGTTGGGCCATTAATACCGACACCTTTAAAGAAGAGCTTTCTGAGCCTGAGGTGCGGTCAATTCTGTCCAGTTTTTATGGCCTTACGGATTACCTTTTTGATCTTTGCAACTTAATTCTGCAAGAGGGTTTAGAAAATAATTAGCCCCAGTCTCTGTCTGCTGGCCCCGAGACTCGTATACAGCCGCAGTCGCCACATGGTGCTTTGTTTCCGCCGGTTGACACCCCCTCCCCCCTGACCTAAGATCATCTCCCGTGCTGCCCTATCCCAACATCGACCCGGTCATTGTTCGCCTCGGCCCCCTGACCCTGCGCTGGTACGGCCTGATGTACCTCCTGGGCTTTGCCGGCGGCTACCTGGTCATCAGGAAGCGCCTCCTGGGCCGGGGCTTCAGCGCGGCCCAGGTCGAGAACCTGGTTCTCTGGGCCATCGCCGGGCTGATCGTCGGCGCCCGCCTGGGCGAGGTCCTCTTCTACCAGTGGCCCAACTGGGGCCGCTATCTCAGGCATCCCCTGGAGATCATCGCCCTCTGGCACGGGGGCATGTCCTTTCACGGCGGCCTCCTGGGGGCCATCGTCCTGGGGGTGGGCTATCTCAGGCGCAGCGGCCTGCCCGTGCTCCGGGCGGCCGACGCCGTCTTCCTGGCCGTGCCCATCGGCCTGGGCCTGGGCCGGCTGGGCAACTTCATCAACGGCGAGCTCTTCGGCCGGGTGAGCAGCCTGCCCTGGGCCATGGTCTTTCCGGGCGGCGGCCCGCTGCCGCGCCACCCCTCCCAGCTCTACGAGTTCCTCCTGGAAGGCCCCCTGCTCTTCACCTTCCTCTGGCTCTGCCGGGATCGGGTCAGGCCCGGCGGGCTGACGGCCCTGTTCCTGATGGGCTATTCTGTGCTAAGATTTGGGGTCGAGTTCGTGCGCCAGCCTGACCCGCAACTCGGTTTCATCCTGGGTTGGCTGACCATGGGTCAGCTTCTCTGCCTGGCGCAGACCGCGGCCGGCTTGGCCTGGTGGCTCCATTCGGCTCGGAGGAGCGATGAGACGGGTTCCGGCGGCTGAGCTCGAACCGGGCATGAAGCTGGCCCAGGACATCCGCCGGAGCGACGGCATGCTCCTGGCCGGCCAGGGCACGGAGCTGAGCCCCGGCGTGATCGGCATGGTCCGGCGGATGATCGAGATAGAGGCCATCCTGGTCGAAGGCGCTTCCTTCGCCTCGGAGGAGGAACTCCAGGCCTGGCGGAAGGAGGAGCTCAGGAAGCTGGTCCACCGCTTCTCCAAGGTGGCCGGCGACCCGTTCATGGACAGGCTCAGGAAGCTGGAAGCCAAGAGAATCATGGACACCCAGTGAGGAGGGGAGGGCGTGGCCGGTCAGAACCAGGACGATGAGAGACGCCGCTACAAACGCCTCTCGGTTTACCTGCCCGCGGAGGCCCGCTTCATGGAGGCCGAGGAGGCCGACTCGGGCCTGCCCTGCCGGACCGAGAACATCGGCGCGGTCGGACTCAGGCTCAAGATCCAGGGCCGGCCCAAGGTCAATCTGGAGGATCTCATCTTCATCCGGCTGGACGCCCTGAACGATGAGGGCCACATCAACCTCCAGGGCCGGGTCAAGTGGATCGAACCCCAGGAGGGCGATCCGGAGGGCCTGGAGGTGGGCGTCCAGCTCACCGGCATGGAGCTCAAGGAGTGGGATCGCTGGCTCAGCCTGCTCTCCTGGCACAGCGACTGAATTGACCGCCGCCGGCCCCGGCCCGGCCGCTCCCCCCAAATACAGCCTCAGTGGACCAGCTTTTCCCGGCCTTCCCAGTAGCGGCTCTTGAGGGCCCGCTTCATGATCTTGCCCGAGCCGGTCTTGGGCAGCTCGCTGACGAAGTCGACGCTCTTGGGCGCCTTGTAGTGGGCCAGGCGCTTCTTGACGAAGTCGATCAGCTCGGCCGGGCCCACTGACTCGGCCTCGCGGCGGACGACCACGGCCTTGACCGCCTCGCCCCACTTGTCGTCGGGCACGCCGATGACGGCGCACTCCAGAACGGCCGGGTGCTCGTAGAGGACGTACTCGACCTCGGTCGAGTAGACGTTCTCGCCGCCGGTGATGATGACGTCCTTCTTGCGGTCGACGATGTTGACGTAGCCCTCCCGGTCGATCACGGCCAGATCGCCCGTCTTGAACCAGCCGTCCTGGAAGGCCTCGGCCGTGGCTTCGGGCCGCTTCCAGTAGCCCGGCGTGACCGTGTCGCCCCTGACCCAGATCTCCCCGACGCTCTTGTCGTCGGGCGGCACGTCCCGGCCCTGGTCGTCCACGACCCGGAGCTCGACGGCCAGGTACTCGCGACCGGTGCGGCTGTTTATGGCCCGCTGGGCGTCCGGGGGCAGGTCCTTGAGGTGGGCCTTGAGGGTGGAGACGGTGCAGTAGGGCGAGGTCTCGGTCAGGCCGTAGGTCTGGATGTAGCCGCAGCCGAAGGTGTCGATGATCCGCTTGACCGTCTCCGGGGCGATGGGCGCGCCGCCGGAGAGGACGACCCTCAGGCTGGAGTAATCGAAGCGGCCGGCCTCGGGGTGGTTGACCATCAGGTTGAGCATGGTCGGGATGAGGTTGGAGATGGTAATCCTCTCCCGTTCGATCAGGGCCAGGGCCTGGCCGGCGTTGAACTCGGGCATCATGACGTGGCGGCCGCCGACCAGGGTCAGGGCGAAGGTGGCCCAGGCGTCGGCCAGGTGGAACATGGGGGCCACGTGGAGCCAGACGTCGGCGTCGGTGAGCTGGAACTCGGCCACGGCGGCCAGGGCGTGGGCGGTGACGTTGCGATGGGTCAGGACCACCCCCTTGGGCCGGCCGGTGGTCCCCGAGGTGTAGTAGAGGTGGGCCGGCCGGTCGTCGGCCGCCGGGGCCGGCGGGCTGAAGCGGCCGGTCTGGGCGGCCAGGAAGTCCTCGTAGCCGAAGCTCTCCCGGCCGGCCTGGGGCGCCCGGCCCTGGCCCAGCCAGATGACCCGTTCCACCCGGGGCGAGTCCTGGAGGGCCTCGAGGACCTGGGCCTGGTAGCGGAGGTCGGCGGCGAGGAGGCGGCTCTCGGCGTCGCCCAGGATGAAGGCCATCTCCGGGCCCAGGAGGCGGACGTTGATCGAATTGACGATCAGGCCCAGTCGGGCCGCGGCGTAGTAGAGCTCGTAGAAAGCCAGTGAGTTGGGCGCGACCACCGAGAGGGTCTGGCCCGCCTCGAGCCCCAGCCTGTTGAGGCCCTGGGCCAGCCGGCCGACGCGCTCGTCCAGCATGGCGTAGGTCAACCTGGCGGAGCCGTCGACGAGGGCCTCCTTTTCCGGGAAGAGGCGGGCGGCTTTGGACAGGGTGGTGGCGATGTTCATGGCTGGACTCTCCTCGGGGCTGGCGTTTTAAGAAAGTTCAGGCGACCCGACAGTCAGTGACGCTTCAAACTATGTCCCCGGCCGGGACCGCCTGTCAAGGTTGGCCCTTGCCTCGGCCCGAGGCTTGGTTTAGGCTGAAGGCCCGATCAGGGCGAGTGGGGAATGGATCAGGACAGACTCAAGGCCCGCAAGAAGGTCCAGCTCATCAAGAACCTGCCCACCCTGCCGGGCATGATCGAGAAGATCAGCCGCATGGTCGAGTCCAAGCAGCACTCGGCCGAGGACATCTCCCGGCTGATCTCCCAGGACCAGGTCCTCTCGGCCAAGGTGCTCAAGCTGGCCAACGCCGCCTTCTACGGCTTTTCCCGGCGCATCTCCTCGATCACCCAGGCCCTGGTCATGCTGGGCTTCAACGTCATCAAGGGCCTCATCCTGACCTCCTCGGTCTTTGACCTGCTCCAGAGCCGGGCCAACGATCTCTGGGTCCACTCCCTGGCCGCGGCCACCGCGGCCGGGGTGCTGGCCAACCGGCTGGACCTGGCCGAGGCCGAGGAGGTCAACCTGGCCGGGCTGCTCCATGACCTGGGCAAGGTCGTCATGGCGGTCAACATGAGCCAGGACCTGGAGGAGGTTCAGGATCTGACCGCCCGGGGCGAGTTCCAGCTCGAGGCCGAGAGCAGGGTCCTCGGCTTCACCCACCCCGAGGCCGGGGCCTGGCTGGCCGAGTCCTGGAAGCTCCCCCTCAGCCTGACCGAGCCGATCATGTACCACCACCAGCCGGCTCGGGCCAAGGAGGCGGCCCTGACCACGGCCGTGGTCCACCTGGCCGACATCCTGGTCAAGGCCCGGGGGCTGGGCTTCGGCCGGGACGTCTGGGTCCCGCCCCTGGAGCCGGGCGCGCTGGAGCTGCTGGGTCTGAAGATCGATGACCTGGACGAGATCGTGCCCCAGGTTCACCTGGCCCTGAGCCGGGCCGTGGATCTGGAAGGGGCCTGAGTCGCCGGACTAGCCCTGGCCCTGGCCGGACTTGGGCGGCCTGGCGCCGTCGCAGATTCTGAGCTCCTGGTGCTTGATGCTCCGGCCTTCGACCAGGTAGACTACCTCTTCGGCCACGTTGGTCGCCTCGTCGCCGATCCGCTCCAGGTGGCGGCCGATGAGAATCAGCTCCACCGCCCGCCGGGCCAGGGGCTCCTCGCTGGTCATCTGGCCCATCATCTCTTCCAGAAGGCTGCGGTTGAGGTCGTCCACTTCATCGTCGCTGCAGCAGACGTCGTAGGCCAGCCGGGCCTGGCGCTGGACAAAGGCGTCCAGGGAGCGGTGGACCATTTCCTGGGCCAGGACGGCCATCTTCTTGATGGTCGGCGGCACGGGAATGGGGTCCAGCTCGGTCAGGGTCAGGGTCCGGAAGGCCAGGTTGACCGCCTGGTCGCCCATCCGCTCCAGGTAGGCGCTGATCTTCATCACCGCGGTCAGGAACCTGAGGTCAACGGCCACCGGCTGCTGGGTGGCCAGGAGGAGAATGGCCTGGTCGTTGACCATGTTCTCCATGTCGTCGATCTGCCGGTCGCCGGCGATTATCCGCCGGGCCCCCTCGCGGTCGCGCTGGCCCAGGGCTCGCATGGCCTCGTCGATGGTCTTCTCGACCAGGCCGGCCATCTTGAGCAAGAGCTCCTTGAGCTGCTCCATTTGCCTGATGAAGTGAGTTTCGGGCAAGCTTGCTCCCCCCTGACGGCTCAGCCGAACCGGCCGGTGATGTACTGCTCGGTCTGCTCGAGGCTGGGCCGGGTGAAGATCACCTCGGTCTGACCCATCTCGATCAGCTGGCCAAGGTAGAAGAAGGCCGTCTCGTCGGACACCCTGGCCGCCTGCTGCATGTTGTGGGTGACGATGACAACAGTATAAGTCCTCTTGAGGTCCTTGACCAGTTCCTCGATCCGGGCCGTGGCGATGGGGTCCAGGGCCGAGGTCGGCTCGTCCATGAGCAGGACCTCGGGCTTCATGGCCAGGGCCCGGGCGATGCACAGCCGCTGCTGCTGGCCGCCGGAGAGCTCCAGGGCCGAGCGGCCCAGGATGTCCTTGACCTCTTCCCAGAGGGCCGAGGCCTGGAGGGCGTTGTAGACCAGTTCGTCAAGCTGCTGGCGTTCGATGAGCCCGTGGAGGCGCGGCCCGTAGGCGATGTTGTTGTAGATGGACTTGGGAAAGGGGTTGGGCTTCTGGAAGACCATGCCCACCCGCCGCCGGACGTCCACCGGATCGACGCCGGCGGCGCAGAGGTCCTGGCCGTCGAAAAGGAGCCGGCCCTCGACCCTGGTGCCGGAGATGAGGTCGTTCATCCGGTTGAGCAGCCTGAGAAAGGTCGACTTGCCGCAGCCCGAGGGGCCGATGAGGGCGGTCACCTGCTTGGGCTTGATCTGCATGTCAATATCCTGGAGGGCCTTGAAGTCGCCGTAGTAGAAACTGACGCCCTCGGCCACGATGACGGGAGCGGTCTGATTCACCATTTCTTCTGCCTTCTCAGCCTGGTCCTGATGATGATCGCCGTCAGGTTCAGGCCCAGCACCAGGGCGATGAGGACCAGGACCGTGCCGTATTGCAGGGGTCGGGTCTGCTCGATGTGGGTCCCGGCCGTGGCCAGAACGTAGACGTGATAGGGCAGGGCCATGACCCCGTCCAGGACCGAGTCGGGCAGGTGGAGGGTGTAGAAGGTCGCCGCCGTGAACATGATCGGCGCCGTCTCCCCGGCGGCCCGCCCCAGCCCCAGGATGCTGCCGGTCAGGATGCCGGGCAGGGCGGCCGGCAGGATGACCTTGCGGACCGTCTGCCACTTGGTCGCGCCCAGGGCCAGCGAGGCTTCCCGGAAGGTGTCCGGGACCTGCCGGAGCGCCTCCTCGGACGCGCCGATGACGGTGGGCAGGATGAGCAGGCCCAGGGTCAGCGAGCCGGCCAGGATGCTGACCCCGAAGCCGAAGAAGACCACGAAGAGGGCCAGGCCGAAGAGCCCGAAGACCACGGAGGGCACGCCGGCCAGGTTCTGGATGCCCAGCCGGACCACGGACAGGACCTTGCCCGGCTTGGCGTACTCGCTCAGGTAGATGGCCGCGCAGACCCCCAGGGGCAGGGCGACGAGCATGGCCCCCAGGGTCAGGCAGAGGGTGCCGACAATGGCCGGGAAGATGCCGCCCCTGGTCATGGAATCCCGGGGCGCCTCTGTCAGGAACTCCCAACTGATCGCCCCGGCGCCCTGGATGAAGAGGAAGAGCAGGATGCCGAAGAGGCTGGCCGCGACCAGGCCGATGGCCGCCCGCAGGCACCAGAAGGCGATGGCCTCCTTGAGGCGGCGCGCTTCCCTGGAGGTGCCGGTCCGGTTCACAGCGTGGCCGCTCCTTTCTGCTGGAAGCGCCGGGAGAGGTAGAAGGCGACCAGGTTGAAGGCCAGGGTCATCAGGAAGAGGACCACGCCGATGGCGAAGAGAGCGAGGTAGTGCTCGCTGCCCACCGGGGCCTCGCCCATCTCGGCGGCGATGGAGGCGGGCATGGGCCGGGCCGAGTCGAAGATCGAGGTCGGGATCATGGCCGCGCCGCCGGCGACCATGAGCACGACCATGGTCTCGCCCATGGCCCGGGACATGCCCAGGATGACGGCCGTGCCGATGCCGGACAGGGCGCCCGGGATGAGCACCCGGGTGAGGGTCTCCCACCTGGTCGCGCCCAGGGCGTAGGAGGCCTCCAGCAGCTCCTTGGGCACGGCGTAGAGGGCGTCCTCAGAAATCGAGGCGATGGTCGGAATGGCCATCAGGGCCAGCATCAGGGAGGCGTTGAAGACGTTCAGTCCGGTGGGGATGTCCCACCACTCCTGGAGCAGCGGCGCGATGACGACCATGCCCACGAAGCCCAGGACCACCGAGGGCAGGCTGGCCAGCAGCTCCACGGCCGGCTTGAGCCACTCCCGGACCCGGTGATGGGCCACCGCGGCCAGGTAGACGGCCGCGGCCACGCCCAGGGGCACGGCCACGGCCGAAGCCATCACCGTGACCGCCACCGAGCCCAATATCAGGGGCAGGATGCCGAAGTCGGGATT
>ENA-OSEO01003716-OSEO01003716.1-sediment-metagenome-genome-assembly--contig:-NODE-3716-length-17235-cov-7.121693_pt1 | contig 17235 bp, 15 predicted proteins | sample MGYA00237883_ERZ534232 | MGnify/ENA metagenome assembly ERZ534232
CGCTAAACCTTCATCGTATGACTCTTTCATTCACGACACCTTGCCGGTTTTGACCGGCGCTTTCGGACAATCCTATATTGTTTCGGAAGGGGGTCGGGCCACGGCAACCATCTGATATTGTTTAAAATAGCTCCAATTCAGGCGTCAAAAGCGGGCCTATATAGACTTTTTTGGGGGTAAAACGGGTTTGTTTGGACAGCGAAGAATTAGGGTCTTCATTATTGACAGCAAGCAGGTGGGTAAAAATTTCACAGGGTGAACGGGGAGGCCGGAATCACAGAGGGTAGAGGGCATAGAGTCAAAAACAGAGACACAGAGGTCGGGAGATGGTGCGACAAGGGAAAAGGGATAAAAGTTTCAACCCTCAAAACGCATCTTCCACGATCGTTCATGGCGGGATTATGGCGTGATTATGAAAAATGATTCAAAAGCATGAAAATGTGCTATATACTCATATTATTTAAATTAGATTTTATGGCTGGATAAAGAGGTATTTTATGGGACATCAAATCATAGAAGCAATTATGGAAAACGGCCATATTAAATCCTCAAATAAAAAATTGCCGCGGGGAAAGATTAAAGTTCATCTGATCTATGATACTGAAGAAGCTTCAAAAGAAATTGATCTTGCCAAAAGTGTTGTGGAAACATCAGGTCTCTATAAAAATATTGATGTAGAAGCCGAGTCAAAGAAGTTAAGATCTAATTGGGAACGTAATGGCAACGCCTGAATTTCTAATCGATACAAACCTCCTCATATACCATACGAAAGGTTCACAGGTCGCCCTTAATTTTCTATCCAAAATCACTGATGAAAGTTTCCTCAACATCTCAATTCTTACAAAATCGAATTTCTTGGTTGGGGTAAACATACACCTGAAGGCTTACAAAAATGCAAGAAATTAATTCAATCTGCTATCGTTTATCCTCTTGATGAAGAGGTTGCTGATAAGGCAATAGCGATAAAAAGACAAATTAATATTAAGTTAGCAGATGCAGTCATAGCCGCAACGGCCTTAATCAACGACCTGACACTCGCAACAAGGAATGTGGAAGACTTTAAGATGTTGGAAGAAATCAATCTCGTGAATCCTTTCGTTTATATGTCAGGGTAATAGGAATAAGAGTGGGGACGTCTATGATTTTATGCGTTTGTCTGGTCCGTGGGGTCTGGGAAGCTCGTAGCTGATAGAGATGCGGAGATGGTGAGATGGCGGCGCGATGGTTCAATTGAGTTCCAGACTCAGTTTAAGTGCCTTTTCAACCTCCGTCATCGTCTGGCGGCTGATCAGGCCGAGTCTTTTTTCGAGCCTTCGCTTGTCAACGGTTAAGATCTGGCTCGTTTTCACAAGGGAAGGGCGTTCCAGACCGCCCTCCGGGGGAACAAGTTCGACGTTCATGGGGTACCGTTTGACGGAAGTGGAAATGGCTATCACAATTGTGGTTGCCGCCTTTTCGTTCCCGATGTCGTTTTGGATGACAAGGGCAGGTCTTATTCCTTTTTGTTCACTTCCCCTGCCTGGATTCCAGTTGACCAACCAGACGTCCCCACGCTTCGGCAATGGGCTCATCGGGACACCTCCTCTTGGGCTGCAAACGCGAGGTCCGCAAACTCCTTGTCTTCGTTTGCCATTTCCTCATAGCCCCTGGCCATGAGTTCCCCTGTCCTCTTCCAGAGCCAGAGCCTGATCGCTTCCTGGGCAACTGTACTCTTGGCAGTTTTAGAATCTCTTGCCGCAAGGTCCAGGGCGTCCAAGACGTCTGCATCAATAGTCACGCTAAGTTTGCCTTTTGTGCCCAATTTGTCACCTCCTTTCATCCCACATGATGTCAGATCATATGTCCTCCGATACATCGTGTCAAGCTTTCTATCCCTGACCTGCTCAAGTGGGCTGGGGGACAATCCTATATTGTCCCTGTCAAGAAGAAAAATGGATTAGAAAGAAGCCAATAAAAACAACAGGATAGAAATAGGGTGGGTTTTTGGGCAGACGTCACCTATGCCTGAAAGCCAGGTTTTTGCTGGCGAGATCCTCACAGATGGCAAATTTTGCACCTAATCGTTATGTATCCAGCATACTGCACGGTGGCAGTCACTAATAATCCCTTATCCAGACTGCAAAATTGAGTGAGAGGCCCTGTATTGTCCCCCACGAGATCCATCATGGTCTCAACGTTGGTTCCCGGGCTCTCTCGCCAAACCTATTAATTTTTATTCATTTTTCTTCTTAACAGGAACATGTCCGTATTTCAAGTATTATATAACGTCCATAAGAAACTAAATAACTTGACAGACATGTAAATGACCGGATGATATTTCGGGCATACCGAGAACAGGACGATTAGACGCACCCGGCGTATTGCACCACATCATGATCCGGGGGATAGAGCGTCAGAGGATTTTCAGGGATTTCCAGGACCGGGATGATTTGCTTGAACGGTTATCGGTCACTTTGCCGGAAACCCATACCTCCTGTTATGCCCGGCCGGTGTTTCTCACGGACGCAAGCCTGAGCTGGTCGGCGGCGGTTTGATCAGAAGCCTCGGGGGGTGGAAAGAGGTAAAGAAGCCGAGATTGAACCACCAGTATCTGATGAAGGGCGACGAGAGGATACTGGGTGACGTATTCAGGCATCAGGAAGAAGAGAATATCAGAGGCGAGGCGTCTTTTCTGTGACTGGTGTGTCAGAGAGCTTGGCGAGCGCATGACAGATAGGGCAAAATTGCTGGGGCTTACCCAACCGGCCATCGGTTATGCTGTCGAGCGGGGAGGACTACTGGCATAAAATGAAAAATATGATTTGATCGGCTGATTTCTTAGTTTTTCAGGAACGTCCCGAACTTCCCAGATACAAAGACCTCCGGGCAGAGCATGAAACATCTGCCCCACCGCGGAGGTTACGCGGACACCTATCTCACGGACAATTTTGGAAGCCCCCAATCAGTAACCGCCTCAAACTGAAGTGTGGTTGGGTTGGCCCTCACCATGCGCATGGCCGACAGGGGACAGTGATCGTCAGCGGAATAAGTGATGTTTCCCGTGATCCCGCCGGTGTCGAAGTCCTTCATGGCTTCTAGGGTTTGTATAAACTTCTCCCTGGTCAGGTCCTTGCCGCATCGCTTCAAGGCCTCCACCATTATGATGGCATTTACATGGGAAAGGATGTAATACCTAGGCGGCAACGTATCTTTGGGATTGTTTTTGTACCAAAGATCCATCAGATTTGCCATGGCTGGCACATCCTTCTCGCCGGGAAGCGCCGTATATTCCGAGCAATAGAAGTTTGCCGCCGCATCGCCGGCGACCTTTATGACCTGTTCCATACGGGTGTTGTTTAGCGCGAAAATGGGCACGTCTAGACCGACCTTTTGGGCCTCCTTTAGGAGGATGATGCTGTGGGAGGGAATGGTGGCCACAAACACATAATCCGGTTTGGCCGCCTTGAGATTGTGGACCTGGGAGCTAAGTTCAATACTCCCCCGACTGTACTTTTCCACGGCCACCACGTTTAGCTTGTATTTCTTGACCGCAATGTCAAACCCAGTCTTTCCCTCCATTCCGAACTCGTCGTCCTGATAAAGAAAGGCGATCCGGGGATCTTTCGCATTGAAGGTGAAGAGCATGTGTTCGATGTTGAAGATCATGCCTTCCGAGTAGTAGGGTCCGAAGGAAAAAATGTGCGGAGGGGTTTTGGGATGAAAGATGCTGGAAGCGGAGATGGTGCAGAAGGAAGGCAGCTGCTCCCGCTTGATGCTCGGCGCAAGGGCGGCAGTGATGGGCGTCCCCGAGGTGGAACTGCAAGCGAAGATTTTGTCCCTCGCAATCAGCTTCTTAAGGCTGGCTATGGCCGTCGGGGGTTCGTATTTGCCATCTTCAGCAATGAATTTGATTTTCCTCCCGTGAATCCCGCCCTTTTCGTTTATGTAATCAAAGTGGTCCTTGGATCCATTTGCGATGGCCACCCCCACCATGGCGATCTTTCCGGTCAAGGGGGAGATGCTCCCAATGACGATTTCACTGTCCGTGACCCCCTTTTCCTTGGCCACAGCCGGATTCACTCCGGCAATGGCGACGATGAATCCGACAAGCATTGCTGCGACAACAATTCCTTTTCTCATAACGACCCTCCTTTTGAATCTTGTTACCGGTTGTAAAACTCTTTCATCTCAACCCCTTACCCGCCGGGCACCGCATGCCCCTTCATTCGGAGAGGATACCCGTCCAAAGTTTGCGTTTATCTTCACATTCTGGATGGCCACTTATTTAATGGGTATAGGGCCACATTTGCCAGTAGGTCTTGATGTTCTTCCAGATTCCGTACAAGCCCTTCGGCTCGATGATGACAAAAAGCATGATAATTAGGCCGTATAGAATGAGATTGATATCCGCGAACCGCTCCACGATAAACGGAAAGCTATCTCTGAAAAGGTCGGGAAGGTATTTTAGCATCTCGGGAAGGAAGGTCATGAAGACAGCACCGAAGATGGACCCCAAGATGGATCCGAGTCCCCCTATAATTATCATAGCCAGATACTGGACGGATAGGTAGAGCTCGAAATGATTCGGCCCGATAAACTGCATATAATGGGCATAGAGCGCCCCGGCAATTCCGCCGTAAAATGAACTGACGGCGAAGGCGGATAGTTTGTACCAGCACAGTCCGATCCCCATAGTCTCTGCAGCGATGTCTCGGTCCCTTATGGCGATCCAGGCTCTGCCGGGTCTCGACCGGACCAGGTTTCTCGCGTAGGCCAGGGCCAAAACGGCAATGGGGAAGACCAGGAAGAAAAATTCCCTGTCCGTTTCGAAGTCCATCCCAAGGATACTTGCCGGCAGGACGGCAATACCGTTGGCGCCATTAGTGAGGCTGACCCACGCGTTGGCTGTATGTTCCACGATAAAGCCGAAAGAAAAGGTCGTAATGGCCAGGTACAGCCCTTTCAGCTTCAGGGACGGAATCCCCACCAATAAACCGCAGAGCGTGGCGATCAAGCCGGCCGCGGGCAGGGCCAAAAGAAAGGGAAGGCCCGCCTCTACCAGTTTGGCGCTGGCGTAGGCCCCGATGGCCAGGAATCCCGCGTGGCCCACGCTGATTTGTCCCGTAAATCCGGTCAGGAGATTGAGTCCCAAGGCTCCAATGGTAGCTATGACGCACAGATTGATGATGTAAACGATATAGACATCGGAGACCAGTACCACCCCAATTAGGGCGATCACGAACAGGGCCACACAGATTTTCACGAAGCCGGTTTGAAAGATTGCGATGTCCTCCCGGTAGGAGGTCTTAAAGTCGCCGCTTCTCATGCTGCAGCTCCCCTTTCTCTAAACACGCTCAATTTCCTCTTTTCCGAAAAGACCGTAGGGCTTGATCATCAGGATAGCGATCAGGATGACGAAGGAGGTGATCTCCTTGACGTCGCCGCCCAGGTAGCCCCCAGCAATGTTTTCCACCACACCGATGATAAGTCCTCCTACGATCGCCCCGGGAATGCTGTCCAAGCCGCCCAGTACTACAGCGGGAAAGACCTTGATGCCCACGAAACTTGACGACGGATGAAGATAGGTGATGCTGCTCAGCAGGATGCCGCCCATGGAGGCTACCACTGCGGATATGGCCCAGGATAGACCGAAGATCTTACGCACACTGATTCCCATAAGGAGAGCCGCATCTTGATCATTGGCCACCGCCCGCATGCCGATTCCCAGGGTGGAAAATTTGAAAAAACAGGCGAAAACCAAAATTAGGATGCCCGCAACAGCAATGGTGGCCAGATGCGCTGGGGAGATGATAAACCCGGCCAAGGATACAGGGTCCTCCGAAACAAAGGAGGGGAATTTCTTGATCATGTATCCCCAGAATAGGCCGATCACCCCTTTCAAAAACACACTGAGTCCGATCGTGACCATGATCACCGCAAAGACGGGCTCCCCCACCATGGGCTTGAAAAACAGTTCTTCGGTTATAAGTCCAATAAGGGCGGTTACCGCAAAGGTTAGCATGAAGGCCCAGAAAATCGGGATATGCAGCTGGACCACAAAAAAATAGCAGATGTAGGCCCCCAGGGTCATAAGTTCCCCTTGGGCGAAGTTAAAGACATCCGTTGCCTTATAGATGATCACAAAACCCAGCGCTACCAAGGAATAAATGCTTCCCACGGCCATACCGCTGAGGGTCAGCTGGAACAGGTTTCTCAGAATTTCTTCGCTCATCCTTTTCTTCCTATCTTCCCTTGTACATCCGATCGATGACGTCCTGGTATTTCTCTTCGATAATGTTTCTGCGAACCTTCTGGGTGGCGGTGAGCTCGTCGTCGTCTTGGTCCAGTTCCTTGTCAAGGATGGTGAACCTTTTGATCGTCTCCACTCGGGCGAACTTCCGATTCACCTCCTCGGTGATCCCGGAAACCAGTTCGTGCACCTCCGGCTTCTGGGAGAGATCTTTGAATGTCGTATAGGCGATACGTTGATCTTCAGCCCATTTGCCCACATTATCGTATTCGATAAGGATCAGGGCCGTCAGATATTTCCGACCGTCCCCTATCACTACTGCGTCTTTGATATAGGGACTTGCCTTGAACTCGTTTTCGATTTCCTGAGGCGAGATGTTTTTTCCTCCTGATGTGATGATGATGTCCTTTTTTCTGTCTGTGATGACGAGGTGCCCGTCCTTCGTCAGGGTCCCCACATCCCCCGATAGATACCACCCATCGATGACGGATTTCGCTGTCGCCTCAGGGTCCCTGTAATAGCCCTGGAATACGCCGTCGGTTTTGAAGAGGAGTTCTCCGTCCTCTGCGATCCGAATCTCCACCCCCGGTGCAAGAGGGCCCACGGTCCCCACGCGGATATCCTCTCCCTGATGCACGCTGCATATCCCCGTGCACTCGGTCGACCCGTAGAGGTTGCGGATTCGGATTCCGGTGGAATGGAAAAAGGCAACCACTTCGGGGGGAGTGGGGGCGCCTCCTGTATAGATGCATCTGGCCTTGTTCAGGCCGAAATGCTTACGCAGAGGATAAGCATGGAGAACTTCGGTCAAAATTTTTATGATCTTCCAGTAGGCACCTGAGGCCGTTCCATTGTTAATTCTCTCGTAAAGATCCTTTTCCTTTCTCAGGCACCACTTGTCCACCCGGCGCTTCAGCCAGGTTGCGTCCCGCATCCTCATGAGGTGGCCGGAATGCATCTTTTCCCATATCCTCGGTACGGCAAAGAACACGGTGGGGGCAATTTCCCGAATATTCTCCGTCACCGTATCGAGGCTTTCCGCAAAGTTGACCGTAATACCTCCAGTCATGAGGGGATAGAGGACGGAGAAACTCCTCTCTGCGATATGGCACAGGGGAAGGTAGGAGACGATGACGTCGCCTTGACGAAGCGGCGTTGACTTGAGAAAGTTGCTGGCGCTGGCGATCGCATTTCGATGGGAGATCATAGCCCCTTTCGGTTTTCCCGTGGTGCCGGAGGTATAGACCATAAGGGCTGTGTCTTCCGGTTCCGTTCGATCGACAAGTCTGTCGAACAGGGAGTCATCCTCTCGATGCTTTTCCTTTCCCGTGGCAAGGACATCCTCAAAACTCATGATGATAGGGCTGTTGTACTTTCGCATTCCCTTCATGTCGATCACGATGACTTTGAGGAGATTCGGGAGGCGATCCTTCACCTCCAGGACTTTGTCGGCCTGCTCCTGATCGCCTACTACCACAAATCCGGACTGAGAATGGGCCAAAATGTATTCCACCTGCGCGGCCACATTGGTGGGGTAGATCCCCACCACGATGCCGCCGACCGCCTGGCTGCCGAGATCCGCATACAGCCACTCCGGGTTATTTTCCGAGAGGATGGAAACCTTGTCGTGGCGCTGTAGTCCCATGGACAAAAGGCCCAGACCAAAATACGTGGTCTTTTCGTAGTACTGCCCCCAGGTAATGTTCTGCCAGATGCCTAGATCTTTTTCCCTCAGGGCCACCTGTTCCCCAAATTGAGCTGCGGAGGCTTTTAGAAGTTTGGGGATGGTCTGCTTTCCCATAGTCATACGTCCCGCTTCCTCCCTTTCTCCGCTCATTTCTCTCCCAGGTATGCTTCGATTACCTTGGGATGTTTCTGGATCTCTTCTGGAGACCCGTCCGCGATTTTTATGCCGAAATCTATGCAGATAATTCTGTTGGAGATGTCCATGATCACCCGCAAGTCGTGTTCGATTAAGATGATCGTGGTTCCGAATTCCTCATTGACGTCCAGCACGAATCGGACGATGTCTTCCGTCTCCTCCAAGTTCATGCCCGCCGTAGGTTCATCCAGGAGCAGAAGCCGGGGATTCATGGCCAGAGCCCTCCCGAGCTCGACGCGTTTCTGGAAACCGTAGGGCAATTCCCCCACGAGTTTCTTGCGGATTGATTCGATCTCCAAGAAGTCGATGATCTCTTCCGCCTTTAATCGATTGGCGATTTCCTCTTTCTGGACCTTTCCCAGAAAGACCCCTCCGGAAAATACGCCGCCCTTCATAAAGAGATGCCTGCCCAGCAGGATGTTGTCCAGCACCGACATATTCTTGAAGAGCTCGATATTCTGAAAGGTCCTGGCTAGGCCCAGACCGGTTCTTTTATGGGGGGGGAGGGGGAGGAGCTCCGTGCCTTCAAACACCATCCTTCCCTTCTGGGGGTGGTACAGCCCGCTCAGGCAGTTGAAGATGGAAGTCTTTCCCGCCCCATTGGGCCCGATGATGGAGAAGATCTCCCGTGGAAAGACCTCAAAATCAACGCCATGAAGCGCCCGGATCCCCCCGAATAAGAGATCCAGATCCTCTACAACCAGCTGCGGCCTTTTGGCTGCATCATCAAGAAAGCCAGCGCTTTCTTCTCTTGTAGTGCTTGACATCCGCAAAGCTTTTCTCTCCCCCTTCTGCTGTGATCCCAAGATAGAACTCCATGACGTCTTCGTTTTGAAGAAGCTTATCACAAGGGTCGTCCATGACTATCCTGCCGTTCTCCATGATATAGCCGTGTCCTCCAATCTGAAGAGCCATATTGGCATTCTGCTCCACAAGTAGTATGGATAGACCATCCTCCTTATTGATGCGTCCGATAATCGCGAAGATCTCCTTTACCAGAAGCGGCGCAAGCCCCAAAGAAGGTTCATCGAGGAGAAGGCATCGGGGTTTGCTCATGAGGGCTCTGCTGATGGCGAGCATCTGCTGCTCACCTCCGCTCATATATCCCGCCTTGACCTGAAGCGTCTTTCGCAAACGAGGAAAATAAGCGAGGCACCTGTCGATGTCTCGCCTCGCCTCTGCACGATCCTTCCTGGAAAAGGCGCCCGCCTTTAGATTCTCATAGCTTGTCAGATCCCGAAATACGCGACGACCCTCTGGTACCTGGCAAATCCCCATTCGTACGATCTTCTCTGCCCTCATCTCGTTGAGTCGCTTGCCGTTATATGTGATCTCCCCGCTTTCGATCTCCCCCTCCTGGGATTTCAATACCCCGGAGATGGATTTCAGGACGGTGCTCTTTCCGGCCCCGTTGGCACCCAGCAACGTAACGATCGCTCCTTCGGGCACCCGCAAGGATACCCCTTTCACCGCCAGGATGACGTCGTTGTAAATGATCTCGACATTGTCTACGACCAGCATTGCCCCGACCTCCACGCCTCAGCACCTCATGCCCCGGGACTTTATACCCGGTCTTGTCCTCTCCACTCGATAGGCCGTCTCAACCCATTCGCACAGGAGTGCACGCGTATCACGGGGATCGATGACGTCCTCCACATCAAAGGCCTCGGCCGACCGGAAAGGAGATGCGTAGCTCCGATATGTGTTTTCCAGCTCTTCCAGTAACGCCTCCGGGTTCTCCGCGGCCTCGATCTGTGCTCGGTGCGCGGCGTAGACGCCGCCTTCCACGACAATATTGCCCCAGTTGGCTGAGGGCCAGAAGTAGCGCCAGTTTAGCCCACTGTAATCTGCCTGACTCCCTCCGGCCACACCGTAGGCCTTTCGCACGTAAATTGCTACATAGGGGATAGTGGCCTGATAAATTGAAAAAACCGCACGAACGCCCTTCCGGATCGTTCCGTGCATCTCTGCCTCTTTTCCTATCCTGAACCCGGGCTGATCCACAAAATTGACCACAGGAAGGTGGAAGGTGTCGCACATATCCACGAACCGCTGAAATTTTTCCGCCACATCCCACCCAAACGATCCTGCCCAGAAACGGGGATCGTTGGCGAGCACACCGACCGGATACCCGTCGAGCCTGGCAAAGGCCGTAATCTGCGCTTTGCCCCCGTGCCGGCCGATCTCGAATATTGAGCCTCGATCGAATACGAGTTCCAATATTCTTCGCATATCGTAGGGCTTCTTGGGATCCCGGGGAACGGCGGACAGGAGCTCTTCCTCCCGTCGTTGCGGATCATCCCGTTCGCCGGTCTTTCTCTCGGGCATCTCCCAGACGTTGGAGGGCAGATAATCTAGGAACCGCCTGACCTGATCAAAGGCGTCTTCCTCGCTTTCCGCCTCATTGTCCACAACGCCGCTCACACGGGTATGCACTTGGTATCCGCCCATCTCCTCCTTGCTCGCCTTCTGGGCGAAGGCCTGCCTGGCCAGTACCGGTCCGCCGACAAAGACCTGGGACGTCTCCTTTACCATAACAGAAAAATGGGAAGAGACCATGAGGAGCCCTCCGGAGCCTGCGGTGGGCCCAAGGGCCACGGAAACGACGGGGACCATCGACATGATGGTGACCAGATCCTTCATGGCGAAATCAGGCAAAGTGGGAAACTTGACGTATCCAAACTTCAGGATCTCTTTGATAGTACCCCCTGCCCCATCCAGCAACCGGACCGCCGGGATTCTCAGCTCACGGGCCATTTTCAGGGCGTAGGCGAGCTTCGCCTTGTATAGGTCCCCCACAGAAGCCCCCTTTATAGTAAAATCATCCGCGAGAAGAGTAACTCGCCTGCCCCGGATGTCCCCGGTTCCAATCAGAATAGGGCAGGGTTTGAATTCGGCGATCTCGTCGCCATCGTACTGCGCTTCTCCAGCCAGGACCCCTCTTTCCCGAAAGGAACTAGCGTCTAGGAGGGCCTCAATTCGTTCCCGGGCGGTCAGCTTTCCCAACCCATGCTGTCGTGCGACATTCTCTTCACCACCCATGCGATAGGCCAGTTTCTTCCGCTTTCCCAGTTCCTCTATGTCGTCTTTCCAGCTCATCTCTCACCTCCTCGTGCCCACGTCCATTCTCCCCCGCCTTGGTAATTTTTGTGGTACGCGCCTCTTTCCGGACCGCGCGTCTTTAAAACATCGATCTTATATCGGAAGGATGTTTGGATATGGTTCTTCAGGAGATCTCTGGCCTCCTGATAGGCCCCCTTCTCAATACTCTCAAGGATCTGTTCATGATCCCTGATCATCCCCCTTCCGCTTCCCTTTTCCAAGAGCTGCAGGTACTGGTACCGGGCAAGGTTGGAGGAGGTTCGCTTGTAAAAAGCAATGATAACCGGATTCTCGATTGTTTCGATAAGCCTTGTATGAAAACTTGCCAGCAACTTGCGATACGCCAGCAGATCCTTCCAGTCGTCCTGCGGCGAAACATTACAGGCATTGCAGCGATCCACGGAGGCTTTCACTTGAGGGAGCTGTGTAATGCCCTCCTTCTGCAGATGATCAATGGCGTACATCTCCACCATGTCCATGACCTGGTAGATTGTTCGTACGTTTTCCTCAGACATGGACGTCACATAGGTGCCTTTCCGCGGGATGTTGATAACCAAGTCTTCTCTTTCCAGGATCAAAAAGGCTTCCCGCAACGGAGAACGACTGACGTTGAACATCTTACACAACTCACCCTCGTTCAGACGCTGGTCCGGGGCCAGTCTGCCTGTGATGATCTGGCTCCTGAGATTCTCGGTTACAGAGTCTCTAATCCCCTTGATTTCCATATCAAAGATGCCGCCTTTCTGTCGTTTCAATAAAGTCGATTGTCGACTATACACAAAATATTTACCGTGTCAAGTTTTTTTTTGCCCGATAAAAGTGGATTCTGCGGTCCTGGTATTCCGGGGGGCGAACAGTTCTAAACACAGGTGCAGGAAATTAACAAACTGGGAATTATCTAATGGAGAAAAAGGGATGCAAATAAAAGGAGGGGAATACACCCTTACTCCCTTAGACCATCCTAGAGTGTCTCGATATGTGACGGCGTCTAATAAGACGCAACAGAGGGATCAATGCACAGGTTGGCTTAATTCGTGACGTGCGCGTTCAGATGGGTTGCTTCATATGAAAAGTGGCCCAGAACTTTCATCTGAAACCCGCCTGCGCGGATTTCAGATGATGGAACGGGAAAGGAGGTTAAAAGTTAGTGGGCCAGTTAGCCAGGTAGCGCTTGCTCATTCCTTTGTCCTTGGAATCGCGGATGATTTTGAGGACATTTACCAGGTAGTCCCTGGTCATCCTCGGATCGATGATGTCTTGGATATAGTAGGCCCCTGCAGCTGGATAGGGAGTGAGATCCCCGATCATCTTTTCCACTTCCTTAGCCCTTTCCTGCTCGGAGAGGTTTCCGAAGACAACATCTGCGGCGATCAAGGGATCCATGAATCCGATTTCTGCGGTGGGCCACGCCGCAATGAAATCCGGTCCACCTCCCATGCCGCACATGTTGACGCCCACCTGCCCATAGCTCTTACGGATGATCACGGCAATTTTGGGAACAGTAACCTGAAAGAGGCACTGCAGTGAATTAACCACCTTGGCACCCACCTTCTTCAATTCGCCATCCCTCCCTACCATATGGCCGGGTGTGTCGTGGAAGAAGATCAGAGGGATGTGGTAAGAATCGCAGAGGCAGAGAAAGCTCATCATCTTGTCTAAAGCATCCGTATCTGTAGCGCCGAGGTTGACAATGGGGTTGTTGGCCACGATCCCGACCACCTGCCCGTTGATCCGGGCCAGGGAGGTGATGAGCATTCGGGCGTATTCGGGTTTCAGCTCAAGGCATTCCCCTCCGTCTACTATGCACTCAATGATGCCGTGCATGTCGTAGACCCGTCTACGGTCATCGGGCAGAACCGCCAGTATTCGGGCCATGCGCTCCTCGGACCCTTGCGGTACCGACCGCGCCGGAGGAAGCTCCCCGTGGTGGTTGGGCATGTAGCTCAGGTACTTCCGGATCATTTGCCAGCACGCTTCTTCGTCTTCCACCACCCGGTCAGCAATGCCCGTGATCCTGGAATGGATCTCCCACCCCCCCATCTCTTCCCCGGTGTAGGTCTGGCCGATAGCGCGGCCCAGGGCCCGAGGCCCGGATACCGCGATGGCGCTTCCCTTCACCTGTATCACGAAGTCTGCGAGATTCGCCTGGAAATCCGCCACGCCGTAACATTCCCCCAGGGCCACAAAAATCAGAGGCTGGGTTCGGAAATGGGTGTACTCGGGCCGTAGACCGTCCAGTTCATAGCCGGTCAGGGCGCATACCTCCTTGGATCCCTGGCAGTCGGGCATCCGCGCGCCCCCTGCTTCCCCCAGAAAGATGAGGGGGACCTTGGTTTTGTCCTTGACCTGTTTTTTAAAGGTTAGGAGTTTTTTGAGATTGACTTTGCTATTGGTGGAGGCAAGGACCGTGAAATCATTGGCGACCACCGCTACCCTCCTCCCCTCGACCAGGCCGTAGCCGCAGATGAGGCCGTCCGCGGGCGTCCGGTCAGCCATCCCCGGGTAATCCGAGTGAGCGAAAAGTCCCATCTCCATTAAAGAGCCGGGATCCAGAAGTCGATCGATTCGCTCTCGCGCGGTGAGCCTTCTCTTCGCGTGCTGTCGTTCGATCTTATCCGATCCTCCCATCTGGAGAAATTTTTCTTTTTTCTGTTCCAGTTCCCTTATCAAATCATCCATTTTCGTCATGTCGCAATCCTCGGTGATAAGAATTTGATATAAAAATCGCCTTTTTGAGGATGAGATATAGGAGAAAGGGCATAGGTGTCAAGAAAAATGGGTGTGGCTTTCGTCGTGTGGCTTTTGGGACGTCCATATAATCTAAATAACTTGACAGACATGCAATGACCGGTAATATTTCGGGCATGCCGAGGACAGCACGATTGGACGCACCCGGCGTATTACACCACATCATGATCCGGGGGATAGAGCGTCAGAGGGTTTTCAGAGATATCCAGGGCCGGGATGATTTGCTTGAACGGAGATCCGTCATTTTGCCGGAAACCCTAACCCGCTGAACTCCGGATAAGCTATTTACCCGTAAGAGCGCCAGGAACCCTGGCCGAAATGCAATAGGGTGTTTACAATGAATGAAGAAAGCCGCTCTATCATTGTCTGTGAAAGCGATCGGTGCACCGGCTGCGAGTGTTGCGTTCTTGCCTGCAGCGGTGCACACTTTCGAGCTTTCAGCCCTGCCAACTCCCGTATTCGAGTAGAAGTCAAGGAACCCATGGATGTCAAAGCCGTCACCTGCCGCCAGTGCAAAAATCCCGCCTGTCTGGAAGCATGTCCTGTCGGCGCCATATACAGGAAGGACGGACTGGTAGTGGTTGAAGCGGATGCATGCACTGGATGCGGCGCATGTGTAGATCAGTGTCCATTTGAAGCGATTGTCATCTCATCCATATCCGGCAAAGCGATCAAATGCGACCTCTGCGGGGGAGAACCGGAGTGTGTCAAGGCGTGTATTCACCATGCATTGGCTATGAAAGAGGTCAGGTTTTGAAACCACTAATCCAAAAAGCCCAAGGAAAAGAAAGGAACCCTGTCGCAGAGGTGTGGACATGAAGGCATACGCTGGACAATTGCTCTACATCAACCTCACAACCGGAGGCATACAAAAGGTTCCCTACCCTGAGAAATGGGCAAGGCGCTACCTTGGAGGAACAGGCCTTTGCGCCAGACTCCTGTGGGACAGCGTGAAGCCGGAAACGAAGCCTCTCTCCGAAGAGAATCTCCTCATCTTTGCGACGGGGCCGCTGAACGGCGTCGGGTTTCCACCATCGGGCAGGTATGTGGTGGCAGCCAAATCCCCGCTCACAGGCATCTGGGCGGAGTCCCACGCGGGAGGCTTCTTTGGGCCTGAACTCAAGTACGCCGGCTACGATGCGGTCATCATAACAGGCAGGGCGGAAAAACCCTCCTGGATATACATTCATGATGACAGCGTGGCAATCCTGGACGCTTCCAGCCTGTGGGGCCTGGACACAGTGCAGACTTCTGAATGCATACTTGCCGAAACGGGCAGAGCGGCAAGGGTGGCATGCATAGGTCCGGCAGGCGAAACCCTGGTGAAATATGCCTGCATCATAGGGGACAGATACAGGGCCGCTGGAAGGGCCGGCATGGGCGCCGTCATGGGCTGGAAAAATCTCAAAGCCATAGGGGTTCGCGGAACAGGGGCACTGGAAGTTGCGGATTTCGATGGGCTGCGGGAACTGGCTGAGGACGCGCAGCAACGATACACCACCGGCCGCTGGGGCAGAGCCTGTCAGGAATCTCTGGGAGAGTTCGGGACGACCGGTCTCATTGAAGCAGAGCAGAAGATTGGACGCCTTCCGACAAAAAACCATTGGTCCGGAGTATATGCCGATGCCAAAATGATCGGCTCCGAAGCCATCAGAAAGGGATACCGCAAGAAGAGGAGATCCTGCATGGGCTGCAACATTCAATGCAAGTATGTGTCCATGGTGAATGAGGGGAAATTCGCCGGCTCCCTGTCGGAGGGTCCTGAGTATGAGACGGTCATGGCATTCGGCTCCAACTGTTTGAACCATGATTTGTCGTCCATCATTCACGCCAACATGCTGTGCAACCTCTATGGCATGGACACTATCAGCACCGGCAAGTGCATATCGTTTGCCATGGAGTGCCGGGAAAACGGATTGATAGACGAAGACATCAGATGGGGTGATTCCAGCAAAATCGTCCAACTGATACACCAGATAGCCAAACGCGAAGGGATAGGCGACATCCTGGCGGAGGGGGCACGCGAGGCCGCCAGACAAGTAGGCGGCAATGCGGCAGACTACGCCATACACGTCAAAGGGATGGAACTTTCCGGCCAGGACGGAAGGCCGCATAAGTCGGCAGGGCTGACACATGCCATATCTGTGCGGGGCGCGGACCACCTGCGCTCGCTGAGCAGCCTGGACGAACTGGGGTATGTGGATGTGGTAAAGGAACGATACCCGGATTGTGCGCAGGAGGTACTGAGCCTGCGCACAGAAAAAGGAAAGGGACGTCTGGTATGCGATATGGAGGACCTGTATGCCGTTGTCGATTCCCTGCTCATCTGCAAATATGGAACCATGTGGCCGCCGATTTACTACTTCGATGATTTCACGAAAATAATCCCTGCCCTCACCGGGTTTTCCGAGTTTGCAGAAGTGAGCTGCGTACGGGAACTGGCCAGAAGAATATGCCTTCTGCGGCGCGCCTTTAACGCCCGCGAGGGCATAACCCGAAAGGACGACCAGCTGCCGAAACGAGATCTGAAAGAGCCCATGCCTGAGGGCCCTGCAAAAGGACAGGTCGTTCACCTGGACACCATGCTGGACGAGTTCTACGGATTCCGCGGGTGCCACTCAAACGGCGTCCCAAAGTCGGAAGAACTCCGCAAAGCAGGCCTGGAAGATGTTGCCGCGGAACTGGAGAAGCTCGGGATGGGGCCGGACGATTAAGAAAAGTGAATAAGAGGCAGGCGCCGGGTTGTTAAGCAAAAAATGATACCTGGGGCACGCTGTTAGGTTGACCTGGAAGGGCCTGTATGATCCCTGAGGACCATGCCAAGGGAATCACGAATAGATGCTCCGGGCGCCATCCACCGCGTCATGGTCAGGGGGATTGAAAGTGGGGCGTCCCCGGGACTTCGAAGATGCCCTCTCAGTGCTGGAACGATCCCGGAAGATGCTGGATTTCGAATATCTGAAACATTGGTCCGGGCGACTCGGATTGGCGGTAGAACTGGATTACGTCCTGGGGGAATGAATACCGCAAAGGCCCCATGGGTGAAGATGCACGAACCTTCTCCTTGAGCTGAAGTTGCAAATTGCGATTTCAAACTGTGGGCATAGCAGCCAGCGGCAGAAGTCATCGGCGAACGGGACGTTTTCTCCCATTTCCAAAGAGAGGCCAAGGCAAGCTTATGGCATACGGTTCAATGCAAAAGCAACTTCTCGGTTTGGTGGGATGGCTCGCTGTTACCTTTGCGGCCGCTGCGATGGGTGGCTTCGCATCCGCA
>ENA-OSEO01003717-OSEO01003717.1-sediment-metagenome-genome-assembly--contig:-NODE-3717-length-17231-cov-4.461292_pt1 | contig 17231 bp, 18 predicted proteins | sample MGYA00237883_ERZ534232 | MGnify/ENA metagenome assembly ERZ534232
AATCGTATTTGGGTTTGCGGCCGCGTTTTGCCATCCTCGTTCCTCCCTGGGAAGAGGATAGCAGAAAAAGGATATTTATCAACCATTATAGGGTCACTACCTCATTATAATTCATAGCAGTTATGCCTGAGTGCTTCCTCTACGCATCCCCTAATACTTTTTTGATCACTTTGATCAACTCATCAGGATCGATTGGCTTCTCAATATATCCGTCTGGAAAATTATATTTTTCCAATCCAGCGCCCTCAATCACTGCCACCTCATCCTCAATTTGCTTGTACATGAAGTCTCTGAAATCGACTCCAGTAACCCCGGAGATGCCGGTCTGTACGACCACTGGAGTATTGCTCATGTCTGGATCCTTCCTCAATTCCTGAAACATTGCAATTCCGCTTTTCTTGGGCATCATCAGGTCGAGCAAAACCAAGTCTGGTCTCTCTTGGCGCAAAAGCACCAGGCCTTCAATGCCATCTTTGGCACTTATGCTTGAATAGCCGTTTTCTTCGAGAACTGCACTTATAAAGGTGATAATATCAGGCTCATCGTCTACAATAAGTATCTTTTTAGCCATTTCTTTCCTCACTTCTGAGAATTCATAAATAAATTTGAAGGAATTATTTCTTAATCATAGCCAACAATTGGCACAAAATATTTTGAAATAAAAAAAACTAATAATAATACCTTTCCATACGCATATCTAGTCTTTTTATCTGGCATTAATATGGCACCAGCAAAACATGAACAAGGCGTTATACATATATACCAGGATGCAGAATTCAACTAATACGCAAGAGGATGACGTTATCTTTTTAATTCCTGCTGTCTCGGAAAGCTCGTTCACTTGGGCATTCACAAGGCGCCAAGCCGCTCGACCCTCTCCTATGCCAATGAGCACCGGCCCGCCGCCCTCTATGAGGACCTCTTCTGGTCGGCCCTCAAGCACTTCCGAGCGCATGGTGATCTTGGAGCCCGCAAGACGAAATTTCGTTTCAAGAACAAGCTGCTCTCCTTCGACTCGACAACCATCACGCTCTGCCTGTCCCTTTTCCCGTGGGCACAGTTCCGCCGAGCCAAGGGAGGCGTCAAGGCGCATGTCATCCTGGATCATGACGACTATATGCCATCCTTCGTCACCATCACTACCGCCAAGGGACACGACATCAAGGCGGCCAGGCTGTTGCGGCTGCCTGCCGGCTCTATCGTGGCCATGGATCGGGCTTACACTGACTACAGCCTCTTCACCAAGTGGACAAAAGAGGGCGTCTTTTTCGTGACCCGAATGAAAGGGAACGCTGTCTACGAGGTTGTCAAGGAGCTGCGGCCGCCGCTGGGACGCAACATCCTCTCCGACCAGATCATCCGTCTCACCGGAGTCGACGCCGAGACGAAGTGCCCCTGCGAGCTGCGCCGTATCGTTGCCTGGGACGTGAAGAATGAGCGCGAGATCGTGCTGTTCACCAACCACTTGACCTTCGGGGCCACGACCATCGGCTCCATTTACAAGGACCGCTGGGAGATAGAGCTGTTCTTCAAGACGCTCAAGCAGAACCTCAAGGTGAAGACCTTCGTCGGGACCAGCGAAAATGCCCTGCGCATCCAGATTTGGACAGCCTTGATCGCCCTGCTGCTCCTCAAGTGGCTGGACCACCTCTCCAAGGCCGGGTGGTCCCTGTCCAACCTGGCGACGATGCTGCGCCTGAACCTCTTCACCTATCGAGATCTTATGGACTGGCTGCATGATCCTTTTGAAACGCCTCCCATCAGCCCTGGCCCTGAACAACTCGTGCTCCCACTACCCGGACTTGGACAGCCGAAAGCGACGAAACCAAGGTAAACCTCAACCCCAAAAACCGCTCTTGTCCAAATTATCTAACTGAAATCACTCTATGAGCATCTGCTCTGGTCAGCTATTTTGGACAGCAATGTGCCGGGCTTCAGTACAACCTCGCACTCCCAAAACTGGCCGCGCCAAAATAACGGTAGAATCGGGTGGCTGAGTCGAGGGGGCCCCATGTTCGCGCGAGTCAAAAAATCCGGCCGGTACCAGTACCTTCAAATCATGGAAAACCGGAAGATCAGCGGCAAGGTCGTCCAACGGATCATCGCTGCCGCCGCCCGTTTTGACAAGCTCAAATCCAAGGGCTGGGTCGAAAACCTGGTCCGGTCCCTGGCGAGATTCTCCGAGAAGACTCTCCTTGTCCTTTCGGGCAAGAGTGATGTGGATGCCAGCGCTGTCAGAATTGGGCCGGATCTGATCTTCGAGCGGCTCTGGAAGGAGCTCGGCATCGGGCAGGTTCTCCGTGGGCTCTTGCGGGGACGCAAGTTCGAGTTCGATGTGGAAAGGGCTGTCTTTATGGCCGTACTCCACCGGCTCTTCGAATCCGGCTCGGACCGCTCCTGTAAGCGCTGGAGGCGTGATTGTTCCGTCGGGGAGGCCGAGGCGCGGTCGCTCCACCAAATGTACCGGGCCATGGCCTTCCTTGGCAAGCCCCTGGAGGACCAAAGCGGCGCCACCCCCTTCTCGCCCAGATGCGTAAAGGACCTTGTCGAAGAAGGCCTGTTCGCGGCCTATCGGGATCTCTTCACCGGGATCGAGCTTGTCTTCTTTGGTACCACCTCCATCTACTTCGAAGGCGAGGGAGGAGAGAGTCTCGGCCGGTTCGGCCACAGGAAGGACCACCGGCCGAAGCGGAAACAGATGGTGGTAAGGACGGTCCTCGGCGACAACGGCAGGCCGATCTGCTCCGAGATGTGGCCGGGAAACACCGCGGACGTGGGAAGCATCCTGCCCGTGGTCGACCGGATCAAGAGACGGTTCCACATCGGGGAGTTCTGTATCGTGGCCGACCGGGGCATGATCAGTGATGCCACAGTCCGGCCCCTTGAGGACCCGGACTGTGGCATCGCCTACATCCTCGGGGCCAGGATGCGCCGGGTCAAGGAGGTGAGCGCGGAGGTCCTTTCGAGAAGAGGCCGGTACCGAGAAGTTACTCCCGAGGGAAGCCGGTCCAAGGATCCTTCGCCCCTCAAGGTCAAGGAGATCTGGGTGGCAGGCCGGCGATAGATCGTCTGCTGCAACGCCAGGCAGGAGAGAAAGGACGCCGCAGCCCGCGAGGGCATCATCGACGCCCTCGAAAAACGCCTGAGAACAGACCCGAGAGCCCTGGCCGGCCTTAACGAGAAGGGAATCGTCGGGCTCGACCCGGGAAAAATCGAGGCCGATGCCCACCTCGACGGCAAGTGGGTGCTGCGTACGAATACCTCTCTTCCGGCCGGCCAAGTCGTCACATACAAGGAACTCTGGCAGACCTTCGAGGAGCACAGCAAACGACTTGCTGTCCGGACTGACTGTAGGGCCGTATGCAGCAAGGAGTTTCAGGCCGTCGGAGGAGTGGCAGTGCCTCCGACGATCAGAGAGATATGAGCCCTTCCCCATTCCCTTCAAAGTCAACATAGCCCGGGAGTGCCAACAAGTTTTTGATGTGTCCTATTGCCCTAAAATCGCTGAATCATCGCGCGGAAACTGTAAAAAATGACTTTTCGGATTCCCCCCACGCATTCAAGGAGCCACATCCGCCGATGTGGTGCGAATGTTTCGCGTCAGTGTCTTCTCCCGGTGGGGCCGTGCCCGTTGTCTTAGGCCCTTACGTCTGGATTGTAACCGGGCCGGCTCAAGGTAAAAGAGCCAGCGTGCGCCATTCGGCCAATCTGTAGGGTGTGGCTGCGGACGGGCACGTGCCGTCTTTGCTCAGGCTCCGAGGGCTGGGAATAGCAGCCCGCCTTGAAAGGGCCGGAGAACTCCAACAGCTCAGTTCTCCGAGGTTTTTCGATGTCAGCAATCAATTCGAGAGTCATATGCTGGCCCATTCCCAGTTCTGCACCGCGAGACCAGAGCCCGCCAGAGCTCTCTGTCCGAAAAATCCTCTCCTGCCCATCCCAGTCTGTGAACCTCGCGCTTGTGCCTCTCCTGAGGATTATTGAACCACATAATCCGTGCATCGGCCAAAAGCCGCGGGTTTCCAACCACATGGACAAGCTGTGCATGCGCCTGGCCGGCTTACGTCCGGGCAAATAGTGAAAATAAAGGTACCCCACCGCCTGCTGAGTCTTCGGGAGCCCGCATGGACCGATTGTACATAAAGCGGGGACCGGTAGCGCTACCGGCTTACACCCGGAAGCATCCATGCGATGGCCTGCTGTTTGAGTCTCTATAAGGGCATCCAGGGTCACACTTGACTACGGGAAAACCGCGAGCCCTCATACCTCGTGGAAGGGCAACCCGTCCTGCCCCGTCTTCTCTGGAAATCACGTTAATCCCAACAACGTCGCGACGTCCCTCTTTGTGAAGACCCGCTGCAATTACCACTCCATCCCAACGATCCTCCCCGTCTCCCGCATGCTCATTGCCCAAGGATCCACACACACGCCAAGGACGATCATCAAGGACGCCGGTCGCGAAAACCCCTTACCAGCCCATCCGCCCTTCTTCTTATCCTGGCGGGTTGGCGCCCAGTAAGGATCCAGACAATGTCGCGTGGGTCCTTTTTTCAAAAAAGCCTTCCGTAACCTCTCAGTCTTGCATTACCTCGCTTGACGCTGACCGCAGAAAAGGCAGAAAAGGCGGCGATCAACTCCAATAATATAGGCAAGTGATATGCCAAACCATCTCCTTACCCGTTATCTCCTAACATACTGTTTTTATCATTTTTTATTTACTGCACCCAGAAATTGAGAATAGCCGAGTGAACGGCATAAATCTGCCACAAGTTTCAAGGCAATGATCATTGACTTTTTTTTATCCATTTTGCTATGCTCCAAAAAGGAGGGAGCATGCCCGTCAGTCAACCCGAATTATGCATTGTCAGGGTCGCGGCCCTTTATTCTTGAGAAGTGATTTTGTGACAATGTACTGTTTTAAAAGCAAAAATCCTTCTCGACCGGTATTATTATTAGCGAAAAACGCCGGAAGGAGGAACCTGAAAGGTGAAGAGAGTATAGCAGAAAAAGGGGTATCAAACTACCGGGAGAGCTTGAGCGGAAAGAATCTCACCAGTTTCACCGGTACGGTCTCGTTCGGCGATTCTTCGATAAACCTGGAATTCAAGGGCTGATGGCTGCCTTCGGAACTGAGAAAGAGTGACCACTCCCCGGCGGACATCTGCCTTTTCATACCCTACGGACTGATGTGGGGGGTCTTCAGACAGAGGCACACGATGGAGCTGCTGACGACAAATGGAATTCTTCAGGCAATTGTGCGTCTCGACCCTTCTCCCCCCACGGAACGATCAGTCGTTTTCCCGCACGAATCGCCGCACACAAGGTGAAACGGGGTGGGACAGAGCAATGGGAGGAGTCTTCGTAAAGATCGGCAATGGCCTCGGGAACCAGAAGGAGGTCCCTTGATCGCAAATCCCACGTCATCCCGGCGTTCGGCAGTCAGCAACAGCAAAAAATATGCCATGACCGAAAAAGGAGATCCGGTATTTTTTTACCCCCGCCGTGCCTGCTGCGAGAACCTTGTCAAAAGGGGCATCTGCATGGTTTGGCATGAACTCGGGTGCCTGCAGGAGTTGGGGAGGCTTCTGGCCCTACTTCGATCTGGTGATGCCGACGCGCCAAGGTGTCCGGACGGTGCAGTGGAGGATAACGGCTTGCTTGGCGTAACTGATCACAGGGTTTGGCTCAGCCCCAATGCTGCAACTTCCCGGACTGGAAGCCTTCACGGGGTGCTGCAGATGCGAGACGGCGGGCACGCAGACGTACTCCCTGTACTTCAAGTGCCCGCCAACACAGCAGATGCGGTACCTTGTGAAGGCTTACTGCTTGGCAGCAGCAATGCTGCCCACGTCAGGCATTGAAAATACAAATCACTCCCCCGAGAGGATCGAGGTGGTGGATACGGAAATGAAGGTTTTCAGTTTCAGTCGTCACGCAGGGCCCTTTCACGGCGAGTGGCATTATTCCACTAAAAAGTATGATTGATTTTTCAGCAAACCCTTACGATCTCCATGGTGCTCGGCAATAGAGGAACGAAAAGGCGGGGATGAGATGAGATCTCACAAGATCACGCTTTACAATCAGATCGCGCCTGACCTGTATCCAGAGTTTGTCGTGGTGAGCGAGCACATGCATTCGGTGATCAGGACCGTGCAACAGATCGCCCGGTTTGATGCCAATGTTCTCATTTCGGGAGAGTCAGGAACGGGTAAGGAGCTTGTGGCCCGCATCATTCACCAACAGAGCAACCGGAGGGACAAGCCTTTTGTTCCTGTAAACTGCGGCACCCTTTCTGGGGCGCTTTTTGAGAGCAAACTGTTCGGCCATGAGAGGGGGGCTTTTACCGGTGCCATTAGACAGACAAAGGGAAGATTTGAACAGGCCAACAAGGGAACGCTTTTTTTGGATGAAGTCTCGGAGATTTCACCACTCAACCAGGTGAATTTTCTCCGGGTTCTTGAGGATGGGCGCTTCTGTCGAATTGGAGGCGAGGTTCCTATAGGCGTCAATGTTCGTATCCTTGCGTCGACGAACAGAGATCTGGTGACCGATGTGAAGACAGGGCGTTTCAGAAAGGATCTTTACTACCGCCTGAAAGTCATTCCTATCAACCTTCTTCCCTTGAGGAAAAGGAAGGAAGCGATTCCTTACCTCGTAAATAACTTTTTGGAACGATTTGCAAAACTCTATCAAAAATCCAAAGTATCCTTGTCCTCCGAGGCCATGGAATACTTAGTTTCTTACGACTGGCCGGGAAATGTCAGGCACCTCAAAAATGCCGTTGAGACAATGTTTCTGATGGCCCAGGGCCCATGCATCACGGCAAGTGATCTTCCAAAGGACCTGGTAGACGTGGCGGCCCTTGACCCTGGAGAGAATCCTGGTGAAGAATTCCTGGACCCACAGTCAACATTCCGCGATCTGCAAGTTTCTGATTCTATTGAACCCTTGCGAAAAACGCGCCAGCGAGTGGAGAGATTCGTCATTCTCAGGGCCTTAGAAATAACAAGTGGCCAACGGGCCAGAGCAGCTGAACTTCTGGAGATAAAACCCCGCACTCTTCGCCAAAAGATGAGCGACTACGGTATTAAGTTTAGAAGAACGCAAGAAAGGAGTCTAGCAAAGTTCTGAGACAAAAATATGGAAGCCTCTGATTGCAGGCTGAGGCCGTGGCTCCGGCTCGTTGATGATGAAGAAATGTTCTCGGAACATATCTCCAGACGCTTGATGAGCTACTGCTATAATGTCATAAAATTGCCGAATATTTCATGTTGCGGCCATAACATGTCTTCGAAAGTGAATGCCGCGACGCCTGGAATTGCCTTGACAATGATTTAAGCGAGTATAGAATATTAATTTAGTTAACATTTTCGTGTAAATGTATATGTTTTGATGCGAGTGTATTTGCAGAAATATAACTGACGACCAGGAGCGAATCCATGAATGATCAACCAAGCATTCGTATTCTACTAGTTGACGATGAAGCGACTTTGCTCGATTACCTCTCCAAGCGTCTTCTGAGAGAAGGTCATACGGTGAAGGCCTCTTTTTCGGGCGAAGAGGCTATCCAGGCCGCAAGTGAAGAGAATTTTGACGTGGCAGTTGTCGATTTGAAGATGCCAGGGATAGATGGAGTGGAGACACAAAAGAACTTGAAAGAAATCCAACCATTCCTGCAGTGCGTCGTATTAACCGCCCATGGTTCCATCGAGAGCGCCTTGGAAAGTGGTCAGCAAGAGGCCTTTCAGTATCTGCTGAAGCCGGTTGACTATGATGATCTTCTGGATGTCATCAGAAGAGCGTACCAGAGGAAGACGCAGATGCAGGAAGACAAGTTTCAGGAAGAACTCGTAAAACTATCCAAGCGAGGACTTGGTGCACATGGGATGCGAAAGGCTATTGCCGAGTTACGAAAGATTTATGATTAACCTATACTGATTTCCCTGACTGTTTGAAAGTTGTATAATCGAGAAGCCTCCAGGCTCTCTGTGTCGTAGTCGGGAGGAGATATGTATCGAAGTCCCGAATAACGCACGATAACGCTGTAGACCGCAAGGCGCGCCTCGGCCGGAGTCCGAAAACGGTTTCTCTCGATAAACTCACATTCCGGTGTAGCAAAGAAGCCCCCGGCAGGGACGTTGTCACAACAGTATCCCACCGCGCCGATAGAGGAGCGGACTCCGGCAGCCTCGCATCTCTGACCGAAGGCAATCGATGCACACGGCGAGCCCCGATCGGAGTGACGGAACCAAATAGCCGACCGGCGTTTCATCAAAGCCATATCGAGAGCATCGAGCACCAGAGTGCGCCGAAGTCGAGGTGCCCCAAGGTTCCGCGCGCGAGGATCTTACAAGGGCCGCCGATGTCTTGTTTGCCATGGGCCCTGGCCGAGGGCTTTCGTTTATGTCACGCATGGCACCCGCATAATCTGCGACTGGAAGCCCTGTGCGAATACGGTGGTCCTGTACTTTTGGGCATTGTGGACTCCTCGCTCCCCAATAATTACATGTCCACGAAGACGGGGCAACTTCATGGGATCGGATGATTTCAGTGATGCTGAACTGAAGAGACTCAGGCAAGAGCTCGTCAGTCACAAGATCGAGTTACATCAAAGCAGGGGTTATCTTCAGTGTATTCTGAAGAACTCTGAGGATATGATCTTCGCTACCGAAATAGACGGAATTCTCGTTTCTTTTAGCGCAGGTGGCGAAAAGTTGTTGGGGTACTCCTCGGAGGAGGTACTCGGCAAGCACATCAAGGATCTGGCCGAAGACCCCCCGGCCTTTCAGCAGTTCTTCACTTCCTCCCAGCAAGGTGGCCCCACAGTCCAGCTAGACGTGCCCTTTCGAAACAAGGAAGGAGGCAAGATCAACTCCTTCAATGTCTCTCTCATAAACCTGACGAACAGGGAAGGCCAAAGGGTCGGCACGGTTGGAGTCTGCCGAGACATAACCCTGTGGAAAAAGATCCAGGAAGATTTGGTGCAAATCGACAGACTGGCTGAAATAGGGCGAATAGCTGCCGGGGTCGCTCACGAAATCAATAATCCGTTAGCAATTATTGGCGAGGCTTCGGGATGGGCTGGCGTAGTTCTCGGCGACGCAAAAGGCCTCAGCCCAGGGGAGCGAGAAGAACTGGAAAAGGTGGCCAGAGAGATCAGCCGCCAGACTAAACGCTGTCGCACTATCACCCATCAATTACTGGCATTCGCACGTGGTTCGACTCCGGCAATGACCGAATTCGATCTTCACGACGTGCTCAGGGACAGCATGAAGTTTCTCTCGCCCGAACTCAAACACACCTCCATAGAGATTGACCTTGAGTTCCTGCCAGGCCCGCTTCCCATGAAATCTGATCCAAGGTTGTTGGAACAGGTCTTCGTGAACTTCATCGCCAATGCCATTCACGCCATTCGAGGTAAGGGGGAAGGCGGGGGCTCCATCCGGATCAAAACCCTGAGAACCAACTCAGACGTGGAAATCAGTTTCGAGGATAATGGCATTGGGATCCCGGAGGAACACCAGCAAAAGATCTTTGAACTGTTTTTCTCTACCAAACCACCGGGCAAGGGGACAGGCCTTGGACTTGCAATTTCCCAGAATATCGTGAAGAAGTTGGGGGGAAAGATCACTTTCGAAAGCAAACCCGGAGTCGGCACCCGTTTCATTGCCAGACTTCCGCTCTCCTCGTAAGGGTTGCACAAATCGGCAGCTTCGCATTCTGACGTCACCACATCTCCCGAGAACTGGCAAAAAAATGCCTACATAGCGTCCAGCCCATAAAAAACACTCTTCCCCGATCTCTGCGCGGTGTAGAAATTGATATTATATTCGTATCAGTGCGTTAGCGACGATTGGAATTTACCCGCTCCTTGACATTGAATAAAAAGTCCCGCTCCCCCGCCAACGCCAAAAAGCATTTTCTTATTCGAGCGGCATAATTCTGCCATTTTTCCTCCTTCCGATGTATTTCGATATCAATACAAAACTCGTAAAATCAATCCATTAGAAAGCAGTCCTGCAAGCCATATGGGGATGGCACATGTATTGCTCGGTCAGAACTGGAGCAGTCAACATTTGTCCTCGTCCTTTATGGATTACGAAACCAATCATTCGACAAAACGGAGTACGTTTGTTTGAATAAGGAAGCGTACAAAAATCTGGAACGCGAGCAGGATACCGGCACCCGAGAGCGGACGGACCCGATTCCATACCGCCGCATACGTTTCCCCGTTTTCGCAGCAACGTTCTTCATGATGTTTTGCGTCTGGGTCGTCCTCTCTGGCATGTTTGATTCCTTTCATCTCAGCCTTGGGCTCATTTCTTGCGCCATTTTGGCATACACTTCGTCCGACCTGTTGTTTCCCTCTCAAAGAACGAGGGGTTTTCTCATCCAGCTGGGCCTGTGGATCTGGTATGTTCCTTGGCTGGTCATCGAAATCATCAAAGCAAACCTTCATCTTACCTATCTCGTCTTCCATCCAAAAATGATGGACTTGATCGACCCAAGAATTATCAAGTTCCGAAGCACGCTCACCAGCGATGTTTCTCTGGTCACCTTCGCCAATTCGATCACCCTCACTCCCGGTACCATTACGGTCAATGTATCACCCGATGGCGATTTTAAGGTTCACGCCATTGACAAGGCATCGGCTGAGCCGTTGCCAGGCAAAATGGAGGTCAAGATTGCGAAGGCTTTTGGGGAGATTTGATGGACGACGTCTTTTTGTATTCAGGTCTTTACCTGGCCTTTTTGATGGTCCTTTCCTTATACCGGGCCGTGATCGGGCCTACGGTCCTGGACCGGATAATCGGGGTCAATGCCATAGGGAGTAAGACTGTCGTATTACTTATCCTGATTGGCCTTCTCTATCATCGAGTGGATATGTTCATAGATATCGCCCTGGCCTATGCCATGCTGAACTTTATCGCCGTGCTTGCAGCTTCAAGGTACTTTCAGAAGCGCAAGGGACTGTATGATGAAGCACCGTATCGATGATTTTTGTTAAGAATTCTCTACAAAAAAGCGGACATACACACGCCTGAAACAGGGCTTCATACGAGGCGAGAAGGATCTTGACGGATGAATTTCATGGATATCGTTGTATGCGCGGTGTTGTTTGCCGGGCTCTTCTTCCTGACCGGCGGGGCAGTAGGGATTCTGCGGTTTCCTGATTTCTACTCACGGCTCCATCCAGCAGGCAAACTGGATACCCTTGGCTCCCTATTGGCCATGATCGCCCTTGCCCTCTACAACCTTCATCGTTTCTCTCTGGGCGCCTTGCTCGCCAGCCTGAAGATACTCCTTATTGTCGTGTTCGTCTTTGTGGCAAGCCCCACAGCAACACACGGTATTGTCGATGCGGGCGTCAGGGCTGGCCTGGCTCCCTGGATCAAAGGGCAGGAGAGGAGGTAATCGGTGATCTGGCAGATCGACTTGGCCATTCTCACCCTGGTCGTCATTACCGCCGGCGGCGCCCTCATGGTCAAGGACTTGCTGGGCGCTGCGATCCTTTTCGGGGCTTACAGTTTCATGATGTGCGCGCTCTGGTCTATCATGGGAGCTGTGGACGTGGCCTTTACCGAGGCGTCGGTGGGAGCCGGTGTGAGCGCGGTCTTTTTTGTCGCCGCTGTCTTTCGTACCACCCGGAGGACCAAAGATTGAAGATTATCGGATTCATCATATCGATTGCGACCGGTTCGCTGCTTATTTACGCCGCAGCTGATTTTCCAGCATGGTCAGACCCGGCATCTCCAGCCAGCACGTATCTTTCCCCTCACTTCATTGAAAAAACCATCGAGGAGACCTCGGTACCCAACATCGTTACCGCCGTCCTTGCAGATTATCGCGGATTTGACACGATGTTTGAAACCACGGTGATATTTTCCGCTGGTGTCGTCTGTTATCTTCTCCTTCGCACCTCTCGCCGCAAGGAGCCTGAAACGAGATATTACCGGCACATTCTCACCGGCGTGACCATCGAACTCAAGGAGGGATACAAGATCCCGCCGTCCACGGACTTCGAAAGAATAGATTCTCTGTGGACCCCTCCCGACCTGATCATCAGAACAGTCTGTCGATTGTTGATCCCCTTTATTCAGCTTTTTGCCCTGTATGTTATCGCCCACGGACATCACAGCCCAGGCGGCGGATTCCAAGGAGGCGTCATCCTCGGGGCAAGCATCATCCTGTTTGCCATCTCCTTCGATCTCAGGGCTGCTATCAGTCGAATGAGCGAGAAACTTGTCGCTGTCCTTTGCGCCGTCGGCGTTTTGATCTATGCCTGCACCGGTGGCCTCTGTCTGTTATTCGGGCGAAATTTTCTGGATTATGGGGCTCTCGCGGAACTTCTCGGCGTGGATGCCGTTACCGCGCGATCACACGGCATTCTCATCGTTGAAATCGGGGTGGGGATTGCGGTCATGGCCACCATGATCTGGGTCTATAACAATGTCTCATCTGCCGGCAAATATGAACAAGGCCTTTAGGATATGAACGACCTGGTTGCAACGATTATCGCGAAATATAACTACTGGATCTACATCACCCTTATGATGGCCGGGCTCTATGCCATGATCGCCAAAAACAACCTTGTCAAAAAGATCGTCGGCATGAATATCTTTCAGACCGCCATCATCCTATTTTACGTATCCATCGGCGTCAAAAAAGGGGCTACTATTCCCATTCTTGAGCATGCCCACGGCCACGGCCACGATGCGCACCAGGCAGTGCATGCCACCGACTATATCAATCCGTTGCCTCATGTGCTCATGCTGACCGCCATCGTAGTTGGCGTGGCTACCCTTGGGGTGGCCCTGGCCTTGGCCATAAGGATTTATAACACCTATCACACCCTGGAAGAAGATGAAATCCTGGCGCAGATAAGAGAAGAATGAGTCAACAGTATCCTGCACTTCTTGTTATTGTTCCGCTTTTGTCTGCCCTTGCCGTCGCGGTTGCCGGATGGGTGAACAGAAAATGGTGTTTCCCTCTTGCCGCCGCCGCCCTGGCTGTCGCCGCTTGGTCGTCCGTTGGTTTGCTTTTCAGGGTCCTGCATGAAGGGGTGGTAATCTATCAATTGGGCGGATGGCCGCCGCCTGTGGGCATCGCCTACTACGTCGATCATCTCAATGGACTTGTCCTGCCACTCGTGTCCATAGTTGCCCTTCTCAACATCATGGCAAGCAAGAAGAGTGTTGAGCAAGAATTCCCTGACAAAATATGCGCCTTTTATACATTATATCTTCTGATGGTAACTGGGCTATTAGGCATAGTAGTTACCGGTGATGCTTTTAACCTTTACGTATTGCTTGAAATAGCAGCCCTTACTGGTTATGGATTGCTCGCTATTGGAGAAAAACGTTCTCAACTTGCAACACTTCATTATCTGTATATGGGTACGATTGGCGCCTGCTTTTATCTGCTGGGCGTTGGGTATCTCTATATTGTCACTGGCTCATTGAATATGGTGGATATTGCCGAGATATTACCAGATCTTTATCATTCCAAGGCCGTTATCGCCTCCTTTATCATCTGTATGGTTGGGGTGTGGCTCAAAATGGCCTTCTTCCCCCTTCACGCATGGCTGCCGAATGCGTATACCTATGCCCCCTCTGCATCCAGCAGTCTGATCGCGCCGCTGGTGACCAAGGTGATGGTCTATGTGATGATCCGCCTCATATTGACCGTCTTTACGCCAAAATTCGCCTTCGCTGCCATAGTGCTGAGCGACGCCGTTGTATGGCTTGCGGTCATTGCTGTTGTCATGGGCGCCATCCTCGCCTTGGCAGAGCGAGATCTGAAAAAAATGTCAGCCTACATCATCGTGACTGAAGTGGGCTATATGGTTGGGGGCGCATGGCTTGGAAACCGGATCGGCATGACCGGCGCAATCCTCCATATTGTAAACGATGCCCTCATGACCCTTTGTATCTTCTTGGTTGTGGGCAATATCGTTTACAAGGTCAAGGGATATGCCTTTGATGACCTGCCGGGATTGTTCCGCAAAATGCCCTTCACCATGGGGGCCTTTGTGATAGGTGCAATGTCCATCATCGGGGTGCCTCCCACCTGTGGTTTCTTCAGCAAGTGGTATCTCATCGCCGGGGCCATTTCCGCCGGTCGTTACGACTTCATGGCGGCGCTTCTTTTCAGCAGTCTTATCAGTGTGGTGCTGTTCTTCAGGGTCTTCGAGATCTCTTACTACGAACCCTTTGGCGATTCTCACGGCCATGATGATCGTTCGGGCGGAATTGATGAGGCCCCGGTCACCATGGTGGTGCCGCTTTTGATGGTGGCCGCAATCTTGATCCTGTTAGGACTGTATACGGACTATATTGTCAATCATATTGTCCAGTTTGCCATCCCTGAGGCACTGGTCTGATGAAATCGATTTAGCCGTCAGGCAGTTTTCTGATCATCCGACATTGGGATCGTATGGAAACGATCGAAACGATCACATCGATAAAACCCCTCCTGGCGGTCCTGGCTTCTCTGCTGCTTGTCCCCATTCTGCTCTCCAGCAAGGGGCCGAATATCCGCGAGTCATGGACCTTTGTGGCGGCTGGGGCAAAATTCTTGATCGTCCTCTCAATGCTGCCCGCCGTCCTGGAGGGTGCCGAGATCGTATTTACGATTGCCGAAGTTGTCCCAGGAGTGGCCATAAAACTCAAGGTTGACGCCTTTGGAATGCTGTTCGCACTTGTCTCTTCATCGCTGTGGATTGTGACATCGGCCTATTCCATCGGGTACATGCGGGGACTTCAAGAACACAGCCAAACCAGGTATTTCTGTTTCTTCGCCCTCGCCCTTTCTGCCACGGTCGGTGTGGCGTTTTCGGCAAACCTGCTGACCCTCTATCTCTTCTACGAGATGCTTTCCTTTGCCACATATCCCCTGGTCACCCACCATCAAGACCGGGAGGCCCGCAGCTCAGGGCGAAAATACCTGCTTTACATCGTTGGCACCTCCATCGGGCTCGTATTGCCGGCCATGCTCATCTCTTATAACCTGGCAGGAACACTCGATTTCTCCCATCAAGGTTTTTTGGCCGGGACCGGGTCAAAAACCCTGATTGGGCTCCTTTGTTTCATGTTCATCTTCGGGTTTGCCAAGGCGGGGATCATGCCGTTCCATTCGTGGCTCCCGGCGGCCATGGTGGCACCTACGCCTGTCAGTGCCCTGCTGCACGCCGTTGCGGTCGTGAAGGTGGGGGTATTTTCAGTTGTCAGGGTGTTGACCGGAGTCTTTGGCACAGATCTGTTGCTTTCTTTCGACCTCTGGATGCCTGTCATCTACATTGCATCTTTCACTATCCTGGTTGGCTCGTTCATTGCTTTGTCTCAGGATAATCTCAAAAGACTTCTCGCTTTTTCGACCATCGCCCAGCTGTCCTATATTGTCCTGGGAGTGGGACTCCTCTCTCCCAAGGGTTTGACAGGCGGCATCGTTCATATCGCTATGCACGCCTTTGGAAAGATTACGCTCTTTTTCTGTGCCGGAGCGATCTTTGTAGCCACAGGCAAAAAGAATATCAGCGAGATGGTCGGTATCGGCCGGAGGATGCCGGTGACGCTTGCTGCCTTCTTTGTCGCTTCGCTGAGCATTATCGGGATGCCCCCCTGTGGCGGATTCCTGAGCAAATGGTATCTCGCCTTGGGATCACTCGAGGCACATCAGATGCCGATCCTCCTGGTATTGCTCACCAGCTCACTACTAAATGCTGCGTACTTCATGCCTTTCGTTTATAAGGCGTTTTTCTGTGTGCCGAAAGATGCCATGTTTGAGAACACGGTGCGAGAAGCGCCAGCTTTCTGCCTGGTCCCCTTGGTTACCACCGCGTTGATATCGGTGATTCTGTTTTTTTATCCTCAGCCTTTTCTCAGGCTGGCCAGCATAATGGTACAACGTATAACTGGAGGATGAACCGTGAGCGACCACGAAGGGCCCGACGACATAGAAGGCAAGTGGGAACTTTCTCACGAGCCTGTTCCACCTTACCCCACCGTTTTTTATGTGGCTATTACACTAAGCGCCCTCTATCTCGGGTTCATCTTCTTGAAAACGCTCTGAACACGCTTCCGCCGACAGCTCGTTGCTGGCGATCAGGGCGGAGAGGGATTGTATGATGTCCACAACTAGCGAAAAAAAGCAATATTTTTTTGAGAAACCGATAAACGTGAGGATACTCGCATGGTCTTTTTACTTATCTCTTGTCCTGCTTCTCATATTGGAAATATTCGTTCACAAGCATCCTTATTTCCCCTCTGAAGAATGGCCTGCATTCTATTGTGTATTCGCCTTCGTCGGTTTCGTAGCGCTTGTCCTTTCCGCAAAATACGTGCTGCGCCCACTGGTGAGGAGACGAGAGGACTACTATGCCTGACGTGGTTCCGCCGGCATTCATCTTTATCGTTGGAGGACTCCTCGTTCCTCTGATTGAAGGGAAATGGAAAAGTGCCTACATGTTGCTGATCCCGGTGATGGGCTTCATAAACCTGATCAACATCCCTGAAGGCACCCATTGGATCCTGCGATTTATGGCGTATGATCTTGTCTTCGGTAAAGTCGACAGACTGAGCCTGCTGTTCGGTTATATCTTTCATCTCATATCCTTTATCGCTATTCTCTATGCCATTCACGTAAAAGACGACGTACAGCATGTGGCCGGACTTGTGTATGCAGGCAGCGCCTTAGGGGTCGTCTTTGCTGGAGACCTTTTCTCCTTCTTTGTCTTTTGGGAGATGCTCACCGTAGCTTCCATATTTCTTATCTGGGCGCGCAGGACCAAGGCAGCCCTGGGAGCGGGATACAGATATCTCCTCGTCCACGCAGCAGGAGGCCTTTGCCTCCTGGCAGGCATCGTTCTCCATGTCCATCAGACAGGTTCTATAGAGTTCGGGTACATCGGCCTGAATGGACTTGCTGCGTTTCTAATTTTTTTGGGTTTTGGGGTGAATTGCGCCTGGCCTTTTCTCCATCCGTGGCTGACGGACGCGTATCCGGAGGCGACCGTGACCGGGACCATTTTCTTGAGTGCCTTTACCACAAAGTGTGCGGTCTACGCCCTGGCCAGAGGCTTTCCCGGCACAGAGGCACTGATCTGGATTGGCGCGATTATGACTGTCTTCCCCATCTTCTACGCGGTTATTGAAAACAACCTCAGGCGGGTGTTGTCATACAGCTTGATCAACCAGGTAGGTTTCATGGTGTGCGGCATCGGAATCGGAACCCAT
>ENA-OSEO01003719-OSEO01003719.1-sediment-metagenome-genome-assembly--contig:-NODE-3719-length-17222-cov-6.347973_pt1 | contig 17222 bp, 16 predicted proteins | sample MGYA00237883_ERZ534232 | MGnify/ENA metagenome assembly ERZ534232
GTATTTTAAAGCCCTGCTGCCGTTCCCAGGAGCCGTATTCGGTTTTTGCAGCCCTTGGGCAGAGACCCCCACGGGCAAACTTCTTCGCACGTTGCGGAGAACTTACAAACAAAGACTCTAAAAACAAAGGAAAATGGGTCCCAATGCCGGACAGATCGATCCGTAGTAGGAAACACGTGAAAAGGGCATGCATCCTGTACGCTGTATGGTTATCCCTGTGGCTCGGCCTTTGGGCCTTGCCTGCGACAGGGGCACGCATCTCGGGGGAAGATGGGGTAAGGCCGTCGGGCCCCGAAAGGACCCGGGTCCAGATCCCTCCGGCACAAAACACGGCCGGTCAGACCCGGCCGGCAGCGCCATTGGAACGGGTATCCGCCCCAAAGGACCAGACCAGGGAGCAGACTGTCTTCACTCCGGTCCCGGCCACGGAAGCAGAACAGACGGCTGAGTCAGGATCCGGGTTCGAGAACCAGGGCCCTGCCGAGGATCAGACCGACGAGCCCTTTGTGACCATTGATTTCGACAATGTGGACTTGCCCGTTTTTATCAAATTCATCAGTGAACTGACCGGGAAGAACTTCGTGATTGACGACGCAGTCAAGGGAAAGGTCACCATTGTCTCTCCTACAAAGATATCGCCGGATGAGGCATATCGGGTATTTGAATCCGTACTGGAAGTCCATGGATTTGCCGCTGTGCCTGCAGGAAGCGTGGTCAAGATCATCCCTGCCGTCAACGTGAGGTCCAAAGGGGTGGAGACGCGATTGCGCGCTGAGGCGGCAGATCCTGAGGACAAGGTGGTCACCCAGTTGATCCCCCTGAGGTATGCGGACCCGGAAGAATTGAAGAAGCTCTTTACGCCGCTGATTTCCAAAAACAGTGTGATTGCCTCCTATCCACCCACGCGAACCCTTATTGTGACCGACGTCCTCTCCAATATCGAACGTCTCCTGCGCATTACCCGCGCCATTGACGTGGCGGGCATAGGCGAGGAAATAACGGTCATTCCCCTCAAACACGCCATGGCCGCGAGTTTGGCCAAGTCCCTGGACGTCATATTCCAGAGAAGGGTGGCGCGAACCAAGGCGGCCCAGGAGATGACCTCCGAGGTGCGGATTGTGCCGGATGAACGGACCAACTCCCTTGTTTTGCTGGCATCGGAGGATGACACCTTCAAGATCAAACAGCTTGTCGAATTGCTGGACAAGGAACCGCCGCGGGGTGAGGGGGACATCCGTGTCTATTACCTGGAGCATGCCAATGCCGAGGATCTCACCAAGGTCCTGACGAGTCTCCCCTCGAAGCAGGCTGGAGAGCTGGAGAAGGGAAAGGCGCCTGTGATCTCCAAGGAGGCCCGCATCGTGGCGGACAAGGCCACCAACTCCCTGGTCATCATGGCCACAAAGGATGATTACCTGGTGCTGGAAGAGGTGATCAAGAAACTGGATATCCCCAGGGCAATGGTCTACATCGAGGCCCTCATAATGGAGGTGAATGTCAACAAGGATTTCAGCCTGGGCGTGGAGTGGGAAGGCGTCGAGACCTTTACCTACGATGGGAAAAAGGCGGGGGCCTTTGCCGGATCGAGCGGCAGCGACTACGGGAGAATCGGAAAAATCACCCAGGGGGCCCTTGGCAGCGGTTTCTCTCTCGGCGTCATCGGGGATATGATTGAGATTGGAGGAATCAAATTCCCGGGCCTGGCCGCGGTGGCGCATGCCTATCAGCAGGACACGGATGTGCATATCCTGTCAACGCCCCAGTTGCTCACCACCGACAATGAGGAGGCCGAGATCATGGTGGGCAAGAACATCCCATATCTGGTAAGGCAGGAGACAACCGAGGCCCGTCTGGATTACAGCAACTATGAATACAAGGATGTCGGAGTGACATTGAAGGTAACGCCCCAGATCAGTCAGGAGCGTTTTGTCCGCCTCAAGATCTTTCAGGAGGTGACCCGACTGATTCAGACGGTGGATGCCCTCGAGGGACGGCCCGAGACCCATAAGCGCATGGCCCAGACCACGGTGGTGGTCAAGGACGCCAACACGGTAGTCATCGGCGGGCTGATCGGCGACGACACCACCCACATCGACTACGAGGTGCCCTGCCTGGGCAGTATTCCTCTGGTCCGATGGCTCTTCAAATCCAGCTCCAAGCGGATTGAAAAAACCAATCTGTTTGTCTTCCTGACGCCCCATATCATTCAAAATCCGGCCGAGGCGAGAAAGGTGTATGAGGAAAAGAAGGATCAGATTGAAACCATCAAAGAGGGCGTCATCAAGATGTATCACAGGCCCGAGTCTCGCATTAGGGATTAGCCGGGTATGCCGGAGATACGAGATTTGAGATTTGAGATGTCAGGCTTGAGATGACTGATGGATGATGGAGGCGACGAATTGACCGAACCGCTGTGCACTATCTTGGCCCGCGCATTGGGCCTTCAACCTTGAACCCTGGAAACTTTTCCATGCAGCACAGACGAATCGGCGACATACTCCTTGAGACAACCGAACTTACGCCTCAGGGTCTTGAGGATGCCCTGCGCACCCAGGCGGAAAAGGGAGGGCGCATCGGGGAGATCCTCATTCGGCAAGGGGCTGTGAGCGAGACAGACGTCTTGAACGCCCTCGGGATCCAGTTCGACCTGCCGGTCCGGACCAACCTGCTTGCGCCTGATCTGGAGACCTCTTTTGCCGCAGACATCCCGATCCAGTTTCTCAGGAAACACAGGATGACACCTGTGGTGACCCCAGGGGAGGCCCTCATTGCCGTCAACGACCCCCTGGTCTTTCAGCCGTTGGACGACCTGATGCGATTCCCGGCCCTGCAACACGCAAACGTCGTCCTGTCCCCTTATGCGGCTATCCTGTCTGTCATTAATTATGCATACGACATGAGTCGGGATTCCGCGGAGCAGGTGATCGAGGATATGCATGGCGAGGATACCACCCAGATCCTCTCCGAGATCCAGGAGACCGGCGATCTCCTGGAGGACACCAGCGATGCCCCGGTGGTGAAGCTGGTCAACCTGATGCTTTCACAGGCAGTCAAGGCCAGGGCCAGCGACATCCACATCGAACACTCCCAGCATGCCCTCAAGATCCGCTATCGGGTGGACGGGATTCTGTACGATATGCTCTCGCCGCCCAAACACATTCAATCGGCCTTGATTTCCCGCATCAAGATTATGGCCAAGATGAACATCGCAGAAAAGAGGCTTCCTCAGGACGGCCGGATTGAGATCCGGATCGCCGACAAGAGCATCGACATCCGGGTCTCCACCATCCCTGTGGCCTTTGGCGAGCGGGTGGTCATGCGATTGCTCGACAAAACCAATGTCCTTTTGAATGTCTCCGACCTGGGCATGCCGGCCGATCGACTGGCCCAGTTCAACCGCCTCATTCGGTCCCCGCACGGGATTATCCTGGTGACAGGGCCCACCGGCAGCGGCAAGACCACGACCCTTTACGCGGCCCTCTCCACCATTAACACGACCGACATCAACATCATCACGATTGAAGACCCCATTGAATACCAGTTGGACGGGATCGGCCAGATCCAGGTCAATCCCAAAATCGATCTCACCTTTGCCAAAGGCCTGCGCTCCATTGTCCGGCAGGACCCGGACGTCATCCTGGTGGGCGAGATACGCGACCGTGAAACCGCTGAGATCGCGACTCAGTCCGCCCTGACCGGGCACCTGGTTTTTTCGACATTGCACACCAATGATTCAGCCAGCGCCACCACCCGGCTTATCGATATGGGCATAGAGCCATTCCTGGTGACTTCCTCTGTGACGGCCATCCTGGCCCAGCGTCTGGTCCGCGTCATCTGCCAGGACTGCAAAGAGCCCTATACGCCGGACAGGGAGTCCCTGCAGAGCATCGGCATCACCCCTGAGATGGCCGAAGGGAAGACCATTTATCGCGGACGGGGATGTCCTTCATGCCTCAATACGGGCTTCAAAGGAAGGACCGGCATATTTGAACTGATGATCCTGGATGAAGCCATCCGGAACCTTATACTCAAGACCTCTGACGCTAATGCCATCAAGCAGAAGGCGGTAGAGCGGGGCATGTTGACCCTCCGCCAGGACGGGGCCCAGAAGGTGCTGAACGGGGTTACGACCATTGAAGAGGTCTTCCGGGTGACGTATCAGTAAATGATGGACCCTCCATATTGGCGGCAACGCACCGGGGCTTTCAGGTTTCGCCTTTCGCTGTTTACCTCGTAGCCCGCGCCTCACACGGGAATAAAGAATGATCCGCTTTGCACCCTGGCGACACCATGTGGCCTGGTATCCCCTGGCAGCGGTCCTGACGGGCCTTCTGACAGCCCAGATCATCGCCAGTCTCCAGGTTTATCTCTCTAATCGAGCGCTTTACCATGCCCTGGTACGCATCAGGGACGCGGGATATCTCACGGTCCCCAATGAGGCGATCATGGACCGGCTCCAAGACATGGCGCCGGCAGTCTGCGGGGGGCTCTTCTTTACCCTGAGCGTGGGGGCCGGCATCTCCCTCCTCTCCTTTGGCGCAGCATGGGTCTGGGACCGGATCTTAACCCGCAGAAAGATTTTCCTGATTCCACCCCTCCTCTTGTGGACCGGATTCATGGTTGCGGTGAACTGGAATGGCATTTCCCCTTTGACTGCCGCCTACGTCGCAGCGATCCCGCCGCTGGTCTTCTGGATCACCCTCAGATGGATGTCTCAACAGACTGGAAACGCCCCCTGGTCTGCGGCCCCTGTCCATCTCATGACGATTGCCCTGTTGGCCTGTCTCTGGATGCCCCAGATGAGCGGCGACCTTTTTCTGGACGTCAGGGACAGGCTCCTTCTCTCCAATGCCTTGGGCACACGCATAAGCGATTTTTATTACCGGTACACCCTTTACCCTGCGGAGGTCTTCAAATCACTGGACCAGAGACTTCTGAAGACCTGCTCGCTGGATTCGGTTGGCAGGACGTCACTGAGAGAACTGCTCAGGGAAAAACTGATCGGACAGGATTACCTCCCCATAGAGGGGGCGGGGGCGTTTGATCTTGAGAGCAGCGCGTCCGGGGGGGCCCTGATTTTCCAAAACAGGGGGCGGGTCATCCTCAAAACCACCCCCAATGATTTCCTGTCATCTCCGGCCCATATCCTGAAACGATTCTCTTCAAAAACAGACAGACATTTTTTCTTCCGTCAATTCACCTATTACAGTCTCCTGATCGGATTCCCTGTTACCCTCTATCTTTTGCTGTACAGCGTCTTTTTCTTCCCGTTAACCCGGTGCGTTGACCCGAGGACTGCCTCCTTCACAGCTACATTCCTCTGTTTCCTGGCAGGCATGTTATTGCTGGTCCCTGTCTGGATTGGCAATGGGGGAAACATCAACAAGAACCGTCCGGACAGGCTGCTGACGTCAGATTGCTGGCAGGAGAGGGTCGCCGCGCTGAAGTTTCTGCGACAAAACCGGCTGGATGTGTCCGGGTTTCCTTCCTACCGGAGCATGTTGTCAAGCCGTCACATACCGGAGCGCTACTGGCTGGCAAAGGCCCTGAGCGTCAGCCGGAGCCACGAAACCCATGGGGACCTGCTGCGTCTGCTCGATGATCCCTCGCCTTCGGTGGCATGCATGGCCTTTCAGTCTCTGGGTCGGAGGGGGAGCCGGGAAGCTACAACAGAGATCCTGAAACGAATCGAAACCTCGGACCACTGGTACACCCAGTGGTATGCCTACCGGGCATTAAAGGCGCTGGGATGGCGTCAGGAAAGATCGAAACAGGTAAATCATCAGATTGACAATCCTCCCATAGAAAAATATAAATAGGATTCGTGCCAGGGTAAGAGGGAGGGTTATCGATGGGATATGCAAAGGTAAGCGTGACGATTCCAAGGGAGATCTACGAAGAGATCAGGGGGCTTTCCATCAGATATGATGTCAAGCTCAGCCATATCGTGACTGAGGCCCTTTCGGATAAACTTAGAAAAATAAGGGAACAGGACCTGATCGATCAGATCAACAAGGTTTACGATGACCTGGAGGTGTCAGAAGAACAGCACAGAATGGCGGAATCCATTGCAGACAGCGCCGATGTGGAGGAACTGCCATGGTAACGCCGAATCAGGGAGACGTCTACTGGGTCAGGTTCGGTCCTGCAACCGATTCCAGTCCGGCCGGGAAACGGCCCGCGGTGGTGATTCAAAACGATTTGTTGAACCGGAGTCATATCCGGACGACCGTCGTTGCGCTGTTGACGTCGAGCCTGAAACTGGGTGAGGTCCCCGGAAACGTGCGCCTCACCAAGGGGGCCGGGAATCTCCCCAGGCCAAGCGTTGCCGTGGTGAGCCAGGTGGCCACGGTGGACAAGGGACGGCTCCTTGAAAAGATCGGCACACTGAACAGACGCGCTGCTGAAGAGATCATCCGCGGCTGCCAGGATGTCATTCGCCTCGGCGAAGAATGAGGTGGAAGGGCGATCGGATGGAAGCGGCCAGAATCCAGGTAAGGACCCTGCTCCTGTGCCTTGGGGCGGTCATTGCCGTGGAAGCCGGCGCGAGGCTGGGAATACCGGGGAAGACCTCCGATCCCATGATGGTTCTCGGGGCGATGCGGCTGCTGCAGGCAGGCCTTATCCTCATGATTGTCTGGATTCGGGAAAAGGGTCTGGCATCCCTTGGATTGTCCTGGAAAGGGCTGGTTTCAGGGATCGGAAAAGGGGTCATCTGGTCCGCGGGTTTCGGGCTCATTGTTTTACTGGCAGGTGTGCTCCTCTATGTCTTGGGGATCCACGCTCTCTCCTTGATACATACCCCAGTTCCGGCCAATTCTGCTCATATCCTCCTCTTCTTTCTCGTGGGAGGGATCATCGCTCCCGTCACCGAGGAAATGTTGTTCAGGGGTGTCTTGTACGGGTTTCTCAGGCGATGGGGGGCCGTGGCGGCCATTCTGCTAAGCACCCTTGCCTTTGTCCTGGCACACCCGGTCTTCCCGGCCATTCCGATCACCCAGGCGGTGGGGGGCCTCCTCTTTGCCGTGGCCTACGAGGTTGAAAAGAACCTGATGGCCCCCATCACCATCCATGTCCTGGGCAACATGGCTATCTTTGCGATATCGCTTGCTGGGTAGGGGTCAATGTCGTTAACTTAAGGACGGTTCTTGGACATAGAGACATCCAACGTCACCCCGGCGGAGGCCGGGGTGACGTCAAGGATGCATCGAGTTGTCCTTAAGTTAATGACATTGGGTTAGGGGTGCAGGGGGTTAATGCGGCGTCTTCACAAAACAGGCGCTGTCCCCCCCGCCCGTTCCTTCGGGCACACACCTGAAATACATGGCCCGTTCCTCATCCTTTTCGAGATCTACCGCGCCTTGAATCTTCACCCACAGCCCTTTCTCCGTCAGGTTTAAGACAACCCTGAACTCGCTTATACCCAAACGATCGTTTGGGTCGCCCCAGTCATAGGTATATCCAAGGCGGGTCCAAGGAGACCCCCATTTGGAAATGTCAGGATCGCTCCTGTCATAATAGGTTTGCGCCGCATCGATAAACCAGCTTTTGTATGTGACAGGACTCCACCATCCCTTTTCCAAATAGAGCGCCTCGTCGATGAGTGCCAGAAACGCGTTGGAATCGGAGGGGAAGGTCCAGTCGTCTTGAGCGATCTTGACCGAGAGTTCCCCCTCGTGGTCCGTGATCTCGGGATCGGGCGCAGGCCTGAACAGGTCTTTGGGATAGACCCACATCTCTACAAGGATTGAATAGTCTTTTGCCGGATTGAGACCTTTAAGCTGTATAATCCTTTCCCTCGTAGGGGGGCATGTCTTGCCGATAAAAAAATTCTTCAGTTCCGGAACAACCGTGACCCAGGTGCTCACCTCAAGCAGCATCTCTTTGCCGATGTTCTTCTTATAATACTGTTCACAATCAGCCCGATCCACAATGGTTTCAACCAGGACCCTCGAATTTTTGGGATCGGCCGGGTTTTCCCATTTTAAGGAACTCCCTTGAAGCATCTCATCGTTCAACGCGTCATACCAGGGCACGACCGCCAGGAGCCTTGTGGATATCTCGGTCTACTCTGCCACCTCCGTATCCTCCAATGCTTCCTGATAGGCCTTTTGGTCGGCCGGCGTCACATCCCTTCCGAAACCGCTCCCCACCGAAAAGGTCAAAGAAAAAGAGAACACAACCAGCGCAGTCAATACCCATGATGCAAATCGTGATGTAATTCTTTTCATGACATTTTCCCCCTTTGAAAGCAGCCTTTGATGAATGGATAGAGAAATGAATCCGGCATCAGGTTGCAACAGCCTCTGCCGGGCAGCCATGCCGCATGACTAGTAAAACACTTTTCCCCTTGCTGTCGAAATAAAACATCCTTTGTCTTCATCCTTTTTCTGGATCGTCACCGTGATGGTGTCCGTATCTGTCTTGCCGGCGTTGTCCGTGACCTTCAGTTCGAAGGTTAGGGCCGTTTCCTCGTCAACCCCCGGTGCGGTAAAGGTCGGGTTGACGGCCGTCGCGTCCGAGAGGGTGACGGAGGTCCCTTCGGTCTGGCTCCACAAATAGAGGGGGATGCCGTAGTCGGGATCGGACGAGCCGGAGCCGTTCAGTGTGACCGTGTCATTTGACTTGACGGTCTGATCAGGGCCTGCGTCTGCAGTAGGGCCCTCATTTTGCCTGTTGCGGGCCGTATGTCTCACGTCGTGTCCGAACATGGGCCAGGCCGTATTCTTCAGTCGCGGGGAAGCGCTCTCCACAGCATAGAGTCTGCCGTCGGCTGAACCCACGTAAAGCGTGCCGCCAAAACCCATGACAGGGGACGACGATATCCTTCCGCCAACTGGGAGACGCCACTTGAGCGCGCCGTTGGACGATTGGATGGCATAGAGGCAATAATCGTCCGATCCTACATAGATGGTTCCGTCAGATCCGCACAGGGGGGAAGAACGGATCGACCCATCTGCATCCAGAAACACCCATGCCTGGGTCCCTTCTGTCAAATTGATGGCGTACAGCTTGGCGTCATTGGCCCCCACGTAGACATATTGATCGTCAATGGCGGTAGAAGAAACAACCGGGATTTTCATATCAAATTCCCATTTCTTTGATCCGTCGGCCATATTCAGGGCATAGACCTTGCCGTCTTCCGATCCCACGCACACGACGTTGACATCTCCGCTTTCGTACAGGGCAGGCGATGCCGAGATGATCCCGCCGGTTTCAAACTCCCACAGCTTCTTGCCGCTGGATTTAATGGCATACAGCTTGTGATCGTGCGATCCCACATACACGTTGCCTTTCGAATCAATTGCAGGCGAAGAGGTAATCTCGCCGTTGGTTGCAAAGGGCCATTCGTCTCTTTCCGCCGTTCCGTCCGCTGCGTTCACCGCATACACCTTGTTGTCTTCCGAGCCCGCATAAATGACGCCCAGGTGGCTGATGGCAGGAGAGGAGGAGATCGGTCCCTCTGTGGCAAATTCCCACTTTTTGGTCCCGTCCGAATGGATGGCGTAGATCTTGCCGTCTGTGGCGCCGAAGAAGAGAGTGACGGCATTGCCATAGTATTGCACTGCCGGGGAGGAGGTCACTTTTCCCCCTGTGGCGAACTGCCATATCTGGGTTCCGTCCGGACGAACCGCATACAGATTTCCGTCGTCGGATCCCACATAGATGGTCCCATCCTGACCTATGGCCGGGGAAGAGGTGATACTCCCCACGGACCCTTCCGCAGGAAAGGCCCACTTCTTTTTCCCTTCTTCGGCCCATGGGCTGGATGACAAAGACAGGAGCAGGAGGATCGAAACGACTATCACAGCCATCGCTGTTGGCATTGAGGGACTTCTTGCGAACATGTTGGCGCCTCCATCCATTGTGGAATGAATCCCTGAAACAAGGGCCTCAGATCGGGCGCCCATTTTCCTCGGTTAGGGGTGTGCCTTAGCCGTGAGTGAGGCCCAAACCTGCTGAATGTCTGAGTCAATATCATTAAATGGGGTCTCGCTCAAGGACAAAAACCAACATGTCCTGGCTGATGCTCCGCCTTTTTTATTTAGGTTTGACAGACCAGCGGTCGGCGTTTATACTCATGCGGCCTTAACGAGGGCTGGCCAGGTCTTACTGTCTTTTTTTCAAAACCTGATGGGGTCTCGAATATTGCGTGATTTGAAGGTGCTGTCGCTTTCTGTTCTGAGACATGTTCTTCTTGTTTTTGGCGTGTTGATATTTCTCGGATGGTCTTCTTACGCGAGGGCAGAACAGGCCGAGGCAAAAACGCCTCAATCGGGCCTGGATCGGTATGCCAAAGGACGCCTTTCCCTTCAACTTGTTTCCGGGGCCTTGTTTTCGCTCACAAATCTTCCGGAAGACAGCCCCGTGTTCAATTATGCCCAGACCAACCTGCGACTGGGATGGATGTGGACGGATCCCGGATGTCGCGATGACATTTTGAGGGGAAACTGGGAAGGACTCGTTGAGCTCTCCAATTCCATTATCTTTAAGGGATTCGGCAACTATATAGGCGGAATAACCGCCCTGATCCGATATAATTTCGTCGAGCCTGACTGGAAGGCCATCCCCTATGTCCAGGCTGGTGCGGGGATAGTGTACAATGACGCATACAGGGATAAGACCCAACAGGCGATCGGCCAGGCCATTGAATTCACCCCCCAGTTCAGCGTGGGTTGTCGCTTTCTGATCGCCCGCAACTGGTCTTTGGATGTGGAGGGCATGTTTCACCATATTTCCAATGCCGGCCTCTCCGAGCGGAATCGCAGCATCAATGCGATGGGCGGGTTTTTAGGCGTTACCTGCTCGCTGGGATCCCGTTAGCCGGGGGTGCAATCAAAAGTGTCAACTGTGCAAGGCTGTTGCGCTTCGAATGTGGATCTCCATATTCAGGGGATCAAACTCTGACGAGTAAATTCCGGAGCTTAGGCATGCCCGCCCATGCCTTTGACCCGAGGAGAATCTTCCAGCACGGAAAGCTCTCAATGCTGCAGGCTAACGCCCTACATCCTGAGGGGCTATGGCAGGCGGGCGTCGGTCTTTTATCAGGGTCGTCCGAGGCTTCCCAGCGCCCTAACAGAGATAATAATTGCATGCGTTAGCCGGCCGCTGGTTGTTTTTACGTTTGGTATCAGGCTATAACTTGGATCCAGGCACAAAGGAGGGTATGATGGATATCATTTATTCAAAAGAGCTGGCTATCCCCCTTTATCAGGCAGGCCTGCTGCTCGGACTCAGTACGCTGGCGCTTCTCTTTGGAAAGGCCAAAATCGCCCTGATGATCAACTACCTCTTTGCCCTGTACTGGGGCTACTGGCTCAACCGGGAGGCCATACTGGGCAAGGGCGTTCCCTCATTGGATCTTTTTACCATCTGTTATTTTGGCTTTGGCCTGGTCATAGTCGTTCTTGCCCTGATTGGATTTTTAAACCGCCCTGATTGAGACAGACCCCTGACCATGGAGGCAAAAGGCGCCAGCAATTGTTATGAGCGACAAACAAAAAATATCGGCTGTGATCTTTGACTGCGATGGAGTGCTGTTCGACTCCCGACAGGCCAACATCAATTTCTACAATCACCTCCTCTCCCGATACGGCCTGCCTGCCCTGACAGAGGAGCAGGTTGGCTATGTTCACATGCACACCGCAGAGAAGGCTGTGCGCTATATTTTTGAGGGGACGGGGTTGACCGAAGAGGCCCAGGCCTATCGCATGCAGATGGACTACACCCCCTTCATAAAGGATATGGTCTTGGAGCCCGGGCTGAAGGGGCTCCTTAGGAAGCTCAAGCCCAGGGCAGGCCTTGCTGTGGCCACCAACCGCAGCAACACGATTGAAGCCGTCCTGGATTATAACGACCTCCGCATGTATTTTGATATTGTGGTCTCGTCCCTGGATGTGGAGCACCCCAAACCCCATCCGGATTCGCTCCACAAAATCCTCGAGTTCTTTGCCCTAAGACCGGAGCAGGCAGTCTATGTGGGAGATTCGCAGGTTGACCTTGAGACCGCTGAGGCCGCCGGGACCCATTTTATCGCCTATGGAAATGGAGGACTTTCCGCTGGGTTTCAGGCCGCAACAATGGCAGAGCTGGAAGCGGTGCTCGTCAAGCTTGAAAAATGTCTGCCTCACTCAAGGTAGGATGCAAACTCCTCCCTCACATAGGAGATGGGCGCTGCAAAATTGATGGGCGTATTGGGGAAGCCGAAGCTGACCACTCCTACCGCCTTGCCCTCGCGGTCCACCACAGGCCCGCCGCTGTTGCCCGGGATCACCGGCGTGGAGAACTGCAGCTGATCCCCCCTGAATTTAAATGGGGGCCGCTTCATCTTGGCCTCTTTCTTCCAGTCGGCCTCCGGGAATATGCGGCTGAAATTGCCTTTTGTAACGGTTTCCTTGAAGGCCAGCAATGGATTCCCGATGGCCCATAGTTCTTCGCCCGGGGAAAGGGTGTGTGGGTCTCTCATTTCCAGAAAGGGGGTGGGCCGATCAAGGGCGATCTGGAGGAGGGCCAGATCGTGGTGTCGGCTCTTTTTAAGGATGCGCACCCTGTATTTGCGGTCATGTCCGGGGACCTCAGCCTTCATGCTGTAGGTGGCGCCCTGAACTACGTGCCTGGCAGTGAGGGCCAGACCCCTGGGGCTGATAAAGAACCCTGATGCTCCGCCTTTTTTGTTCGCGATCCTGAAGGTGCACTGGACCGCGTGCGCGATGGGTCCTTTGGCCCCTACGGGGGGGGAGGGCTCGATATGGGCCGGTTCTTCGAATTTTCTCTCCTCCACCTCGCCAACGGTGTCCTCAGCCGTCGGCGAACGGTCCGAAAAGTGGACCTGCCCGTTGCTGTCCTCCCAAATATATACCTTCTTGGCCCAGGTATCCCCTAAGCCCATGGAAAACAGGCCCATGATGAGGGCCAGACCGAGAATGGATGGATTCAGGCAGCGCATAAGATACTGCACCCCCTATCGGCAAAGATGCTTTTGGGCGTCTGAGGGTTTTTTATGGGGTATGGATCCGGATCCCATCTGACGGCTCTACGTCCGGTCCGAACGTGGAGGCCCGGCAGGCGGCAACACCAGGACCCGGTATCCCTTTTGGGATAAGAACGCGGCGATTTCCGGAGACAGATGAACGGGCGTTGCCAGCACCTGACCGCCATCGGGGCCCAAAAAGGTGGTGCCGGGCACGGTCAGTTTGACATTCCTGGAGGCGTCGCCTTTCCGTGCCAGAAAGATATGGGGGCCTTTGTCAAATGGGACGCTTAGAAAATCGAGGGTAGCTGCAACGATTTTCACCGGATCTTTTTCCTGGGCCAGGGAGAGGACCGGGATGTGGTTTTCTCTTAAGAGGGAAAGGACGTCCGGACCCAGACCTCTCACATCAATGATCGATCGACCTTCCTTTATTTCGATGCAGAAATCAGCAGGAACCTCAAACATGAAGTCCTTGTCAGGGGTGGCATAGGCGGGGATGTTTACGCCGCTGGTGAACGAAACGCCCCTTACTTTCAATATCGCCTCTACCAACTCCCTCGGATCTCTGGTCATGTGTACCGATGTGGATACATCCATGGCTGAGGGTTTCTCTTGACATGCCCCCTCTGGATATTCAATGACTTCCACTCCCAGCAACTTCAGATAGCGCTTGATGACCATTGGGATCGCCTGGTCTCCATGCTCCATCAGATAGATCGCCACAAAGCCCGGCTTTTTCCTTGAATCGGTCTGGGGCGGCGTAATGATCCAGTCCCCGGTAATGGTGACAGGGATCTCTCCTCCCAGAACCATGGGCTCACCCTTTTTCAGGATTTTTGGGTAGTTGAACGATTTCAGGATCTTGTCCAGAGTGGAACGGAGGTCGTCATTGGGAGAAAGCCGCACCACCCGATAATTGGCCCAGGTGGATTCCAGCACGCCCACCACCTTGCTCGGGAGGGCGCTGTGCACGTCCACAATGACGGTAATCCCCTTTTGAAGACGTACGATGGGATAGGAATCGGCTGTCAGGCGAATGTGTCCGCCTGACTTCATGGGGATGACGTGCTCCCCTGAATCAATCCACTCCTCGCCCATTCCCGCGATGATGGCGCCCAGACCATCGGTAATGTAAACGCTGGTCTGGGCAGTTCTCTTTGAGGCCTTGCTCTCTTGTAGCATCGGGGCCTTCTTTGATTTTGAAAGCTTGGGTGTCGGCTTGGGAGGAGGGGGGGGTGGCACAGCCTTGACCATGGTTGAGACAGGGGGTGTTGGTTTCGGCCCTGAAGAAGGCCTTTCGGGTCGTTCGATCGGGGTTGGCCGCTTCAGGGCCAGAGGCTGTGCAGTCCCCCCCAGGTCGCTCCGGGCAGGCGATTTGGCCATGCTTTCAACATAGGAAGGCGGATAGTGGGGCAGATTGATGACCTGACCTGCCAGCAACCGGTCCGGATTCTCGATGGACGGATTGCAAGCTGAAAAGAGCTTCAGGTATTCACGGTAGAAGGCCTTTTTGGAGAGATTGAATCGGCGCGTGGCAATCCGAGTCAGATAATCGCCTCGCTTGACCCTGTATCTGTCATATTTCAATTGATGAAGTGGGACCTCATCCGATCTGCCCTCGGGCATCACCTTTACCAGGATCACAATCTTCTCTCCCGGCTGGATCAGGTCCAGGTCCTGGAGGGAGGTATTCAGTTTTCTTAACAGAGACAGAAGGTCAGGGAGATTATGATCCTTTATCAGGCCTTTTTCCCTGAGGATTTTGACCAGATAATCCCCCTCCTTGACGACATACTCCTGTGTCCGGAGGGCGCCTTTTTCAAGGCCCGGGACCTGACCCGCCAGGTCTTTGACGTCAGGCTTCGATCCGGTCGGACGATCCTTGCCTATTCCCTGATCCTTTTGCGAAACAGGTTGGTCAGATGCATTATGATGTTGCGGTTCCGTGAAAACGGCGGAGAAGTCCTTTGCGTGAGGGCCTGCAAAGGGATGTGCAGCAGATGGGGTTTTTTTACGGCCTTGCTCTGAATAGCATGGGGGCGTCTTGTCCTGGGCAAAACCCGATCCCGGCCCTGAAAGCACAAGTAACAGGAAAAACAATGAACGCAAAAAGGAGAAACCCATGTTGCTACGATCGCCTGTGGTCATTGCGCACCTCCCAAGGCTGACGCCCTACGAGATCTGTAATTTTTTATGCCCATCAACACCTGGTCAACAAAGGCTCTGCCGACACGCCTTCTCAGCCGCGCCTTTGGAGAACAGAAAAGGCAAGCCCGCGTCGTTTCAATGGGAAGCCGTTGACGCTCCTCCCTCAGGTCTGCCCATGGCGGACTGAAAACCGCCCAGGAAAAGCTGAGAAAAGAGCGTCAAGGACGTGTCTCCCTTGGCCATGCCGCGAGCGAGAAAGGCGTCAACCATCCGGACCGGGTTCAAAACACCTTTGTCAGGAGAAACAAGTCTTTTTTCAGTTCGGCGCATCCTGCCCTGTTCAATCGCAAAGGAATCGCTTTTCCCCTCAATCATCGTGCCGTCGGTTTCAAAGTCATACGGTCCTTCAACAAAAAACTCCTCAAGGGAGCCCAAAAAATGGATCCTTTTGCCGGAAATTTTCTGTCCGTTGGACAGGCAGATCTCAGCGCCCCCTGAAAGGGCCACGTCGTTCTCGTGCATCCCCACAAGTAAGCGACCCCCCGAAATCCTGGTCCACCTGTTGTCAGGGGCCTGGATTTCCAGCCTTATGGGTGAAGCGCTTATCTCAATTACCACCAGGGTATTTCCGGGTCCATTTGTCAGGTCTTCCTTTCCCAGGACAGGCTTAGCCGAACCGCCGACAAGGTCCCTGAAAATAGTCAGGATCTCAGCCGCGTTGGGTTTTGTTGAGACAACCTCTGCCTTATCCGCCCGGCTGCCAGGACCCTGTTTGAGCCTGACGCGGGCATTCTCGATTGCCAGCCGGGAATAGTTGATAAAGGTGATCCCCCCTCGTCTCACAGGCTCCCCCCGGATCTTGTCTGCCTGAAGTCTGATGTCCGTACCGTTTTTCTGGAGGGAGTGCAGATCGATCCCTTCCATTTCAAATTCCCACGTGGGACAGGAAACGAATCGAAACAGACCCTTGGCCGGCAGGGTCGGGATTTGCCCTTTTCCCTCGCCAAGATAGAAGAATGCGGCAGTCCCTGCGATGATCACTACAAGGACGATAAGCATCAAGATGATTCTTTGAGGCCTATGTTTGTACATTGGATGCCTGTTGCACAAGCAACTGCCGATCCTCTCTACAAGATGCAGTTCAACGCATGTCTATTGATTTGCCACCTCGGTAATGGCGCCGCCGCATCCGATAAAGTCTTCGAAATCAAGGCCGAAAAGGCACACCATGTGACCGACCAGGGTCCCGCTGGGAATGGTGGGTGGAAGCTTGTAGGTCACATAGTTGGAGAGGGTGATGGTCTCTCCCGGTTCAATGGTTCCGGAGATGGGTATGGTGTAAGGCCCCAGGATCTGTGCCCCTGGATAGCCTGCCGCCACTGCGCTCTTATTGACCTGAATGGGGAAATAGCCATAGTTGGTTATTTCCAGGCCCATGGTAATCATGCCCCCGACAGGGACTTTCTTGGGACAGAGGAGCACGATGTCGACGTGATAGTCGTCCTCCGCTATGGCTGTGGCTGAAAAAGAGCAAAGCAGTGCAGCCACGAGGCTGATCCCGGCAAGCCACAACAACCCTGTTTTACCTTTGTGAAACATCTTTTAATCTTCCTCCTTTCATTAATAAAATGCTCAAATAACCAAGGGCGTATCATCTCAATAAACCGGGGGAGCATTACCGGTCGGAGCAAGACCCCGGATAAAAGGCTCGCGCCTAAACTCCGGAATTTACCCGTCAGGGTTTTATCCCCTGAATATTGAGATCATGCCCAAGGGCCGCCTGACGGCTGCAACCAATGGATCATGGTAGACCCCAAAGAAAGCGTTCTTTGTCTGTGACTTCTCCACAACCTGCGTATAAGTTCGCCCGTGAGGGTCTCTGCCCAAGGGCTGCAATAAAATGCGTTCATGTCGTTCGGGGACCGCCCCCGGGTCCGGGATATTGTTTATTGAAAGGCAGCAAGGAATCCCTGTCGACCCGCCTGACTCGCCTCACTCGCATGGCGGGCAGGTGAAAGGGTGTGCTTGGGGCTTAAACAGACTGTATTTGTAACCGTTCACGGGTTCAAAGGTTCAGGGGTTCAGGGTTCTTCCTCGCTCA
>ENA-OSEO01003721-OSEO01003721.1-sediment-metagenome-genome-assembly--contig:-NODE-3721-length-17214-cov-4.107954_pt1 | contig 17214 bp, 10 predicted proteins | sample MGYA00237883_ERZ534232 | MGnify/ENA metagenome assembly ERZ534232
TATTTTTTTGCAGTAGGTGCAGATCGGCAGAATTCCCTCAAGCTGCTTCACCCTGGCAAGGGACGCCTCCAGTTGCACGACCTTATCCGCGATTTCTTTTTCAAGCCTGTCGCGTTCCGTGATATCCCTGGAAACATGAATAAACCCGGTAATATCACCTGCCTTGTCCCTGGCGGGATAGATATTCACTTCGACAACCGTCTCGTTGCCATCCTTGTCATGTCTGCGTTGAACGATTCTGGAATTGCCGGTTGCAAGGAATTCCCTGAGCGGGCATGGCTCGGCGGGAGGTTCACAGGCGGATTCCCGGTCATGGATGACGGTATAACAGGAATTCCCGACGATCTCATCCATCGTGAGTCCGGCCTGATCAATTGCTGTCCTGTTGGCCCACAATATCTTGTAATCCTTTGAGATGAGGAGGATGCTCTCGGTAATCCCCTGGGTTACATCATCGAGCATCTGCCTGGAGATGCGCAGTTCTTCATCAACTCGCTGTTTCTCGATCGCCCGCTGGATGTGCATGAGCAGTTGATCGATATCATACGGCTTCAGCAGATACGAGAAGGCCCCCAGGTTTGTCGCTTCAACAGCCGAATCAAAGGTGGCGCTGCCGGTAAGAATGATGACCTGAATGGCAGGGTACGCGGTTTTGACTTCCCTGAGGATGTCGATCCCGGATATGTCCGGCAATCCAAGGTCGGTGAGAACCAGGTTGACAGGATTTCCCTTCAGCAGAGCGAGCCCCTCCGCTCCATTCCCCGCCACCATCATTTCATATCCCTTGGCCTTCAGGATATCGAAAAGGGTTCTTCTCTGTCCGGCATTATCTTCGATAAAAAGTATTTTTGTTCTATTGTTGAGCACAGGTGTCCTTTTCGATACATCAGCATAAAACTCTATGCGTTACGACCGGCTCACCTCAAGGCCAAAGGGACGCAAGAAAGCCGGCAGCATTTTTCCGGCATTACGATGACCGCCGGCTATCCGGCGTTCTGCAGGGCAAATTCCCAGTTGATCAGCTTGTCGAGCACGGCGCTGACATAGTCGGCACGGCGATTCTGATAATCCAGGTAATACGCATGCTCCCACACGTCCACGGTAAGCAGCGGCTTCATGCCAGTGGTCAAAGGGACATCGGCATTGGCGGTCTTTACGACCTTGAGTTTATCGCCGGCCAGTACGAGCCACGCCCAGCCGCTGCCGAACTGTGAAACAGCCGCGCCGGCAAGTTCCTTCTTGCAGGCGTCCACACTGCCGAAAGATTCCTCCATTTTCCGTTTCAGGACGGCGGGCGGTTCGCCTCCACCCTTAGCCTTCATACTTTTCCAGTAAAAGGTGTGGTTCCAGATTTGCGCCGCATTGTTGAAGACCGCACTTTTTTCAGGCTGTCCGGCAGCAGCGGCAATAATCTTCTCCAACGACAGGGCAGCGTATTCTGTTCCGGCGATCAGCTTGTTCAGGTTGTCCACGTAGGCCCGGTGATGTTTCCCGTAATGAAAACCGATCGTGCGGGCGGTAATGACCGGTTCCAATGCGTTCTCGGCATAAGGGAGAGGGGGTAAGACCTGGGGCGATGTGGAATTGCTTGTGTCGCTTTTGTTCATATCAGCCTCATTACGGTTATGGGTGGATGCCTCTAACGAAGAAAGGCTACCGCGCTGGTGAGCACAATATTCTCCACCGCGAGGCAACCTCTCTGACGTCCTGGCAACTTCAAGTTCATGTTGGTCACTGACTACTCAGTAGTCATCTGATTATTTACGCTTTTAACGCCGCGAACGTCACCCGCGTATTTGGCAGCCAGCTCCTTCTCGGCCGCGTTTCTGGCCTTGCCGGTCAAGGTGACTACGCCATCTTTCGTCTCGACTTTGGTATTGAGACCGCTGGTTGACCGATGATACAGCAACGCACCCTTGACCAGGGCAGTGATGGATGCGTCATCAATCATTTCACCCACGTCACTCGCTTTTTCACCCATCGCTGTTTCGACCGGCTTCTTGGTGGTTTGCGCAACCGTCATCTCATTTTTTACTTCTTTGACCCCATCAACATCCTTGGTGTATTCCGTTGTCAGGTCCACTTGTGCTTGATTGTCAGCCTCCCCCTTCAGGGTCACAACTCCGTCTTTGGTGTCAACATTCGTCAAGCCGCTTACGCTCCGATGGAAAAAAAGAGTGGCTTTCACTTTTGCAGTAATCCACGCATCCGACATCTCCGCGGGGTGTTCACCTTTGACTTCCAACCTGTTATCCACGCTTTTGACTCCGGGCAGGTTCTCCACGGTATCCTGGGCCAATGATTTGTGCGATTCTTCGGCGACAGTTCCCGTTAAGGTAACAACGCCATCTTTGGACTCGATGTTGATAGCATCATCCTTGAAGAAGGTTTTGAACACATATGAGTCCTTGGCCGCTGATTCGATGCGATCATCCGTCTCAGACGCCATCACCGGCACAGTGATAACCAACAGAGAGAACGCTGCCACCAGTAGAGACAGCGTATAAATTGCTTTTCTTGCTTTCATTGTATTATCCTTTATCCTTTGGTTGTTGTACTTTGATCATTATGGTTTCATCCTCATTCCTGAAGGCTTATTTTCGCCCATCTCCATGAGCATCACCTTCTTCATTTTTTCAAACTGTGCGTCCGTCAAATTGGTCCGCATTTCTTTCATGGCCTTGAACATTTCCAAATGATGGGCAGTTTTTATCCCTTCAATTTTCTTGACTCCGGCGGATGCCTTCTCCATGTCAAAATCTTTCACTTCCATGATTTCCATAAGCTCGATCATTGCTATCTTCAGGTCAGCTTTGTATCGGGCCTGCTTTTTTTGCATTTCAAAATGTAAAGGCTTCATTTTATTCATCTGGTCATCGGTAAGCCCCATCATTTCTGCATGTTTGAGGCACATGCCCATATCGCCCATCATGCCCAGCATGCCCATACCACCCATATCGCCCATCATGCCAGGCCCGTTCCTGTGCTCCATCATGGGCATATCCATCATCTGGGAAAAGGCGGGGGCCGCCAAAAAAATCGTCAGCAACAATGCAAGTACAATTTTTTTCATACGTTCCTCCTTCAATTTTTGTATTTTTTAACTCTGAGAGACGCTTGGCTAACGACGTCTACGCCAAAAGTAACCGCCGCCACCAAACAACATGACCAACACGACAATGATAATGATTGTTTCAAGACTCATAAGAATTCTCCCTTTAGGTTATTCAACATCCATTTCAGTTCAGGATTTTTCTTTTCACCACTCCTTCGCATCCTTCACTGCGCCTTAGACTCGCACTACTCCCCCAAAACCTTCTTGGCCTCACCGACCTTCTTCTGAATCTTGCCGGCTGATTTTTCAATGGTCCCTTCAGCTTCCAGCTTTGGATTATCGCTCAGTTTTCCCGCGACTTCCTTGGCTTTGCCTTTCACCTGATGATACGTTCCTTCCGTTTTGTCCTTGGTGCTGGATTTCATAGTTTCCTCCTGCATTTTGTTTCACGAATTCCTTAGGGGTTTGACCCCACCGGGCCCTTTGCACTTTGAGCCGCTTGAGTGGCGAATGCCTGATCACTCCCACCGCTGGTTATTGCATCACCATCCCAGCCGAAGTGATGATACAGTAATGATACAAACTCACTTTGGGTGTGAGATAATCAGGATCATATCAATGTAACAGCAAATAGCCTGCCAATAGCTGAATAAAAATCAGAAATTTAAATTAATGTTTAATAACAAGTGATTGGAATATTGGCGGAGAGAGGCATGAAGTATGAAGCGGATTGATTGGCCTCAATATTTGGAGGGACCTCAGTATATGATGGCCATACAAAAAAAATCACCACGACCTCGATAAAGGTGAGGACGGATGGGCAGGGAGGAACGGGGAAGAACTGGGCTTGTTGTGTGCGATCGCTTACGAGGTAAAACCAACATAGATCAGATACCCACATACAATGAGAAAAAGATAAAAAGCAGTATCGATAAATTGCGGCGTATCTGCTGTCCCATTTTCTTCTCCTCTCCTGCAGGTTCTTTCCGTCTCATCTTTGTCATGTCTTTGCAATTACCGGGCAGGCACGTGAACAATATCATGTGCCTTGTGTTGAACTCCACTTGTACTGGCAACAAATATGCCCGATTGTTTTTATGCAGAGAAAGAAGACCAGCATGCTAAATCTACAGGGAGAATGTCGATTAATCCGCTATAAATGGAAAAAACAGTTCCGATGCGTCCCCAAAAAGGACGTCCTGCCTTTTCGCACGTGTCCGGTGAAAGTGGACAAGACAATAATTTGCGTGAGGCGCCGGCGAAGAATGTGGTAAGTAGAGGCCATAAATGAGAGTTGTTTTTTTTTGTTCTCTTTATTGTAGAACTTTGCGGAGGGCGTTAATGAGAAAAAGGATCTTTGATGCAGGTGCCTGAGAGGTTGTCCCGCTTTATCCCTGGGAACCAGGTCACCCTGTTACATAACGGAGGAGCCTATTTCCCGGCCATCGAAGCAGCCTTCGACCGGGCCCGGCATGAAATTTTCCTTGAAACATATATTTATGAAGATGATGCCACCGGCCAAAAGATTGCGAACGCGCTGAAGCGGGCCGCCCGGCGCGGTGTAAACGTCTATGTCCTGATCGACGGCTTCGGGTCCAAGGACCTGCCGCGGAACATGCTGGACTCCCTGCGGACGGGCGGCGTGAGAACGCTCATCTACCGTCACAAGATTTCACCCTGGACCTTTCGACGTAATCGCCTGCGCCGATTGCATCGAAAAATCGCGGTGGTGGACCGGGAGATTGCTTTCGTCGGGGGGATCAACATTATTGATGACAGAAAACCGACTGACGACATTCCCCCACGCTACGATTTTGCAGTAAGCGTGGAAGGTCCGCTGGTGGACGTGATCCGCCTTTCCGCCCGGCGCCAATGGTCAAAGACGGCGTGGCATAATCTGTGCAAAGGGCTGGGCCGGGACAGGGCGCTTCCCCCTCCAGCCTCCACTGGGGGAAACATGCGCGCGGCGTTCCTGGTGCGGGATAATGTCCGACATCGCCGGGACATTGAAGCTGCTTATCTGCGGTCGATCGACCAGGCGAAATCCGAGATTATCCTTGCCAATGCCTATTTTCTGCCGGGACTGAATTTCCGTCATACCCTTATCAAGGCTGCCGGCCGGGGTGTGCGGGTGGTTTTACTGCTGCAGGGGAGGGTGGAATATTTTCTCCAGCATTATGCCTCACAGGCGCTCTACGGCCATTTTCTCGATGCGGGAATTGAAATTTACGAATACCGCAAAAGTTACCTGCACGCCAAGGTGGCGGTGATTGACGGCCATTGGGCCACGGTGGGTTCTTCGAATCTAGATCCGTTCAGCCTGCTGCTTTCGCACGAGGCGAATGTTGTCGTGGACGACGAGGAATTCTGCGCGGGCCTGACCCAAAGCCTGAAACAGACCATGGAAGCCGATGGCCTGCGGATTTTACCGGACAGGTGGAAACAGCAGTCCGCCGGCTTTCGGTTTATGAGCTGGCTCAGTTATGGTTTGCTGCGATTGGTGATGGGAATCAGCGGGTATGCGCGGGAAGAAAAATATTAATATACAAGAAGGCCAATAAATAATCTCCGGACAATTCCGTGAGTGAAACCGCGATTGCTTGCAGAACTCTTTGAGATTGAGACTGAACACGGTATTATTTTAAACAGGAACGAAATAACAGGGAGTCGATGGGGTGAGCACCTCTTTCTGTTCCCTAACCTGAACCCAAGGCGGAGAAACCAATGAGCGAGCCTCTGACCCAAAAGGAAATGGCGGCGATGGACGCCTACTGGCGCGCGGCGAATTATCTCTCCGTCGGCCAGATCTATCTGTACGACAATCCCCTGCTGACCAGGCCCCTGACCCTGGATCATATCAAGCCGCGCCTCCTTGGGCACTGGGGCACCACACCGGGCCTGAACTTTATTTATGTCCACCTCAATCGCCTGATCAAAAAGCATGATCTGGACATGATCTACATCGCCGGGCCGGGACACGGCGGCCCCGGCCCGGTCGCCAACACCTATCTGGAAGGGACCTACAGCGAAATGTATCCGGACATCTCCCAGGACAGCGAGGGGATGAAAAAGCTGTTCAAGCAATTTTCATTCCCCGGCGGCATTCCAAGCCACGTTGCCCCGGAGACCCCCGGTTCCATTCATGAGGGCGGCGAACTCGGCTATGCCGTGTCCCATGCCTATGGTGCGGCCTTTGACAACCCGGACCTCATCGTTGCCTGCGTCGTGGGCGACGGTGAGGCGGAGACCGGTCCGCTGGCAGCCTCCTGGCATTCGAACAAATTTCTCAACCCGGTCCATGACGGCGCTGTCCTGCCGATCCTGCACCTGAACGGCTATAAAATCGCAAGTCCGACCATCCTTGCCCGGATCAGCCATGCTGAACTGGAGCAGCTCTTTTCCGGGTACGGCTATAAACCCTATTTTGTGGAGGGGGCCGAGCCCGAGGCCATGCACCAGCTCATGGCTGCCACCATGGACACTGTTCTCGCCGAAATCAAGTCGATCCAGGAAGAAGCCCGCAGTACCGGGATTGCGAAGCGTCCCCGCTGGCCCATGCTTATTTTACGGACCCCCAAGGGCTGGACAGGACCCAAGGAAGTTGACGGCAAGCAAACCGAAGGCTCCTGGCGTTCCCACCAGGTGCCGCTGGCGAACATGGCCGCCAATCCCGGCCATGTCAAACTCCTTGAAGAATGGATGCGGAGTTACCGGCCCGGGGAACTTTTTGACGACTCCGGCAGGCTGGTGGCGGAGCTGCGGGAGCTGCCTCCCAAAGGGGAGCGGCGCATGGGTGCGAACCCCCATGCCAACGGCGGCATCGTTCTGAAAAGCCTCAAGATGCCCGACTTCCAGGATTACGCAGTCGAAGTGGTGAAGCCGGGGCAGGCCGTTGCCGAAGCAACCCGCATTCTCGGCCGGTTTCTGCGGGATATCATGCAACGAAACAGTGAAACGCGCAATTTCCGGGTTTTCGGCCCGGACGAAACATCATCGAACCGGCTCGATGCCCTTTTTGAGGTGACGGATCGGACCTGGCTGGCAGAGATGATCGCCGGAGATACGAATCTTTCCGCCGATGGCCGGGTCATGGAAATTCTCAGTGAGCATACCTGCCAGGGATGGCTTGAAGGGTATCTGCTCACCGGACGGCACGGATTTTTTTCCTGCTATGAGGCGTTTATCCATATCATCGCCTCCATGTTCAACCAGCACGCCAAGTGGCTCAAGGTCACCAGCAGGGAAATCCCCTGGCGCCGGCCCATTGCTTCCCTGAACTACCTCCTGACCTCGCATGTCTGGCGGCAGGACCATAACGGTTTCAGCCACCAGGATCCCGGTTTCATCGACCATGTGGTGAACAAGAAGGCGGATGTTATCCGGGTCTACCTGCCGCCCGATGCCAATACCCTCCTCTATGTGGCGGACAAGTGTCTGCGGAGCCGCGATTTTGTTAATGTCATTGTCGCGGGCAAGCAGCCCCAGCCGCAGTGGCTTGACATGGACGCCGCCATCAAACACTGCACCGCCGGGATCGGCATCTGGGAATGGGCAAGCAATGACCAGGGCGGCGAGCCGGATGTGGTGATGGCCTGCGCCGGCGACGTTCCCACCCTGGAAACCCTGGCCGCCGTGCAGCTGCTCAGACGGCTTGTGCCGGAGCTGAAGATCCGGGTCATCAATGTCGTGGATCTGATGACCCTGCAGCCGACGGAAGAGCATCCGCACGGCATATCCGACCGGGAGTTCGATGTGCTCTTCACCACCGGCAAGCCGATCATCTTTGCCTATCATGGCTATCCCTGGCTGATCCACCGGTTGACGTACCGGAGGACAAACCACCCCAATCTCCACGTGCGCGGCTATAAGGAAGAAGGCACCACCACCACGCCGTTCGACATGGCGGTCCGCAACGATCTTGACCGTTTTCACCTGGTGGCGGATGTTATCGACCGGGTGCCGAAGCTCGGCGCCATTGCCGCCTATGCCAAGCAGGCCGTGCGGGACAAGCTGATCGAACATGAACAGTACATCACCAGATACGGTCAGGATATGCCGGAAATTCGCGACTGGAGCTGGGAGGGGAAATGAATTCCACGGATAGGGTTGTCCATGCCTGAGCATATGCAGGAGGTATGGCTTGTTCGCCACGGCGAAACTGCATGGTCGGCAACAGGGCGCTACACCGGCCGGACGGATATCCCCCTCACCGAGACCGGCAGGTTCCAGGCCGAGGCGCTCAAACATAACGTCTGTCATCTTCCCGCGGAAGACAAGAGATGAAACGTGTTGACCCCGGGGATGGCCGCGTCATCCTCTGTTTGAACAGCGGCTCGTCTTCGGTCAAGCTCGCCCTGTTCCGCCTCGGGAAAAAGGAGACGCTGCTTGCCCGTGGTGCCGCGGAGCAGATCGGCCACCAGGACAGTCGCCTTTGGATTGACGGTCCGGCAGGGGAGAAGCACGTCGACCGTCGCGGTGATTTTGCCGACCACCGGGCAGCTCTGCGGGCTGGTCTCGCCGCTTTCGGACAGTTGCGCCTGCCGAAACCGGAGGCGGTCGGTCATCGGGTGGTGCATGGCGGCCTGGAATACACTTCTCCCGCCCTTGTCGGTGCAAGGCTCCTTGATATCCTGCGGGGGCTGATCCCTTTTGCTCCCCTCCATCTGCCCGGTGCGATCGACGGCATTGCAGCGGTGTCCGCGCAGTATCCGGGAATCATGCAGGTTGCCTGCTTCGACACCGCCTTTCATCGCCGCATGCCGGAGATCAATCAACGCTTCCCCTTGCCCCGTTCCTTCTTTGACGAAGGAATACGCCGTTATGGTTTCCATGGGCTGTCCTACGAATACATCCTTCATGTTCTCGGCCCGGGACAAGGGGGGAGAACGATAATCGCCCATCTCGGCAACGGGGCGAGCATGGCGGCCGTGCTCCATGGCCGGCCGCTGGACACGACCATGGGCCTGACCCCGACCGGCGGGTTCATGATGGGGACGCGCTGCGGTGATCTGGACCCCGGGATTTTTTTGTATCTGCTGCGGGAAAAAAGCTACGACCCGGCGCGGCTGGATGACCTGGTCAATCATCAATCAGGCCTGCTGGGTGTTTCGGCGGTAAGCTCCGACATGAAGACTTTGCTTGCGAAAAGCACGAATGATCCCCAGGCGCGCCAGGCGGTCGAGATGTTCTGCCTTCAGCTGCGCAAGCACGTCGGCGCCCTGGCAGCCGTGCTGGGGGGAATTGATACCCTTGTTTTTACCGGAGGCATCGGCGAACATGCCGCACCGGTTCGCAGGGATGTGTGCCGGGGACTTGCCCACCTGGGCATCCACCTCGACGAGGCGCACAACACCTTGCACACCGACCTGATCTCCAGCCGGGAAAGCTCCTGTCAGGTACGCGTCATCCCGACGAATGAGGACCTCATGATTGCCCGGCATACCTATACGCTGCTCTCATCCGGAAAAAATCAGAGCTGACGGAGGGCGTGAATGCGAAAAAGGATCTTTTTCATCTGCGGTTCGATGAATCAGACAACCCAGATGCACCAGATTTCCAAACATCTTGCCGACTATGAGCTTTCCTTCTCGCCTTTCTACTGCCACGGCTTTGACGAGATACTGCGAAGGCTCGGGTTGGTCGAATTCACGATCGCCGGCAACAGGATGGCGGAGCGCTGCCGGACCTATCTGCAACGTCATGGCCTCCCCATCGACTACCAGGGGAAGAACCGGCCCTATGACCTGGTGGTCACCTGCACAGATGTCTACCTCCAGAAAAACATTCGAGACAACAGGATCGTCCTGGTGCAGGAGGGGATTATCGACCCGGATTCCTTTATGTATCAACTCGTCAAACGCCTCCGATTCCTTCCCCGATGGATGGCGGATACGGCGATGACAGGTCTCAGCGATGCATACCGGGCTTTTTGTGTTGCAAGCGAAGGATACCGCGATTTCTTCATCCAGAGAGGCGCACGTCCGGAAAAGATCGTGGTTACAGGAATACCCAATTTCGACAACTGCCGGCAATATTTTACGAACGACTTTCCTCACAACCACTACGTGCTGGCCTGCACGTCGAACCTCAGGGAGGTAGGCCGGCGTGAGGACCGCGCGGCCTTCATCCGAAGGGCTGTGGAGATTGCCGGGAACCGCCAGCTTATCTTCAAGCTGCATCCGAACGAAAACATCGAACGCGCTACCCGGGAAATAAATGTGCACGCGCCGGGGGCCTTGGTGTTCGCAACCGGGAGCGCGGAAGAAATGATCGCCAACTGCGATGCCCTGATCACTCGGTTTTCGTCGACCGCCTTTGTTGGAGTTGCGCTTGGCAAGGATACCTACTCGGATTTCGATACGGACACATTACGGCGCCTGATGCCTCTGCAGAATGATTCGGCGGCGTTGAACATCGCCAATGTCTGCCGCCGGGTCCTTGCAGGGAAATAACGGAAGCTCAACGACTTTGCCGATCCCATCCGCCCGTTTTTCCGGCCCCCGTCTCCTTGACATCCAGCCTTGTGTATGTTATAGAAAATACTTGGAAAATCAATTTCTTATGATCCTTTGGGGAAATGATAATTGAAAGCTTTGGTTACAGGAGCGACAGGATTTATCGGGAGCCACCTGGTGGACGCCCTTGTGCAACAAGGAGACCAGGTAAGATGCCTTGTTCGGAATACAAACCATTTAGGGTGGGTGAAGGATTCCCCCGTTGAGTTTGTCGTCGGCGATTGCCAGGAGAAAAATTCTCTGAACCAGGCTGTGCAGGATGTTGATCAGGTTTTTCATCTTGCGGGTGCGACCACGGCCGTCAAAAAAAAAACGTACTTCGAAGTGAATAGCCTGGGTACGGAGAACCTTGTCCGGGCCTGCATCAAAAATAATCCCCGTCTCCAGAAATTTATCTCTATTTCGAGCCAGGCCGCGGCAGGCCCGTGCCGGAGCGGTGGACAAAAAAATGAATCCGACCCTTGCGAACCGGTCTCGCCCTATGGGAAAAGCAAATTGCTGGGGGAAAAATTGGCCCTGTCCCACGCCCATGAGCTTCCACTCCTCATCCTACGGCCCTGTGCCGTCTACGGACCCAGGGATAAAGGCTTTTATACTCTTTGCAAGGGGCTCTCCAGGCGCATCAACCCTGTCCTTGCCGGCCATGATCAACACATCAGCATGTGCCATGTCCAGGATCTTGTCCGCGCGATCCTGTTAGCAGCCGAGACCCGGACTGAGAGCGGGGAAATATTTTTTCTGTCTGACGGCCATGACTACCGGATGGCGGAAATTGGTGATATCTTCGCGCAGGCGATGCAAATAAAACCGCTGAAGATCCCCCTTTCCAGGCAGATGCTGTTCGGCATGGGCTTTATTGCGGAATGTTTCTCCAAGCTCACCGGCAAGCCTTCCATCATGAGCAGAGGCAAGGTTGAGGAAATGATCTGCAGGAATTGGCTCTGCGACATTACAAAGGCCAGGACTGAATTGGGTTACGAACCCCGGATTTCTCTTGCCCGGGGAGCTGAACTCACCGTCGCCTGGTACAAAAAGGAAAATTGGTTGTAGCAATATCGGCGGGATGTTTCAGGAGCCTTTCCAAAAGAGCAATCATGGCCGGCATAAAGATCCTTACGGTAGAAAGAAGATCGGAGCTCAGGGACTTCATTGACCTGCCTTGGAAAATTTATGCCGAGTATCCCCATTGGGTCCCCCCTCTTAAGAAAGAAGTCCGCCGCTTGCTTGATCCCGGCATCCACCCTTTCTGGGAATTTTCCGAGCGCATCCTCTTTCTGGCCCGCCGTGGCACGGAGACGGTGGGAAGGATCGCGGGCATTATCGATCGCCATCATAACGAGTTCCACGGTGAGCAGATGGGCATCTGGGGATTCTTTGAATGTGCCGACGATCCGGCGGCGGCGACGGCCCTTTTCTCCTCCGTGGAAACATGGGTTCGCCGGAAGGGGATGACCTTCGTCAGAGGCCCGCTCAATCCGTCCATCAATTACGAGGCCGGCCTGCTCATTGACGGCTTTGATTCCTCTCCTGGGTTGATGATGCCGTACAATCCGCCGTACTATCCGCGCTTGATCGAATCGTGCGGTTTCAGCAAAGAAAAAGAGCTGTTTTCCTTCATGATCGATGGGGAGTACAGGCTTCCCGGGTGGCTGGATCGTCTCGCGGAACGGCTGGCCGGGAAAAAGGGTATCCGCATCAGGCCCTTCCGGCTCAAGGATCCGGTTCCTGAACTTGCCCTGGTCAGGGAGATATTCAACGATTGCTGGTCCGGAAACTGGGGTTACGTTCCCTTGAGCGATCATGAGACCCGGGAAATAGGAAAAAGCATGGTCCGGATTGCCGATCCGGACCTGGCTTTTTTCATCTATTATGAGGATGACCCCGCTGGGGTCTGCGTGATCCTGCCCGATATCAACCCCTTGCTCAAGCGCCTCAACGGGCATATCGGTCCTGCGGGTTTGCTGAAGTTCCTTCTCTATCGGCGGGAGATCACCGGATTGCGGGGTTTGCTCTTCGGGATCAAGGAGAAGTACCGGCAACTGGGACTCCCCCTGGTGGTCTTCCGCCACCTGTATGAGGTTGTGCGGAAGAATAAAAAATATCGCTATATGGAGCTGGGCTGGACTCTGGAGGACAACGAGTCGATCAATTTCCTGGTGGAGGAAGCAGGCGCGAGAATACACAAAAAATATTGCATATATAAAAAAGCCGTTAGCCTATTAGGCTGAAGGCTATTAGGCTGTTAGGATTTTAGACTATGAGGGGTTGAGACTGTGAGCAACAGCAAGACACGCTATAGGAGACATATCGGGTATAACTTGCTCGCTTTTTACCTGACAGCCTTCAGCCTAACAGCCTAACAACCTGTATTTAAAAACTGAAATATGGACAAATTGGCTGAACATCGGATTCCAATCATTGCTTTTGTCTGGCGGCCTGAAAAGATGACCCCGCCTGTAACCCAAATGGCAAATCGCACGGGAAGCAGGGCCATCTTCGATTTGTCCATGATGGGCGCGGATGCGCTCCGTTCCGCCCTGCGAAAAGCCGACCCCGCCGCCCAGGTCAGGGACATCAAGATTTCAGCCTCTGCCGTGATGGATCCGACTCTGGAGCAGTTGCTGCAGGAAACAAGGGTCCGGAACCTCTGGGTTGAATGCCACCCTTTGATTTTCCGGGGAGATTTTCCAGTTTTTCTGCAGAGATTGAGGGGATTGGCGGAAGACTGCAACCTGTTCCCCATCATCGGAGACCTGGATCTCCTGGCGGCTTTATTGACAGACAGCCCGGGAATCGGGCGCGTCGTTCTGAAAGGATGCGAGGCATCCGGATTCGTGAGCGGTGAGACGATCCTGGCGCTCTATGCAGCGGTCAAAGAGATGCGGCACAACTTGTCGCAATCTATGGAGATCCTCATCTGGGGCGGCGTCGCCACCCCCGAGGCGGCGGCGGCGTTTCTCGCCACCGGGGCTTTGGGGATCGTTTTTGAGAGCGTCCACTGGCTGACAGACCTGGTTGGAGTTGATGATCGCCAGCGGCGGCAGATCGCCAACCTCCGCCTGGATTCCACGGATCTGGTCGGCCTCGACCTGCAGGTTCCGTACCGTCTTTTCAACAAGGGCAACTCGATCGCGTTCAAGGAGCTCAAGCAGTATGAGAGCTCGCTGTGCGGAGCTGAGATCTCCGGGGAAAGCCGCCGGTCCTTCGCAGACCGGTTGAACGCCGGGGCACTTCACCCTCTTGCCAGCCATTTCACCCCGGGCGAGGTCATCCCGCTGGCGGTGGAGACCGCCTTTGCCGCCTCCTTTGCCAAGCGTTTCGGGACGCGGACCGAGGAGGCTGTAAATGGTTTCCTGGACGAGACGCAACGCCTGTGCCGCCTGGCTGAAGGGAAAAAGGATTTCTTCTTAAACAGCCCCCTGGCCGGAGAGATGGGAACCCGCTATCCCTTCATCCAGGGCGCCATGTCCTGCATCACCGATGTGCCTGGGTTTGCCTTACGGGTTGCCGGGGCCGGCGGATTGCCAACCATCGCCCTTGGCCTGATGGATGCGCAGTCTATTGAGCGGAGGTTGGAACGCCTGCCCGAGATCATGGGAGGACACTCTTATGCGGTGAATATCGTTTCTCTGGCTGAGAACCCGCACCGGGAGACCCATCTGGCCTGGATAAAGAAACACAAGCCCCGTTTTGTGGTGATTGCCGGCGGTGACCTTTCACCGTTAAGGGAATTACTGGAATGCACCATTGAGGTCATCTATATCGCCCCTGACGAGGCCCTGTTGCAGCTCGCCATTGAGGTCGGCGTCCGCTACGTGATCATCGAGGGCTATGAGGCCGGCGGCCACGTGGGGCGTCACAGCACCCTCACCCTGGCCCAAAGGGTGTTGGATCTGAAACGGCTGAAGCCATCCCTGTTCCAGGAGTGTCGTATTGTTCTTGCCGGGGGAATCTTCAATCGGGAGAGCGCATTCATAGCTGCCATGCTCGGAGCGGATGGTGTGCAGATGGGCACCGCGTATCTGGCCAGCCGGGAGATCGTGGAAACGGGCGCCCTGACACCGCTCTATCAGCGCATGATCCTGGAATCGCCTCCGGGCGGAACGGTCGTTTCAGGCCAGGCCACCGGACTCCGGGTGCGATCCTTGCGGACCCCGAGGGCGGACGCGGTTTTATCCCTGGAGAGAGAGTTCGCCGCAGGTCACCAGGACGAACGCTCCTTCCGCACAAAAATTGAAGAGATGTCCGCTGGCAGCCTCTTCGCCGCGGCCCGGGGCATGGACAAATTAAGTGAGGCACCTCTGGATGAACATGCCTGCCTGGAACGCGGGCAATTCATGAGCGGAGCCTGCGCCGGTGTCATCAGTACGGTTCTGGATCTGCCGGCCTTCCATCGCGAGCTGGCCGCAGGCCCTCTTCTGCTGCATCAGCCCGTTCTCGGCCGAGTCAATACAACCCCGGAAACTCCGTCCTCTCAGGTCGATCGTAAATTGAAGCCGGTCACCCCCCGCAGAGGCGTCCGGGAACGGGTTGCCATCACCGGGATGAGTATTGTCAATACCCTGGGGAAAAGCCCGGAAGAGGTCTGGGGTGCAAGTATGGCCCTGAAGAGCGGAATTACCCTGGTTCCCCCCTCGCGCTGGGATCACGCCCATTTTTATGATCCCCGGCCGCAGGTTGCGGACAAGACCTACTGCAAGGTGGGAGCCTTCCTGGACTTTTCCATCTCCCGCAATGAACTCGGAATCCCTCCCCATGATTTCCGGTCCATGACCGGAGCGACAAGGCGCACCCTGTGGCTGGCGGACAGGGCCATCCGGGCGTCCGGTATCCTGGATTCGGGCATTCCGCGCGAACGCATCGGCGTCCTTATCTCCCAGAACTCGGGCGAGGCGGCCGGGACCCTCACCAATACCATCATCAGGGCATACGTACACGACATCCTCGCCGCCGTCAACAGGGCCGTTCACCTCACCCCGGAACAGCAGAACGCCATCGAACGGGAGGTGAAGGCCGGGCGCATGGCCCCGGATGACACCACGCTTCTGGGCAGACTCAACTGCGCGGCGGCCGGCTTTATCTGCAACCGCTATGGGTTCATGGGGCCGAGTTATGCTGTCTCCGCGGCCTGCGCGACCTCACTGGTCGCGCTGTACAGCGCCATCCAGATGATCCGAAACAACATCATCGATGCCGCAATTGTCGGCGGGGCTGAAGAAAATCTTTCCCACCTACATTTTCTGGAATTCTCCGCCATGGGTGCACTGTACGGATCGTCCGGCCAGGAACGACCCGCGCACGAGGCCTCGCGCCCTTTCGATGCTGAACGAGGCGGGATGGTCCTCGGCGAAGGCGGCGGCATGATCGTCATCGAGCGGGAAAGCCTGGCCCGCGCACGAGGGGTCCCTATCCATGCCTTCGTGACCGGCATGGGAGCAAGCAACAACCATCTGGGCATGGTGGAGTCCTCCAATCTCACCCAGCAGATGGCCATCCGCGCCTCTTTTCGCGGATTGCCCTATGGGCCCGATGCGGTGGATCTGGTGGAATGCCATGCCACCAGCACCAGGCAGGGAGACGTGGAGGAGGCCCGCGCCCTGAAGGCCGTCTTCAATTCCTCCAGGCGTACCGTGCTTACCTCCTTCAAATCCCAGATCGGACACACCCTGGGCGCCTCGGGCATCAACAGCCTCATTCGCGGGGTCACGGCCATGAAGGCGGGCGTATTTCCGCCCACCCTCAATTACAGGCATCCGGACCCGGATATCGGCCTGGAAGGATCAGGCCTGCTTGTCACCCCGGAACCGCTAGCCTGGAAGGGCAGAGACGACCAGCCGCGAAGATTTCAGGTCAACGCCTTCGGGTTCGGAGGTTCCAACTACGTGGTGCAGGTTGAGCAGGCAATGGATGAAGCGGGTACGGTCCTGGTCGCACCGGACAGAGAAGCCGGTCTCGATCGCGAGAAGGATGGAGGGGCTCCCACGATCCGGGGCGTTTCTTTCTTCCGGGCCGGGATCGACGGCCACAACTGCCGGCTGGCCGTGGTGGCGCAATCCGACGAAGAGGCGCGCACGGTCATCGACAGCTCCGCCGCCCTTGCCGAAGCCGGAATCGCCTCGCCCAGAACATTGAGGACCCTGGCGCAGCAGGGGATTTTCCTGCGCCGCGAGGATCTGCCGGTCCTGCCGCTCGCCTTTGTCTTTCCCGGACAGGGGTCACAGTATGGCGGAATGGGACGGGAACTCTACGAGTCCTTTCCGGTCATCAGGGAGTGGATGGATCGGGCGGCGGCCGTAGCGGACTTCGACCTCCTGCACCTGTTGTTCCACGACCGGGAGGAGAATCTGCAGAAGACCCGGTGGCAGCAGCCTGCCATGTTCGCCATGGAACATGCCATGGCCCGATATCTCCTGAGCCTGGGCATCCACCCTGCAGCCATGGCCGGCCACAGTTTGGGCGAGCTGACCGCCCTGTGCCTGGCCGGCGTCTATTCCCCGGAGGACGGGTTTCGAATCGTGAACAAGCGGGCCCTCTGCATGGACAAGGCCGCCGGCATGCACGTTGATCCGGGCGTCATGGCGGCCGTGGATGTTCCCCCCGATCTGCCGCGGGAGATAATCCGGGGACAGGACGATGTCCACATCG
>ENA-OSEO01003722-OSEO01003722.1-sediment-metagenome-genome-assembly--contig:-NODE-3722-length-17210-cov-9.644079_pt1 | contig 17210 bp, 16 predicted proteins | sample MGYA00237883_ERZ534232 | MGnify/ENA metagenome assembly ERZ534232
TGTATCCTTCCTGATACGCTGTGATAAATACTACACGGAAATCAATATGAAATCAAACATCATCGACCTGCCCGAACTGCGCGAACAAACTCATGTTTTTCAGGACCGATCCCATGCCGGTCAAGTCCTGGCCCGGATGATTGGGGCCGATGACAAAGAAAACGGGATCATTTTGGCTGTACCGGCCGGTGGTGTACCCGTCGGCGTCGTGATGGCTGAAAAAACAGGGCTTGATTTTGACGTGGCCGTTGTCAGCAAGATCACCTTGCCCTGGAATACTGAAGCAGGCTACGGGGCTGTGGCTTTTGACGGCACGGTTCAGCTGAATGAAGATCTGATGCGGCGGGTTAACCTGACTGCCGAAGATGTCAAAAAGGGAATCGAAAAGACCAAAGCCAAAGTTTGGCGTCGGGTTGAAAAATTACGCGGCTGTCAGCCTTTCCCGGATCTTGGGAATCGATCCGCAATTCTGGTGGATGACGGTCTGGCTTCGGGGTTTACCATGCGGGTGGCGGTGGCAGCATTGCGAAACGCAGGGGCCGGCCGGGTTGTTGTGGCCGTACCGACCGGTCATCGTCAATCGGTGGAAATGATCGCCAGTGAGGTTGAAACGCTGTATTGTGCCAATATCCGCGGCGGTTTCAGTTATGCCGTGGCCGGCGCTTACCGGCACTGGTCGGATGTTTCCGAAGAAGATGTGGTAAAACTTCTGGAACGATTTAAAACCAAAGACCGTTGAACATCAATACCTATCGCGTCGACGGAAAACACCGCCGGCTTAATTCAGAGTTTGTTTTATAGATTGTTTGCCCCTCCTCGTACATCCCATCATGCCCAAACTTAAAACTCAAGTTCCGCAACAAAAAATTTATCACGAAAACACGAAATTTTAAAAACACAAGAAAGAACATTTTGTAAGAGTTTAGCCTTTTGAAAATGAGTCGCTTCAGGTGTGCTTAAATTTTTTCTGAAAGAACTCGTAGATAACGGCTCGTAATGAAAAAACTGGTTTTAGCTTCTGAGAATGTTTTTGATTTTAAGGTCATATGATCGCATTCAAGCCAATCCGGAATGGTTTTTTCATAACGAGCCGTAATCTACTCAAACAGCTTCCAGTAAAAATTTAAGCACACCTGAAGCTTCCTAAAAACGGATTTGTTTTAAAAATCTAAACAGTTACAACATTTTTATATTTCGTGCTTTCGTCCGTTCGAATTTTCGTGATTCTTTTTAAATTTTTGGCACAAAAAACATAAAACTAACAAATAAGGGATTAAAATCAAATAAGGTTTTCTTTGAATGAAAGGGAGCGAAACTTAAAGTTAAAGAGTTTCCACAAAATTCCGATAAATAGGGAAAGGCTTCAGGTTGCGTATACACCGATTGGGATAAAACAATGGGAGCTTATATCGAAAACAGATGGTGTGCGTATAAATCATGGAAGCAGGTTGTCAGAAAAAGACAAATACTGACTTTAGGGCCGCATTACCGACATGCGCTTCATGATGAATGCATTATGGCCGTCGTATTCGGTTATAATGCGCCGCTGCTGGCCAAAATCCTGACTTTTTCCCATCCCTCGGAGATTGAGTACATAAAAGATTTATTCGCCCACAAAATTGACATCAAGGTCAGTAACGGAAATCTTGTTATTTCCAATTGAAGCCGAACCGACCGCAGCACCAAAACAGGGCCAACGTCTTGACCCCATGATATATCGGTTCACATATCTGCATTGTTTTTTCAAAATATCCGTCAAATGTTTGACGACGGATGTCTCTTCGGTTCAATCATGTATCAGATCGTAACCTGTTGTAATATCTGATCAAACATTAAAATTAGTTTTTTGGAACGCATTATGCATAGATTAATCAACAGACTGTTTGGTAAGGGATGGGTCTGCCCGTAACGGCAGTGATTTTTACAGATTACCGGTATTGAAAGGTGAAATCATGTTGCAGGGACTTATAGCAGGGTGGATATTCATATTAATTACGATTGCTTTGTTCGTTGATGGGAATTTACGTCATGCAATGCCTGCTGTCTTCGGTGATATGCTGGCAGCGGCGGTTGTTACGATCCCCATATGGGTTCCCATCGTACTTTACAACGCGAAGTATAAGGGTGAAAAAAACAAAGAAACAAGCGGGTGAGATCGAGACCGCTGAATAAAGGAAATGACAGCACCGTTTGGGTTACCATTCAGTGCATGAAGAAAAAGGGATATGCCGAGACGAAACATAAAATAGTCGAATATCCATATCCTGATTGTCATTAAATGTGAAACCGGTATTACGGGGGTGAAGTTTGAAAGATTCGATTCAAATGCTGGCTGACGCCGTCGACTTTATGAAAGATTCCGAGGCCGACCCTTCAGGCCTTCCAGGGCAGTCGCTTCCGATGGACAGAATTCATATGAATATTCATCTGGGTTTAAAACTTCTCTGGTGTACAAGCATCTTGTATTCCGGCCACCTGCAAGATGATGCGAAAGAAAAAATAGATTGACCGCAAAATAGAACACGAGCCCAAGATGGTGATCCAAGGCTCGTGCTTGATTATTTGTGAAATTTTTGTTTAGAATGTAATGAACACTTTGTCAGAGCAATTGGTAGTGCTGTCTACTTCACAGACCTGATAAGTGTAAGTCCCGCCGCCTGAATTTGGTATCTTGTCGGTATAAGTCCCATCGTTGGTTGTCGTAATGATCTCAGTATCATTCCGATAAATATCGACATTAGGTGAAGTTGCACCGCTCCAAACCAAATCTACAATAAGCCAAACTTTGTTCTGCTTCCCTGTCGCCGCCAGGGTAATGTCTAAACCGCTATCGTCTGAAACCGACACGCTTTGAGAAGTTTCACCAGTCGCACCGCCGTCATCTGTTACGGTCAGTGTTACATTGTAGGTTCCTGCAGCTGAATAAGAATGATCTGGGTTTTGAACCGTCGATGTGTTGCCATCACCAAAACTCCAAGACCAGGAAACAACCGTTCCGTCTGAATCAGTGCTGGCATCGGTAAAATTCACAGTGAGTCCGTCAACTATATACGTGAAATCCGCGGTGGGCGGAACATTCTCTGAAGGGGTCCCACCACCACCGGCGATCAAAGCAGGCACAAAGCCGGTCACATCAAGCAACGGTTCCTGGATGCCGTCACCGGAATCATCTGTCCAATTAAAGTTGCCGGCGTTCTTAACCTGAGTGTACAGGGCGTAAACGTCTGAAGCATCGTCGGGATTATTGGCACTCGCCAGCAGCGCCAGGGCGCCGGCCACATGGGGGCTGGCCATGGAGGTCCCGCTGATGGTGCCGTACTCCCCTTTCTCAATTGGATAGGTGGACAGGATGCAGACGCCGGGGGCGGCAATGTCAACAGTTGAGCCCCAGTTGCTGAAATCGGCCAGGGTGTCATCCTGGTCGGTGCGGCAGGTCGAGGAGGCACCTCCGCCCGGTAAACCATCGAAATCGGCCAGGGCGCTGACGGTCAGGACATTGTCAAAGGCGGCCGGGCTGTAATTGCTGGCATCGTCATCATTATTGCCGGCGGCCACGGCAAAGGCCACACCCTTGTTGACGGCCCCCTGGATGGCGTCGCACTCGGCCTGGTTGTATCCGCCGCCGCCAAGACTCATGTTGGCCACTTCAATCTCACCGGCTCTGGCGGTTACCCAGTCGATACCGGCGACAATCCAGGACGTATAACCGCTGCCGCGCGAATTCAAGACCTTGACCGCCCAGAGACGCGCCCCGGGTGCGACGCCGACCACGCCAAAATCATTGTCAATGGCGCCGATGGTTCCTGCCACGTGGGTGCCGTGATAATGGTCATCATCACCACCCTCAATACACTTGGCCCTTAATATATTGCCGGCGGCGCAGTTGATGCCACCCACCACGTTCAGGTCAGGGTGCTGGAAATCAATACCCGTGTCGATGACCGCCACATCCACGTCAACCCGGAGGTCGTCTGAACCGTCAATGTTAATGTTTACGTTGGTGCTGGCGAAAATCCGCTGAATGCCGGTGGGTATGGTCTGGCCAAAGGCATACCGGATATCATCGGTTGCCACGTACTTGACGTTGGGGTTCTTTTCCAGGGCGGCAACCGCCTGTGGCGGCACCATGATGGAAAACCCCTTAAGGGCGTGCTCGTAGATGAATCCGACCTGCCCACCGACCTCCCGGGCCATCTCTCTGGCTGCCGCTGCCGGCGAATCCACGCTGTCGTGGAGAACGACGATGTATCCGGCCGGCGCAGGAACAGTAGCCGTTGCAACCGGAGTTGTGCTCAACAGCAGCGCCAATGCGACGAATATGGAAAATGAAATGCGTTGCATGATGTTTTCTCCTTTATATAAAAAGTTCTTTGTTCAGGTTTCAAGGTGTGGAAAATCGTTCATAAAATTTTGCATAACGGCAGCAAATAAAATACAATGTTACCATCATGCAAAATTCATACCTGATAGGGTGTTTCAAGTATTTGAATTAAATTCAAATTGATACGAAAATTGTTTCCTTGGAGCAGGTATATATTCTGGGTAACTGGTGTAACAAATTATGAAATTTATTTCCCAATGATTAAAAAGAATGAGGATCTAAGAATAACAGTCAGTTGTCGGCTATCTATACACATCCCACAGGCTGAGTCAAGTATTTAAAGCCTTGGGTGTTCCCAACGGAATGCCGAGTGGCATTAAAATGGAAGATTTTATGCTCTGAATTTTTTCCAGACCCTTGCAGATCCGACAACGCCAATCCCGAATACAATCATTATTATTATTGCCGGTGAAACACCGGACTTCAGCGAAACCCAGCTCACACCTACAACAGGGAATAAGGCGATGCGAACCATCATCCGCAGGTTATCGTGCCTTGCGATGAAACGGGCGAGGGGCGGTGAGTATTTGTAATACAATTTTACGAAGATTTTACCGGTGTCATCAGTCATAAGGAAACGATCACGAAAGTCTCTCAGTATTTTGACATGCGGCTCTACCATAGAACCATACGCTGCAGTCGCTATAAAACAGCCGATGTCATCGCCGTCACCGCTGCTGATATTTTCTGTTGGGGTCTGGTTAACAGGAACCCCTTCCATAAGAAGAACTTCGTTGGAATCGGCACTTTCCGACCCATTCGTATCAAACGCCCTTACGACAAAATAATACGTTTTGGTTTCATCCAGATCATAAATGGTACAGACAGGATCAATAGATTCCCAGTAAGGGTTTTCATAATCATAGGATTGGCCTTCCTCACGGTAAAAAACCCGGTAACCGGCCAGGTCCGGCTCGTTATTTGGGGTCCATTGGAGCGTAACATCAATTGCACCGGCAGGTGTAGCGAAGCCGATGAATAGAACAATAAAAGATATTAAAAATTTCAAGTTTCTGGTGATCTTTTTGTTAATTGTGTATCGCACCATTTGCCAATATGTCAGACATAAACTGTTCAGCCGATTGTTATACATACTGGGCATTGAGCAAATTTCATGCCTTGATTCGTCAGATTTTGAAATCGTGAAAATAATACAATAAAAAACAGAGGATTATGGGGTGCCCCAAAAAATCCGAGAATCGGAAAGTTTTAGTTTTCGTTATAATTTGCTACAGGAACCGGCATTTTTTTGCCGGGCCAAAAGGGTTTTGCGAGCATTAAATTGGGAAAACCGACATAAGGGGTGGGGCATTGGGTATGAAATAAACTTTACAGAAAGAGTGGCATAAAATTACCTATAACTGTGAAATAAAATTCCACAACCATTTGGTATTATTTATTTATCTTGACATGCGCATTCTTTGTTGGTACATAAAATCTCCAGAAAATCTTAATTCATACCAATCGACGGCAGATTAAAAAAAAGTAAAAGTTTAGCCTTTTTAAAATGAATCGCTCCAGGTATGCTTAAATTTTTTCTGAAAGATGAAGTTGTCTACTGACAGGAAGTCATGAGAACCGGCATCAGAGCGCTGTAATTAGAAGCCATGATTTGAAAAAACAAAGGGGAGGTTAGGACATGAAAGACCATATGTTAATTCTTGCATTGGCTTTCGTTTTGTGGACATGGATTAATCTGTATTTGAGGCGCACAAAGAGGCAAATAATAATTCAAAAAGAGATGAAAACACTCGCCCTTAAAAGGTTTGAGGGTAAAATTAAATCTGACGAAAAGCAGATCCTGAAAACCATGGCTCTAAAAATGGCAGGAGGTTATTCAAAAATATTTGTAGATCCCGGGATGGATGCTTATCGTTGCTTAAATGAGAAATCGAGTAGGATTGAAGATGAAACACTAAAGTCGGAAGGAAAAATTCAAGGAATCCGGCCCACTTTGATTCAAAAAAATATGAATATTGATTTTTTGCGAATAAAGGTAAAAAGGGCTGAATTTAAAATGGCAGCCATAAAAAATCTTAAATTGCTGTTGTTCGGTCTTATTTTTTTGTGGTCATGCTTGACCTTTTATGATCTTTTGAAAGATTTTTCATTGAAGGGAAATGTTGATCAATTCAGATGGGTTATGTTTAATGTAAACATCAATCTTTCTGCCGGCATCTTTGCATAAATTCTTTTGTTCTCTTTTTGTAATCAATCAGTTCAGACGGCCTGTCAAAGCTTTCTTGCCAAGAAATCAATGCCCGATTTGTCATCTCTGTGAACAAAAGCATAGAGATTTGCCTCAAATGACTCAAAAGACACTTCAGGCTTCAGCGGTTTATCTTCAAAACAATCAATTCGGAGTTAAGGTTACTTTGCTTTTGACTTGGCGATAAAATCCTCCAGTTCATCCGCTTCATGAGATCCAAGTTCACGCAGAATGTTCAGCTCCTTTTCCGCCAAATCGAATTTGCCCATTTCAGCGTAGGCTTCGCCCAGATATTCGTGAGCTTCGGCCAGATTTGGGGAAAGTTTAATGGCTTTTTTGTATGCTTTAACGGCTTTATCAAAATCCCCTTGTTTTCGATAGGTAAATCCCAGGTTGCTCCAGGCCTCGGCATATGTACTATCCGCTTCAACTGCTTTTTCATATTTTTTTGAAGCTTCTTTGTAATTGCCGGCTTCCTGGAGCTTCAGACCTTTTTCAAAATTGACATTGGCATTTTCACGCTTTTCCGTCGCCGTCATACCAGTTTTTGCCGGTGCACCGGCTGCATACACATTCTGAATCAATGCCCAGAAGAAAGCGATGAATAAAAGGGTTGTAATTTTTATTATATTTGCCTGATAAGATTCGGATAGAATTGATGTTTTCATGTTTCCTCCCGCTCTTTTGCGAAGACGATATTGTAGATGGATATGAATTATCATACCCAAAGGATTGATGAATCGTAACCGCTTTGGAAATCCGGAATAAGGAACCCGCATCCCATTATTCCAATTATCCATTATTTTTTACCCTGTGAAACTTTTTTTCTCTTTCACTTGGTCCGGCGTCTTCCCGGCAAATGTAAATGCCCGGATCATACCGGCTCGTCATTCCGGAGTTATTTGGGATACTATTGAAAATATATACCACATTGTGGAACAGTCAAGACAAGACGCCTAATCCGACCCTATTATAAAATCTGGTCCTTTCCCGCAATGCGGGATATTCGATGGGCCAAGCCTGTTCCTCATCGCGGGAGTTAGAGATAGACGGCTTTGCTTTAGAGTATTGTGCCGAAACATCATTGTTCGGCCGTTGGTCTTGACATCGGCGGGATGATCATTAGCATTTAATTAATTGTGGCCAATAAAATATTTCCGCTACACTTCCTGATACTGCTTCAATCTGTTTAACCCGGACATTGACCGACAAGTAAAAAATTTAATGACAGAGAAAACCAATACCCGATAGCATTTGGCTGATAATCGGGAATAGGAAATTTTCCGTATAACTCCTTATTTCAGGCATGTTGTACACATTTAAACTTGTCCCAATAAAACACAATAGGAGGTGTCGTATGCAGACGTATATTATTCTAAGTCGTTTTTCTCCGGAAGCTTTTGCGGACCCCAAAGACTTTAAGAAAATCGCAGCAACGGTATCGGAAAAAATCAAGAGCGAATGTCCAGGTGTGGTGTGGAAGAAGAGTTACGCGACTCTGGGACGTTTCGATGTCGCCGATGTCGTCGCTTCGGATGATCTCGAACAAGTAAAAAAGGCTGCCATGATCATCCGTGCCTACGGGCACTCCACAACTGAAACTTTATTGGCAACACCGTGGGATGAGTTCCTTGAAACGCTCTAATTAATGGAAGGGCCTGGACAGTTTAAACACGCCAGATTCGGATTTGACGTTAACATAAGTAGTATTCAATGACCAGGACCTAACGCCCCATAATACCCGACACACAGCCGGTGATCGCGGCAAAAAAGTCGAGTAGTTTATCGAACCAGTCCTCTTTATACACCTGTGCGGATGTCTTTGAAACCGCCATCGGGGATTGTTTTTTCGAAAGCGCCTGTTTGCGGCCTGGATCAGCATCTTTGCCAGGCAAAACCGTTTTCTCTTTTTCGGCTTCAATGGGTGGTTTTGCCGCAGTTCCGGGTGTGTGTTCCTGTGCTTTGACTTCCGGGCGTTCTTCTTCCCCGCCGGGAATGGTTGATTCCTGTTCTTTGTCTTCCGGATGGCCTGCGGGCCTGTCGGTTTTCATCGATTTCAAATAAACCGAATGCCATGAGCTGAAAAGTTCCGTCTGAAAGTTTGATCGGATTTCGGGTTTCAAATTGTCGAAATTCCAAAGCATGTTTTTGTATGTGTGACAGTTGAAAACAGATATGCGGTAAATATTGCCGGTGATTTCCGTGTATGTTGGTCTGAGTTCATCCAGGGACAAATTTTTTATGTGTTGATCATCCGCAGATTCAGATACAATGTGTTTCAGATTTTCCAGGCAAACCGTTTCATTAAACATTTGTCTCGCACTCCTTTCCGGTATCGATTCATTCGCTTCACCGTTGATGTTTTCGGGCCGTTGATCCTGGGTCGGATGGTTGTTCCTACAACAGTTCGATGAATAATTCAATACGTTGTTGAAAATCCATCAAACTCGGCCACTAACCAAAGCCCCCTGTTTCGAATACTGACTTCTTACGAAACCATGAAATTTGACGTTAAGGGATTTTTCTGGTATTTATCAATAACCAGGGTTCATTGGTTCAGGGTTCTATGTTGAAGATCTCTGTTCAAGAAATTAAGAAGGTTGGAGGTTCTGAGAAAAGCCGGCTTTCTGCCCCGGTATGATGACCATTGAACATCGAACGGGGAACCCGGAACCGCTCAGTTTAGAAATAAATTTTATAAGACAACCATTTTATTCAATTCATAAATAAAACTCACCTTAAAGGAGGGCAAAATGGCTGTTAAAGTTTTCATTAAAAGAATTGTGCCGGAAGACAAGGCCAAAGAGATGATACCCCTTTTCAGGGAAATAAGATCCCTTGCGACAAATCATTCCGGCTATATTTCCGGTGAAACTTTAAGAAGTATGGACAGACCCGATCTGTTTCTGGTGATCAGTACATGGCATTCATCAGAAGACTGGAAAAGATGGTTGTCAAGCGGGGATCGGAAAAAAATTCAAGACAAAATCGATGTCTTGCTGGGCGGAAAAACCGAATACGAAATGTTTCATTACGGATTTGCTGAGTAACCTGGATATATCTTAAATCGTTTCGTTATTTGTACCTTTTTCCGGAAAAATTTTGCCCGGGTTGAGAATCATATTCGGATCAAAAACCTTTTTGATTTCGGTTTGCAGGCGAATACTTTCTGCTGAAAGCTCCATGGTCAAATATTGTTTCTTGGCCTTGCCGATGCCGTGTTCGCCGGAAATTGTTCCGCCCATCTGAACGACCCGGGCCAGAATGGCCCTTACACCCATTCCCACCCGATGCATGTTGTCCCGGTTTTGCGCCGTGATGTTCAAATGAATATTGCCGTCTCCCGCATGTCCGAAAGCATAGATTTCAAAGCCGTATTCATCTTCAAATTCAGGAAGTTCACCCACAAGGACCGGTATTTTCTCTATAGGAACCACAACGTCTTCGGGAATGTACAGGGAATAATGATCGTGAATCCTCAAAGAGACCTGCCGCCGGACACTCCAAATGTCTTTGCGTTCCTGTTCGCTAAAAGCAGGCAGAAGATGCGTTGAACCGACCTCCTCCAAGATCCTTCCGATGGCTTTGACTTCCTGTTTTGTCTGCTCCGGGTCACCGTCGACTTCGACGATCAGCAGTGCGGATGTTTCGCCGGGGACATGAAACGGCAAAATGTCTTTCACCAGAAAGAGGCATTTGGCATCCAGAAACTCTATGGCCGATGGAAGATGACCTCTGTTAAGAATTTCGGTTACGGCCTGCATGGCCGTCGGAAGATCCGAAAATACAGCCGTTATACCCCTAACGGCAGGCGGAAAGGGAATCAGCTTTAGAATCAGACCGGTAATCACACCCAGGGTTCCCTCGGAGCCGACAAGAAGTTGCGTCAGATCGTACCCGACCACGCCTTTACGGGTCCGGGTTCCGGTGTTTATCATCCGTCCTGAGGGGAGAACCGCTTCGAGGCCGAGGATATAATCTTTTGTCGTTCCGTACTTGAGACAAGATGGACCGCCGGCATTGGTGGCGGCGTTCCCGCCGATGGTGCTTTGGTTCATTCCCGCCGGGTCGGGCGGAAAAAAGAGTCCTTTTTGCCGGACCGCATTTCGCAAAACCTCGGTAATGGTTCCCGGTTCAACTTCCGCAATAAGGTTTTTCTTGTCTACGGAAATAATTCGGTTCAATTTCTCCAGGGACAGAACCACACCGCCCAATACCGGTACGCAGCCCCCCGCCAACCCTGACCCGCCACCCCGGGGAATTACCGGAAAGCCGTATTCATTGGCCAGTCTCATGAGCTTTTGAATCTGTACTGTTTCCATTACCCGGATGACCAACTCCGGAGGATAACTCAAGCCGGAAGCATCCTTTCCGTATGTGCCGGCTTCATCAGGATCTGTAACAATGCATTCATCTCCCAGTTCATGGGAAATGCGCCGTCGAATTTCATCAGTGATGGGGGAATATCTGGTCATTCATTATTTCCTAAGTACGTGTATTTGTAAATACAGTTACGTATTTATAGCTTGTTTTTTTTATTCTATGTATGCAAAGTTAAAAGTGAACTAAAGTGCCTAAAGTTAAGGTATTCTACCAATTTTAATTATAATTGGTTGCGCTGAAAGCGCGTTCCTCAACTTTAGCTCACTTTAGCTCACTTCAAACTTCAAACTTTTGGACTTCAGCTTATATGGGCCAGTGTCCAAATAAAAATGCGTCATCGTATTTATGGATTAGAGAACTAAGTCTTACCGAATCCCGGAATCCTGAACTTTTCTTCAAGCTTTTGAAGAACAAATGAAGCCATGGTCACCAGAACCAGATAATAAAACCCGATGACCAGAAAGACCTCGGTATACCGGAAGGTCCGGGTGGCAATGATCTTACCTTCACCGGTCAGCTCGATACAGGTAATGATATAGGCAAGAGATGAATATTTGATCAAATATATGATCTCGTTGCCGCAACCCGGCAATGCCCGTCGAACCGCCTGCGGCACGATGATGCTGGACATGGTTTTAAACGTGGAAAACCCCATGGACTGTGCCGCAAGAAGTTGCCCCTTCTTGATGGACAAAAGGCCGCCGCGAATATGTTCGGAATGATACGCACTGCTGCACAGGATAAAGCCGGCGACGGCTGCCGTGTAAGCATCCAGGTAGATGCCGAGGTTCGGCAGACCGAAATAGAGCAAAAACAGCTGAACCACCAGTGGGGTTCCCCGGAAAACAGTGGCATATGCGTTGGCAACCTTTCGGATGACACGGTGGCCGAAGGTTCGCAATGTGCCGATCACGATGCCGAGCATCAGGCCTATCAATCCCGACGGGATGATGAGCTTTATGGACATGATCAGTCCTCGGTTCAATGCCGGAATCAACTGAGTTGAGTAAAATGCCGTATCCATTTATTCATTCTCTGCATAGAGTTCATTGAGCCGGCTGCAAAAATCCCGGGATCGGGTACATGCGTCCGGAGAAAGGAGTTCTTCGGGCGCCCCCTGTTCTATGATAATGCCGTTTTCCATAAATAGCACCTCGTCGGCCAAAGAACGGGTAAAACCGATTTGATGGGTGGCCAGAATCATGGTCATCCCGCCCTGGGCCAGATCCCGGATGACGGACAACACTTCGCCGATCAGTTCCGGATCTAAAGCGGATGTGGGCTCGTCCAAAAGCATAATTTTGGGGTCCATGGCAAGCGCTCTGGCGATGGACACCCGCTGTTTCTGGCCCCCGGACAGTTCGGCCGGATAAAGATATTTTTTGTCCCCCAACCCCACCCGTTCGAGTTCGGCAACAGCGCGATCCCGAGCCTCCGGGCGGCGTATCTTTTTAACCTTACGAAGTGCAATAGAGACGTTTTCCAGTGCATTCAAATGATCGAAAAGGTTGAAGTCCTGAAAGATCATGCCGACCTGCTGCCGGAATGCATAGAGATCCCGTTTTCGACGGCTTTGAACTTCAACCCCTTCCAGCCACACATGCCCCTTATCCGGAGGAATAAGAAAATTGATGCATTGAAGAAGCGTGCTCTTGCCCGCGCCTGACGGACCGATGAGCACCTTTAACTCTCCCTTGTTGAGGCTGAGAGAGACGGATTTGAGGATCTCTTTTCCCCCGAGTATCTTACAGATGTTCTCGACACGCAGAATCGGTGGTTTTTGCTCCGTCATGTTTTCCTTTTATTGAGAATAGCCCGGTATCCGTACTTTGGCTTCCAGTTTCAGTAATGCCCGAACACCGAGCCAGGTCAGAATGAAGTAAAGGAATCCTGCCGTTATATACAGGGGCAGATAGTGATACGTCCGGGAGGCAACAAAATGGCTTCGAGCCATGATTTCTGACGTTCCAAGAACAAACGCAAGGGCGGAATCCTTTAGGATGATAGAGTACTCATTGGACCAGCCGGGAATGGAGAATCTGAGTGCCTGAGGCAAGATAATGTTGATGATGGCTTTAATATCGCTCATTCCCAGAGCTCTGGCGGCCTGGAGCTGTCCCTGGGGCAGCGAGAGAATTGCACCTCTGAAAATTTGAGACTGGTAAGCGGCCGTTGCCATGCCCAGAACAAGAGTGGATGCGGCAAACGCGCTCAGGTTCAGTCCGATGAGGGCGAACAATCCAAAGTAAAAAAGAAACAAAAGCACCAGCACCGGCACGCCTCTGAAAAACCAGACGTAAAGACCGATGAACCACCGGACAATGCGATTTCCGAAAACCTGCCCGACGGCCATGTGGATCCCCAGAACCAGACCGAATCCCATGGCACCGATCACGATTCCCGAGGTGGCCAAGGCACCCTTGAGCAAATAGGGGAGTGCTTCCAGAACGGCGGCAAGTGCTTCTAACATCGTTGGATAGAGACCTTTAAAAATTGAAGATTATCGGAGCGAAGCGTAGATCCCGATTTGTCGGGGAATTTTTCCGGAATCAAAATACTTGCCACAAAGGCACTAAGTCACAAAGAATATGTTTATATTCGTTTTCATTGGTATCCAAAATATTTTTAGATCGTCGAATCTTGACGATTCAGACCCTCACATCCTGCTCGAAAGATCCCGGAATAATGGAATAATGGAATATTGGAATAATGATTCCTTTAAAAAACCCACTATTCCAGCCTTCCATCATTCCAGGTCCCCAAAGAAGTTACGATCCATAAATCCTTTAGGGAGGACAGCTCACGGCTATTTAAAAGATCGTTTTTGGACAAGAGTGATTCGTATTTAGTGACTTGGTGCCTTAGTGGCAGAAGGAGTTTTTTCGATTTTCATTTTTTAATTCGGTTCGAGCCCGGCTATTTCCTGAGGTATTTTTTAACCAGTTCATCCCAATACGGATCCGCCATAAGCATCTTCAGCCCTTTATTGAGCGTGTCCAGCAGCTCGGTATCCTGCTTGCGAACCGCATAGCCGAATTCTTCATCATGCATGCCGAAGGTGCCGAGAATTTTCACGGGTTTTTTCCCGGCGGCGTCCATTGCCGGCGCGTCATCCATTGCAGCGGCGGCGATACGGCCGTTCACAACATCTTCAACTGCCAGAGGGGCTGAGTCATAATAAATGAGTTCGAAATTCCAGCCCTTTTCGACGGCAGTGTCTTTGAGCCATTCCGCTTCGCTGGTTCCACGCTGGACGCCAAGGCGCATTTTGCCGGTAAGCACCTGTTCCACCGTCAGAGTGGCATCTTTTTTCGCGACAAAGACCTGCTTGATCGTCCAGTACGGAATGGTGAAGTTGACGACTTTCTGGCGTTCTTCGGTAATGCTCATCCCCGAAGCGATGAAATCGATCTTTTTTGCAATCAGGTTGGGAATGATCCCGTCCCAGTCCAAGGGTTGGTGTTTGACCGTAAACCCCATTTTTTTTGCGATCCAGTTCACGGAATCAATGTCAAAACCGCCGGGATTTCCTGATTTGTCCACATACGCAAAGGGTGGAAAGTTGGCATCGATACCGTTGATAAATTCCTTGGCGCAGACGTTTCCGCCTAAGATCATAAAAAGCGCCATAACAACTGCCATGAAAAATGAAAATTTTTTCATCATGCTCTCACCTCCGATTTTAATTGTTATCGTTGGGATCCGAATGGGTCTTGTCTGTATTTAAAACCAAAGTTTGATGGTTTCGTAAAAAGTCAATATTGCTCGCTCCGTGACCATTTGGGGGCGTTTCCATCGGTTTCGCTAAATTTCAAGAACTCGGCGCAAGCGCCTCAAACAGCTTGAAATTTTTAACGCTTCACCGCTTGAAACGCTGATTCCCCAAATGCTCAAATGTCGCTCACAAAAGACTTTTTACAAGTTTGTCAAGTTTTAAATCCGAATACGGCTATAACGCTTTTGAAACAAAAAACCGAAAGGGCTTTTTTGATATAGATTTCAATTTCGTTCGATAACAGTAGATCCCCGTACTGTCAAGATGTATCCATCCGTCGACGATCCCGTCCTGATTAACCTGCTCGCTTAAAAAAAAGTGTGTATTTCAGTTTCAAGCTCTTTTATCGGAATTTGATCCACAAAGGCATTTCCGATCTCATTGAGCAGGACAAAATATATACGGTCTCCTTTTCGTTTTTTGTCCTTTTTTAGGGCATCGAAAACCCTTTTTTCTTCCGCATGAATACTGACCGGGAGTCCTATTTTCCGGAGCAGCGTTTTGATCCTTCCGGCATTATCGGCTGATAGATGGCCTCTTTTTACGGAAATCGCCGAAGCCATTACCATGCCGACACTAACAGCCTCGCCGTGAGGAACACCGGTTGTTTTTTCAAAGGCGTGGCCGAATGTGTGCCCAAAATTGAGTTTACGGCGCGCTCCTTTTTCCAATTCATCCTGGTTAACAATGGCGGATTTAATGACGATGGAATCATAAACCAGTTTTTCGATGACTTCAATGTCGAGGTCCAAGGCTTTCTGAGAATGTTTTTCGAGATACGCAAAAAGGCTCGCATCTTCGATGGCACCATGCTTGACGATCTCCGCCATGCCGTTCAAGAGTTCTTTCTTAGGCAGCGTTTTCAAAAGATTCAGATCACAGATCACAAACTCGGGCTGGTTGAAAACCCCGACCATGTTTTTGTATCCCTTGAAATTAACACCGTTTTTGCCGCCGACGCTGGCATCCACCTGGGACAAAAGGGTGGAAGAGACAAATCCGAATCTCACACCGCGGAGATACGTTGAGGCCACAAAACCGGCAATATCACAGACAATGCCGCCGCCGATCCCAACAATGTACGTGGATCGATCGGCCTCGAATTCTACAAGTTTTTCGTAAATATCGCGGACCGTATCGAGTGTTTTTATCTCTTCGCCGGTTTGCAGGGTGATCAAGGGGTGGGGCGGGAAGTGATTCTCATAATATTGCTTTACATTTTTGTCGGTGATTAACACCACATTTTTCGATGGAATGTATTTTCCCAAATTCCGGAGGGTTTCGCCGACGTGTATGAAGGAATCACCTTTACTGCCGTGAATTTCGAGGGTTTTCATCCAAAGCTCCTGTCTGGTCCGTTTTCGCTCGTTTAGGGAATTATCTTTTATTACCAAAATGCGTGAAAAGGGCAACAATAAATCGAGACTGCCTTTCCACAATTGCCTGTTTATCCGGTATTAAAAAGGTAGGTTTGAAGGGAGCTAATGTTAAAAGGTTATGCAAACTGGGAAAACAGTTCTTGACAGACATAAAATAATAAAGTAAAAAAATAAAATTATCTTTTTAGGACGTCAATTGATGAAAACACGTTGTATTTTAAAAACATATAATTCGTTTGGCCGCTTCTTTTTTAGCTTTAGAAGCGTCCATCCGGATCGATAACGCTTCAGTTTAAGACACCCCGGATGGACCAAAACGGTCTGTCCGGGGTTATTTTTTTTAAAAGCCCCGGGAATCGACCCCCGGGGCTTTTTTTATGGATCATCTAAAAGGAGGAATACCATGATTCTTGTGCTGGAAAAGGAGATCACCCAGGATCAGAAGAGCAATATCCGGAGCATCCTGTTCAGGGAGGGGTATATTGTTCGTGAACTGTCTGAGGCCGGTCAGAACATCATCGGGGCAATTGGAAAAGGAAATAAAGAGACCGGTTTTTTTGAGACCCTTCCAGGCGTTGCCAGGGTGATACCGATTTCGACATCTTTTAAACTGGTCAGCCGGCAGCTGCATACCGAAGATACCCGGGTACAGGTCGGTAATGTGGTTGTGGGCGGAGAGCGCATTACCGTTATCGCAGGACCGTGTGCGGTGGAGAGCAGGGATCAGGCTTTGACCATTGCCAGAGAAGTCAAGAGATACGGTGCCGTTCTATTTCGCGGCGGAGCGTTTAAGCCCAGAACTTCTCCATATTCGTTTCAGGGACTCCAGGAAGAGGGACTTAAAATTCTGGCCGAAGTGAGGGAGCTAACCGGCCTGGGTGTTGTAACCGAGATTACCTCTCCGGCCCAAGCGGACATGATGATGAAGTATATCGACGTTGTCCAGGTGGGGGCACGGAACATGCAGAATTTTGAGCTGTTAAAATGTGTCGGACGCATCGGAAAACCGGTGGTGCTCAAACGGGGAATGTCGTCTACCATCGAGGAATGGCTGATGTCCGCCGAGTATATCCTTTCGGAGGG
>ENA-OSEO01003724-OSEO01003724.1-sediment-metagenome-genome-assembly--contig:-NODE-3724-length-17207-cov-3.370461_pt1 | contig 17207 bp, 15 predicted proteins | sample MGYA00237883_ERZ534232 | MGnify/ENA metagenome assembly ERZ534232
GTGCTCTTCCGATCTGTGACGTCGGGGTCTTGCATCAGCTCGGCCGTGCGCCGTTCCAACTCGCTGGTGTCGAGTTTCTCGTCCTTGAACCGGTCGTAAAGCGGCCCCCACTCGACGCCCCTCATCTCCTTGCGGTAGGTCGTGAACGTCTGCTGCACCCACCAGATGATGTTCTGGAAGTAGGTCCACAGCTCGTTCGCATTCTGGTCGTGCTGGTGGTCCGACATGTACTGGTCGATCGTCCCGCCGGATCTCCACTTCAATGCCTTCTCAAGCAGCTCCTGACGTATTGGGGAGCCGGTGACGTACTTGCTGGCCAGCCCGTAGGCTGGACCGTTGGTCTTGCTGAAGATTGACTTGGCGTGCGTCAACCACGGTCCGGTGTAGACGGCGTTGCGAAGCTCCTGATCTGTCAGCTCAACCCCAGCGATGTTGACAGTACGAAACCAGTCGAGCTTGTCGCGGTCGTTGCCCTCGCAGACGTAGACCATCAGCTCATAGTCGAGAAGCTGGTCCTTCTGAGGCTGCGTCAGGTTGTGGAAGGCCATCGGGTGGCCATCGGTGATGATCGAGAAATCACCGGCGACGTACTGGCAGAAACTGATGGTACGCTGCTGGCCGTCGAGGACCTCGAAGGTGCCGTCGTCGTTGACGGCCCAGTACATGACGTTGAGCGGGAAGCCCCTGCGGATTGTCTCCAGCACAGCGTCCCGCTTTTCGGCATCGTAGACGAACTCACGCTGGTACTTCGGACGGATGTTCAGCTTGCCGTCGTAGCCGACAACACCGTCCTCGTCGTTGTCACGGTAGTTCTCCGCCACGTCGCGGACTGTGACAGGCTTGAGCTCAATCTTCACGACGCAGCTCCGATCCGCTTGATGACGATACGCTCGTACATGCGCCGGTGAGTCCCGTCGCCGTTGGGGACGTAGAACCTCATCCCGCCGGCCTCGTAAGTACCCTTGGCAGCAAAGTCGGAAATCGGCCTTCCGAGCCATTTGCTGTTACCGATGATCTTGAACTGATCGGGGTTGTACTTATCCAGGAACGTGATCGGCACACCCATCTCCCCGTCGTAGTCCATGGGAATTTCGGCGACTTTGCTGACTTCGATCGCCGGGTGGTTGGTGTACGTAGGATACTCCTCCGGCGTGTACCGCTTGAAAAGGGTCATTGGCTCATGGCGCTTCGTGGTATCCAGGTTTGTGAACCAATAGGCGCGGCCCATCGAGAAGAACTTCACGCCGTCGATGACCTTCTTGCGTGACTCGGTCTTGATCTCATAGTCGCCGGGAACCCGGAACCACTTCGTACCACCGTTCTCGTACCCAAACCAGAGGTTGTCAGCCATGATCTGTTCGAAGATCTCTCGGTAGGTGATGAAGTTCTGGTCACCAATGACCAGAAAGTGCTTCTTGTGCTTCGCGAGCAGCGGAATGAACTCGCGTATAAGGCTCCACGGTGGGTTGGTCACCACGATGTCGGCCTCGTCGAGCAACCCCACGCACTCCTTGCTGCGGAAATCGCCGTCGCCCTTCAGGGGTCTCATCGCGTTGGCGTCATTGCGCAGCAGGTACTCTACGTCAGCCAGATCAATCGCGCCGTCCTCATTCAAGTCGGGCACCTCGCTGATAACGACCTTGTAGGGCTCGCGCGGCGGCGGTGTGTCCCGAAGACCAGCGGTCTCGAATAGCGGCAGCTGCTCGCCACTGATCGGCGAGCCTGCATAGCAGGTTGTGATGAGACGCCTTAGACCAAGGTGGTTGAAGTTCATCGCGAAGTACTTGAAGAAGTGGGACTCGTACGGGTCGTCGCAGTTGCAGAACACGACCTTGCCCTTGAACTGATCACGGTAGTGACGCAGTTCGGCCTCAATATCCGTGAGTTGGGTGTACCACTCGTCGAGAGCTGCACGGTTCCGCGCGCTGAGCGTTCGATTACCTGCCATCGTTGTAGCGGCCTTTCTTGTTCTCCAACTGATACAAGACCACCGAATGGGTCGGAGAACTCACAGCAACCACTTGCAGCGAGAATCCACTCCGCTGCCTCGCCACCCAATTCCCCTCGCGTTGTAGCGAACCGAAGTCAGCCACGATGCCCCGGACTTGTTAGCTTAGCATTTCGGAGTGTGACGGGGTGGTCCGGCCCCCGGAATGAGTACCGCCTGAAGTGTTAGGGTCTCCACAAGCGCAAAGGAGACCTAAGGAGCATGAAGCAGACGAGATTCACCGAGGCCCAGATCGTCGGCATCCTGCAGGAGGCAGACGCCAACGGGGTGGCCGTCAAGGATGCATGCAACCGCCACGGGGTCTGTGAACAGACCTTCTATCGCTGGCGCAGACGCTATGGCAGCATGCAGGTCGACGAGGTGAGGCGCCTGCGCGAGTTGGAGGCTGAGAACGCCCGCCTCAAGCGGCTCCTGGCCGAGTCAGCTCTTGAGATCGATGCCATCCGCGAGGCGCTCCGGGGAAAATAGTTGGCGCGCCGGCACGGCGGCAGGCTCTCTCGCGCCCTGGTGGGTCAAGGATTGCCGATCACGCGTGCCTGCGCGGCTGCGGGCATCTCGCGTTCTTCCTTTCACTACGAGTCCCGGCGAACTGACGACGTCGAACTCTTAGAGCGCATCAAGGAGATCCGGGAGAAGAAGCCGCGGTGGGGATATAAGCGGGTCCACGCCAAACTCAGGAAAGAAGGCTTCGTCGTGAACCACAAGCGGGTGGAACGGATCTGGCGCGACTACGGCTTCACCCTTTCTGCCCGCCGCCGAAGGAAGAAGGTCCGCACCGGCGAGACCGTCCCGGAAGCGGCATACGCTCCCAACCACGTCTGGACCTACGACTTCATGTTCGACGCCACGCATCAGGGCCGGCGCATGAAAGTGCTTTCCATAGTCGATGAGTTCACGAGAGAAGCGCTCTCCATAGTGCCCGCCCGGTCGCTCACGGCATCAGCCGTCAAAGGAGTCCTGGCCAGACTCTTCACCGACCGGGGAAGGCCGGCCACGCTGCGCAGGGTAGCGTCGCCCCCCGCGCGGGGGGCGTGGATTGAAACCTGCTCAAGCTGGACGGCATGGAAGTCAACCCCGGTCGCCCCCCGCGCGGGAGCGTGGACCAGAACGACGACGAAATCTGGAAGCGGTGCGTGAACTCCGCGTGAACTACTGACTGGAGACGCTGGAAAGGGGCCAGTTCCGAGCTGGCACTCGTTCCTGCAATCCGGGTGTCGTTGGTTTTGGCCCACCAACACGTCTCATTAGAAAAACCCCGTTTTGCGGGGCTTTTTTGGTTGGCTCTTTCAACTCGGGCTGGTTGTCGGCCCTGGGGGCGCCGAAATGTTCACCACGAGTTAACGGGGCCTGGTGACGTGGCCGAAAATCGGCGCCTATCGTTCCTGTCTACCTCGACTGTCACAGCTCCCCGAACCGGCCTCTGCTCTGAAGCGCTAGCGGGTACCTGGCAGCGGGGCTATCCTAGGAAGGAGACGGCGTCTCTTCTGCACTGAACATGTGTATCGCACGAAAGCAGCGCAAGGATCTTGACCTTTCGGAGGCGTTTGCGTTTCCTGTGGTGAGTGGCGTTTGAAGGGGCGAGGTGACTGGCATGGCACAAGCCAGACCAAGCGAACGTCGAACGGCCCTCGAGGCCTTTCAGCGGGCATTCGTCCGCGAGATGCACAACCTGCTGTCCGCCGATCTGGCCTCCCAGCCCCAGTTCGTCTTCCAGCAGCTTCACAACCGCCTGCAGTGGCAGGTTACCGAGGGAGGGCCTGCGGAACACCTACGGAAAGGAGCGACGCGGCGCTCCAGTGCGGGCCAGCCGCCCTGGTTCCACCTGCGCACACGGCCGAAAGAGTCCGAAGCCCTTATCCGCACACTCAGCGGCCACGGGGAGAATGTCAACGCCTGCGCCTTCTCCCCGGACGGGAGGTGCATCGTCTCCGGAAGCAAAGACAAGACCCTTAGGCTCTGGGACCCGGTGACGGGGGCGTGTCGAAAGATCCTGAAGAATGACAGCGGGGTGGACGCCTGCGCCTTCTCCCCGGACGGACGTGAGATCGTTTCGGCATGCAAGGAAAGCAGGTACCGGACCCTCAGGCTGTGGGACGTGGAGACGGGGGCCTGCCTGAAGACCCTGAAGAATGGCTACAACGCTGGGGTTGCGGCCGGGGTTGCAGCTTGCGCCTTCTCCCCGGACGGGCATCGGATCGTCTCTGCCGGCCTGTACATCGAGCTCTGGGACCCGGAGACGGGGGCCTGTCTGAAGACCCTGGAGGAGCACGGCGACTTGGTCCAGGCCTGCGCCTTCTCCCCGGATGGGCGTCGGATCGTCTCGGCAAGCCGGGATAAGACTCTCAAGCTGTGGGACCCGGGGACGGGGGCGTGCCTGAAGACCCTGGAGGGGCACAGCAGTGAAATCTACGCCTGCGCCTTCTCCCCGGATGGGCGTCGGATCGTCTCTGCCGGCCTGTACATCGAGCTGTGGGACCCGGAGACGGGGGCCTGCCTGAAGACCCTGGAGGGGCACGGCGACTTGGTCAACGCCTGCGCCTTCTCCCCGGACGGGCGTCGGATCGTCTCGGCAAGCGGGGATGCAACTCTCAAGCTGTGGGACCCGGGGACGGGGGCGTGCTTGAAGACCCTCAAGAACGGCAGGCCGGTGGACGCCTGCGCCTTCTTCCCGGATGGGCGTCGGATCGTCTCGGCCGACATAGAGACCCTTAAGCTCTGGGACTCGGTGACTGGGGAGAGCCTTGGGATCCTCGAAGGCCACTTTGCGGGGGTGAAGGCCTGCGCCTTCTCTCCTGACGGACATCGGATCGTCTCTACCGACGGCGAGACCCTCAAGCTCTGGAACCCGGAGACGGGGGAGTGCCTAAAGACCTGGGAGGCCTACGAGAAAAATGTCTGGACGTGCGCCTTCTCCCCAGATGGACGTCGGATTGTCTCCGGGAGCGAACATCGTACCCTCAGGCTGTGGGACGTGGATACGTGGACACAGATCGCCTGGATCCCGACACTGGACAAAGTCCTCTGTGTCGAAACCCACCCCGATCTCCCCCGGCTGGCTTGCGGTGACCGTTGTGGCGGGATCGCTATCATTGATCTTCCAGGTCTCGCGTGTGCGGGAGGTGGACCGATGCCCTTCCGGCCGGTCGAAGTAGCTCCCGTGCCGCCGCAGGACACACGGGCAGTTTCGGCCTCAGTCGCGCCAGAATAGCGGCTGAGCAGCTGGCGAAGCCTGACTCTTAGGCACCCAACGAGTCGCTTCAGAAGCGGCGCTAGTGGTGCAGGTCTTAGGTGCTTGCTGGCGTGACGTCGGGCATTTTTGCAGGAGGGAGAGTTTGAACATACAGGGATGGATTGAAACAAAGACCGAAACCTTGGACGGCGCCAAGTGTGGAACAGACGGAGATGTGATGAATCGGTCGAAGATGATCTCGGAGATTCATAGACTTGAGAGAGAGTTGTATCGGGGAAGAACCTTCCATCAGGGAGACTACGATTTTGACCACGCCGGTTTGACGAACTGGGAACCTGACTGGACAAGCTTCGATAGCGCCGCCCAAGAACTCGGGGGCCTCAGGAGGATCGATGACTGTCCGGATGAAGTCCGGACCCTCATTGACCGACTTATCGAATCGGCCCGCAAAGCGCAGGGCGAAGCCTCCCAGAAAGTAGTGCAAGGCGAAGTTGTGATCTCCTCCCAACCCCTTACATCCAATACGTATGACGAAGTGCTTCCGTATGTCTCCATGCTGTGAGGACGGTGCGGGCGCGTCTTCTGACGAGACATGCGCGGAATGCGCATGAGATGCTGGTCTCTCCAAGCAGCCGTTGGAGGGAGTTGAGAAGTCAAGCCCGAACTGGCTCTCTCGAAACTGGGGGTGTTTCGGCCCAAGCATCCGGGGAGTATCATTGCTGCAGAGGCTGTGGCAATTCACGTTGACGACGTGAAAGGGAGAGCCATGGGAGCCGTGCAACCGGACCAGTGCTTTGTTGTCATGCCCTTTGGGAGCAAGCCGCTCAACGATGGTAGCGGCGGGCTGCACGACTTCAACAAGGTCTATCGCGTGATTATCCAGCGCGCTATCAAGGAGGCGGGGCTCGAACCCATTCGGGCCGACGAGCGCAAGGTCTCCGACATCATCCACGCCGACATGTTCAAGTAGTTGCGCGACCGTGGTGTAGTGCTGGCCGACCTTTCCCTGGAGAATCCAAACGTCTTCTACGAGCTCGGGGTGCGTCACGTGATGTCGGCTCGGGAAACGGTGCTCATATGCCGCGCCGGCTCCGAGCTTCCTTTCGATGTGAAACTCTCCCGTGTCATCTTGTACGATTTCGACGGGCAACACCTCGACTGGGACATGGCAGGTACCTCCCTGGAGAGGCATACGACAGACACCTGAGGATCCTGACTCGACTTTACCCAGCAAACTGCCGAGGCAACCCTCTTGCCGGATGTCTTGGGGCCAGCCGTTGAGGGATCCCGCGGTTCCGGTCGTCGTAGGCAGACAACCCCTTTTCTCAATAGGCGCGGCACTGGCGCGCGCAATGAGATAGAGTCAGGATGTCAGTGAGAACGCAAAGCGCCTGAGGCCACATCCCCTGGCCGACCCAGTCCAGAAATCCAGCGGCATTCATCCGACCAGATCCAGCCTGGGCCGACGCCATGTTTGTGCCCCAGTCGCGCGCGGCGGCCGCTTCTTCACCACCGGTCCAATGGATCCCTGCGATGGCCGGGGGCGAAGGAGTAGAGTTCGAGGATCAGACGTAGGGCCGCGCAATGGAAGAGCAGCCTAATCCGCCGCCTGATGCGCTTGGCTATATTGGGGATGTGGGTTGTCGCTCAACGTATGTCCTCTCTTGCTGGCTGGGTGTTGCGGAGTTCTTTGCTGATTGTCCGGGCCGCGCGAAAGTGCTCCACAGCTTCCCGGCGCATGCCCAGATCCTGGTAGATGACCGCCAGCCACTCAAGGGCCATGGCTTCCCCCGGCCGGCTACCCGCTGCCCGGAACCCAGCCAATGCCTTCTCGAAACACGCTCTTGCATCGACCAGAGCTCCCTCTTCCCGCAGGCGCGTGCCCTCGCCGATGCGACGGATGGCGAGACTTGCCTCCAGTGCCTCTTGGGCGGAGTCCACGCCCTCGCTGAGGGTAGCGGCCTGCCGATATCGATCCCAAAAACCTCGCAGGGGATGGAACCCGCGGCGCTTGGGCGCGGGCGGCGAGGGCCGAACCATTTTCTCGCCAGGACCGTATGGAGCTACGGGTGGCTCTGCCACCTGGTCAGGCAGCGCTCCCGCCTCGCCGAGTTTGGCGTCGTCATCTGGGGCAGGCGAGAAGGGTGACGGTTCCTTTGGCAGTTCGGCAGCCTGCGCGCGCCCGACGACGAAGGAATTGAAGCGAAGGCTGAGTCCGCAGCCCGGGGTGGAGCAGGTGATTGGTCTCCCGAGCTGATTGGGGTGGATGGCGTGCTCCTGCCAGCAGGCGGGACAGCGGACCGCCGTCTCGCCATCGCGTTGAGTAGCGGTAACGACTATCGGTGCGCATTCCATGTTCGGCCCCTTCAGCTGTATCCGCCACAGTCTGCCGCCCAGGTCCCCGCAGGCGAACTGTAGGCGCCACGGGTGAGCGGCGATGCATGTCAACTCACGCGGCAGTGGGACCCCTGCAACCACTTTCGCAGTTTGTGCATCTCGTACCTCAAGAAAGTGATCGAAAATGGAGGCAATCCAGGCACGGTCTGGGCTATAGATGCAGGCGGCGACTTCAACAGCAGGCCACCTCAGCAGTTCCGTGCCGGTCTGGGCATCTCGTATGCGCACGGTCCGGTCGTCCTCAGCCGATACGATCCGTTGCCCGTCCGGGCTGAATGAAGATCGTTCGCTAAGCAAACCGAACGAAGATAGTCCATTGATCCAACTGGCAAGCTGTGTTGCGGTTTCGGCATCCCAAAGCACGCTCTCGCCACGCCGATGGCTATAAGACAGGATTCTTGAACCGTCTGGACTATAGACGCAGGCGGCCACTTCAACAGCAGGCCACCTCAGCAGTTCCGTGCTGGTCTGGGCATCTCGTATGCTTACGGTCTGGTTGTCCTCAGGCGATACGATCCGTTGCCCGTCCGGGCTGAAGGCGCAATGGGAGGATCGTCCACTGACCCAACTGGCAAGCTGTGTTCCGGTTTCCGCGTCCCAGAGCTGGCTTCGATCTATCATGCTGTACGACAGGACTGTTGAACCATCTGGGCTGTAGGCGCAGGCACGCACATGGGATCGGGCGCAGCTGGCAGTCTCGGCGCCTGTATCCGCGTCCCACAACCTGAGGGTTCGTTCAATCCCCTGGTGGCCTGAGGCGATGCGCGTCCCGTCGGGACTATAAGCGCATGCCTCCATCGGCCCCATTTCGTGGGCCGCGTTGGCCTGCTCCGTCATAACATTGGTGTCCCATATCCTTAGCGTCCGGTCGGCACTTGCTGAGACCACGTACCGCCCATCGGGGCTGTAGTCACAAGATGACACGGGACCAGCGTGCCCAATGAGGGTGCCAATCTCGGCGCACGTTTCCACGTCCCATACCTTGAGGGTTTCGTCTTCTCCGGCGGAGACGATGCGGGTCCCACTAGGGCTGAAGACGCAGGCTCTCACGTCGCCGCGGTGGCCATCCAACGTAGCGAGCTCGGCTCCGCTTTGTACATCCCATAAGCGGAGGGCCCCATCTGCGCTGGCCGAGATGATGTGCGTCCCATCCGGACTGAATGCGCAATCAAAAACGTCCTCGCGATGGCCAGTCATGGTCATGATACCTATGCCAGAGACCACGTCCCATACTCTGAGAGTGAGATCTCTGCCGGCTGAAACGATCCGTCTTCCGTCCGCACTGAACGCGCAGCCAAACACGGGACCGGTGTGACCGGTCAAGGTGACGAGACTAGCCTCGCTCTCCGCATTCCACAACGCGATCGTCCCTTCGAGGCTGCTGGAGAAGATCCGGGAGCCGTCGGGGCTACAGCCACAGTCACACGCACCCTTCCTTGCGTAGCTCGAGACCTCAGCACCCGTTTCCACGTCCCAGACCTTCACCGTGTTGTCTCTGCTCGAGGAGACGACTTTGCGCCCGTCAGGGCTCCAGGCGCAGGCTACCACCGCGTCAGTGTGGCCGCGCACAGTGACGATTTCCGCACCGCTCCAGGGCCTTGAGCGTCCGGTCAACGCCGCTGGAAACGACACGGTTCCCGTCAGGGCTCCAGGCGCAGTTAAGGACCGAACCGCCTTGCAGGGAGCCGCCGGTATGACCAGTGAGAATACGGACAAAGGCTTAAGAGTCGTCAAATCTGGTGAGCGTGCGGATCCACGGGCGACCGCTCGCACCACGGCAGGACTCGCGTTGGGGACCGAGACGCTCCTCGACCGCCCCTCCTTCCCACTGGAGACGGTTGTGGAGCTGCTGAAAGGTCAGCCTGGGTTGCTTGGCGAGGACGTGTAACTCCCGGGCAAGACCGCGCTGGTAGGCCGCGAGCACTGCTTTCTGTTCGGAGGAGCGGGGCCCGGCGTCCGGCGGCGATTCGTGGTGTTGATTCTCGTCCACCTCGTGTTCCCCAAACCTCGTCCCGATCGGCTCCTTATATGCTAGCCCGAACCAATCTGCTCTGCAGCTCAGATTCCGACAGCGCTCTTCGAACGGGCAGGCGATCTCACTTCGGCGTGCCTCCCTACGACCATCCAATCAGTCCGAGTCCCTGCTCGGCGCAGATCGCAAAGAACCTCTGTAGATCCGCCATCTCCTGCTCGGAGGTTGGTCCGCTCCGCCCGCCACGCAGCTCGTCATTGAGAGATGCCAGTTCGGAAGGTGTGTGTCGGGCGAGTTGCTCTGCCATGTGACGGACGGTTCCGGGCGGCAGCCATTCAGAGTATATGCTTTCGCCCGTGACCTCAGTGACCAGGCTGTCGTAGACTTTGCCCCGGAAGGAACCCGCCTCGCCGCTCATCATGCCGCCGCAGAGCTGAAGGTCGGCTGATTCGAAGGCTTCGATGTCGGCATGCGTCAGGACGACGTTCTCAGGGAAGCGCGATGCGTAGTTGTCGAGGCCCATTTCACCCTTTCCCTAGATCGAATCCTCGTCACCGTCGGCCTTCTGCAAAGTCCGGGCGATCCGGATGATCTCGCCCACCGGTACCTCGACGACCTCCGGGGTCAACGTCGAGTCGATGTCGGCCTTCTCGCCATCGATAGTGGCGGCCCGGATGGGGTTATGAAGCGTGGCAAGCGTATAGGTCACCACCTGTTGGTCGAGCTGTGGAATGACCAGGCGTTCGACCACCGCGATCAGCAGGTCCTGGTGATGAACCTCGAGGTCGTGTTCCTCGATGAGGTCGCAGAGCATGTCACCGTCCCCGAACCCGAACTTGTGGAGCAAACCCTCGGTGAAGAACTCCACAACGCCCGAAATGGCCCGCGTGTCCGGGGCGCCTGGTCCGTCGTCCGGAACAGGGCCCGGCTGCTCCACGGTCTTGCCGATGCTCTTGACGAGCAGTTCAGTCACTCCCACTTTCACTACCTGCCCGACCGCGACCTCGTCGCCAACCTTGCCCCCGTGACCATCAACGGTGACGACGGGATCACCGAGCGCAGCCACCCGCAGGGCGTCGCTTCGGGTTACTGTCAAGGTCACCGAACCGAGCTCCGTCAACACACGGGCAACCACGTCGACCTCGCTCACGGTGCCAAGGAGCGAGAACTCGCGATTGATTTCATGAATGGATTCGAAGACGATGCCGTCGTCGGGCCCCGATATCGCCTCAACCACGACCAAGCGCCGGTCATCACTCACGGCCTCGATCCTCTGGTCCGAGACGTGTTCGACGCTGGATTGTCCGCCGACGGGGTAGCCGCCCACTGTCCGCGCCTCTCACTCATCTCTCGCGCTCTTTGGTGATTCCAGCAATCTGATCGCTCCCTCCACCCATTTGCGCACTTCAGGATCTGGGTCGGTCAATGCCCTATGAAGCGCAGACAACGCCGCCGGGTCTTTCATCTGCCCCAGAGCCCAGGCTGCGTAGCCGCGGGTCTCGGCGCATCGGTCCTCAAGCGCACCAATGCAGGGCTGGAGCGCGGCGGGATCGGCAAGGGTACCCAGTGCCCACAGTATGTCGCTCCGGACCTTGTCGGAGGATTCCCTCGCCAGTGTTTCCATGAGGACAGGGGTGGCCTGCCGGTCACCCATAAAACCGAGGATTCGCACGATCTCGAAGCGCGCATCTTCATTGCTCTCCGTAAGCGCTCCGGCGATCAGCTCATAGCGCTCCTTGCGGTCCAGCTTGAAGACCGCCCACAAACACGCGGCCCGAGTGCGGAGGTCTCCAGCACATAGGCCATGGGCCAGCCCGGCCTTAAGCGCGGGACGGCCGGCCGCGAGCAGCGACTCATCAAGACTGCTTGGGGAATACATCATGCGACCGGCGGCCAGCCTCGTTGGCTCGTCGTGCGACCCACCGAGCGTGTGATGCAGTTGGCCGATCGCCGACGGACGCCCTTCGGTGCCGAAGATCTGAGTGGCCAGTTCGTCGAGGTCGAGGTCATCGGCATGACCAGCTTCCACCTGACCAGCGAGCCACTTCAACGCCTGCCGCTCGTTGGCCTTCACCTGGCGGAGCAGGGGTGGGTCAGCCTGCGCAATGCGCCCGAGAAAGTCTGCATCTTCGCCGGGTAACCCATACTCCGACATCGTGAGCCTCATGGTCCAGTCGTCGGTCCTTGGTGGTTCGTGCGCCGGAGGGGCAGTCACGTGCTCTCTGCCACCCGTGCGTTTGCCGCGCACCCCTTTCTTCCTGAAGGTCAGCCGACCGCTACGGCACCCGATCAGAACGGTGTCGGTCTCTCGGATCCGGCCGCGAATCAGCATCTCGGCCAGCGGGTCAACCACCAAGTCCTCGATCGTGCGGCGCAAGGGCCTGGCTCCCAAAGCCGGGTCATAGCGCGTATCTACGAGCAGCTTCACGGCTGCCGGGGTGGCCTGGACGGAGACAGCGATACGGGCCAGCATGAGGCCGGCGATCTTCTCGAGCATGTCTGGGGTCAGCGGATTGAACACGGTAATGGCGTCGATGCGGTTGAGGAACTCGGGCGCCAGGGCACGCTTGAGCTCTTTCTCCACCTCCCTGCGCACCTCTGCCGGCGTGAGCGTCTGCGGCTTCCCGTTCTTCGTCGGGGGAGAAAAGCCGACGGGCTCCCGTCCGCTAATAGCCGCCGATCCCAGGTTCGAGGTCATGATGAGCACCGCGTTTCGAAAGCTGACCGCCCGCCCCAGGCCATCGGTGAGGCGGCCTTCCTCCATGAGCTGCAAGAGTAGGTGAAGGACGTCGGGATGGGCCTTCTCGATCTCGTCGAACAGAACCACGGAGTAGGGCTGCTTCTTCACTGCCTCGGTAAGTTGGCCGCCTTGCTCGGAATCGACCAGCCCGGGCGATGAGCCGATGAGGCGTGAAATGGCCCAGCGGTCGTGAAGCTCCGACATGTCGATCTGGACGAGGCGCGACTCGTCGTCAAAGAGGACCTCGGCCAGCGCCCGCGCCACCTCGGTCTTGCCCACGCCGGTAGGGCCGAGGAAGAGGAAGACACCCACCGGCCGACGGGGGTCGCCCAGCCCCGAGCGACCCTTGCGGATGGCTTTGGCCACGGCAGTGAGGGCGGCGTCTTGACCGATTACGCGACGGCACATAAGCCCCTCGAGCTGCAGCAGGCGCTCGCCCTCCGTGGCCGTCAGTCTGCCGATGGGGATGTGCGTCCAGGTGGAGACGATGCGACGCACGTCGTCGGCCGTCACTAGGATAACGCGGGGAGCAGATTTCGCGCCCCCCCGGGCCAGGATCTGCCGCTGCTCATCTTTGGTGAGACCCCCGACGTCACTGACTCCGAAGTAGGCGTCCAGGCGCTTCTTGGTGCAGGACTGGTCGATGATATCGACCGCCTTGTCAGGCAGTCGCCGGTCTGTGACGTAGCGCACCCCCAGCTCGACGGCGGCGACCAGTGCCTCCTCCAGGATGTGCACGCCGTGGAAGCCCTCATAGTGGTCCTTGAGGCCGCGCAGGATCTCAAGGCTGTCGTTGTTGGACGGTTCATCGACATACACGGGCTGGAAGCGCCGTTCGAGGGCGGGGTCTTTTTGGATGTGCTACCGGTACTCGTCGTAGGTGGTGGTGCCGATACAGCGCAGCGTACCGCGTGAAAGGGCGGGCTTGAGGATGTTAGCGGCATCGAGCGTGTCGGCGCTGCCCCCGGCGCCGGTGCCGATGAGGGTGTGGATCTCGTCGATGAAAAGGATGGTGTTCTTGTCCTTGGTGGCCTGCTCGATGAGCTTGGTGAGGCGCTCCTCGAACTGGCCCCGATACATGGTCCCGGCCAGCAGCACCCCCATTTCGATGGAACGGATATGCCGGCCGGTGATGGCCGGAGGCACCGTGCCTTGGGCGATGAGTTGCGCCAGACCCTCCACGATGGCGGTCTTACCCACACCGGCGTCTCCCACCAGGATGGGGTTGGCCTTGTGTTTGGCCATGAGTATCTGGATCACCCGAAGGACCTCTGACTCCCGCCCGATGATGGGCTGCAGCCTGCCTTCGTGGGCCAGTTGGGTGAGGTCGCGGCCGAACTGCTCGAGCACCCCGGTGGAGGCCTCGGTACCGGGCTGCTCCACGGCTCGGCGCTCGCTGTAGGCGCCGGGTGACCAGTCTCCTTGCGAAAGAGAGGTGCGTAGCGCGGTGATGACCGCAGCTGGGTCGACCTCCAACTCCACCAGTGTGCGGGCGGCGACCCCCTGGCCTTCCTCGAGCACCGCCAGCAGGATGTGGGGCGCCTCGACAGTCGGGCTGTTTAGCTCCCCAGCGATAGCGATGGACATCTCCAGTATGTGAGCGCCCCGGGGGGTGAGGATCAACTGCGCGCCCTCCTGCTCGGGACCGGTGCCGATGCGCCTGCGCACGGCCTGGGCCGCCTCGTCCAGGTCCACCGCCTGGGCGGCAAATGCCCGCCGCACTTGGGGATCCCCCAGAGCGACCGCTGCCAAGAACAGGTGCTCGGTGCCGATGTAGTAGTGCCGGAGCTCGGTGGAGATGCGCGCTGCCCGAGCCAAGAGCAGCTTGGCCGAGTCACCCAAATTGTCGATCATGGCCTTCCTCCTGGGGTGGACCGACTAGCGGCGGCCGCCGAAGCGGGCCGCGATCAGCTCACGGTAGTGTTCCGCCTCCTTGGCCACGCAGGCCACGGCGACCACCAATTCCTCGAAGTTCAAGTAGTCCCCCAAGAGGTTGTTATCGAGCCGTACCGCCCCTCGCTTCGCATCGAGGCTGAGACGCCCAAAGAGCAGGTTGCTGTTCTCGTTGGCGATGAACTCGGCCAGCTGGCCGTCGATGCTCATGTCGCGGTTGGTCCAAGCGCACACCAGCACCACGGTGTAGGTGCGAGGCTCCCCGGTGCGCAGATCGGGCACCTCCTCCCAATCGCGGGGGATCACATGTACCCGCACGCTCTCATAAGGGATGACGTAGTCGCCGTCTTCATCGGTGTAGAAGGAGCCGAATCCTTCCCTTAAGTACCGTTGGATCAAGGGGCGAAGCGACGTAACGCCGCCGGCATCGTTCACGATCAGCCTCCTGGGTTCGATGATATCGAGGTGTCAGCCGCAGAGGCTCCCTCTAATCGCGGTCTCACCTGCAGTCCTACCTCCTCGAGCAGCTCGGGCAGCCGGCGCGTCATCCTGCGGCTCGCCTCACGGTCTGGCTCGGAGAGACTATCCCAGTCGAGTAGCCGCGGGTTGGTCTTGTGCTTCTTATCGGGGTCGCCGGGCGCGTAGGTCCACCCGGCGGCATGGCGTTCGGCCAGCCAGCGCTCGTGTTCTAACCGGGCCAAGGTCTCGACCTCCTCCTCGGTGAACGGGGTGGGCGTCGCTCCCCAGTCCTCGACGGGGCCGATCTCGTAGCCGGCGGTGGCGAGCTCAAGACGCACATGATCGGACTGGGCGCGGTTCGACTCACGGATCTCTTCCGGTAGCTCCTGCCAGGGAACAGCCCAGGGGGCGTCGGGGGCGGGTTGGCCCTCGATGGTGTGGTCGCGCCTATAGCCTTCGTGCAGGATTCGGGCCAGACGTTCTCGGGTTCCGTAGAGCACCAGGTCGGGCTTGCAGGTCTCCTCAAGCAGGTTGAAGGTATGCAGATTCACGAACTCGCCCTCAACTGCGGCCGCCTCCGCGCCGTCTTTGAGTACCAGGGCTGCCAACCCGAGCTCGCGGGTCACCCGCACCCACAGGGGGATGCCCCGGGGGCGGGTGTGACGCTGCAGAGCGATGGCGGCGCAGAGGGCCCGGGCGTCATCGTCGAGACAGATGCAGGCGAGCGCGATTGGCTCCTGACCCTTCTCAAAGAGACACCGGCCGCGCTCGAAGGCCGAGGAGGTGACGTCCATCTCGATGGGCACCAGATCGCAGACCTCATCCAGACGGGGCTGGCGGTCCAGGAGGCCATCACAGCGCTCCTGTGCTGCCCGGTCGACGACCACGATCTTGGGCCGTGACAAGGAGGGGCTACCCCTGGTACGCCAGAGGTAAGCAGCGTTGCCGACGATGCTCTCGCCCATGTGGCCCAGCCCGACGATGAGCAGATTGCCGGGCGGCGCGGAGTGCTGCTCGCTTTGCAGGTACTCCTGGAGCAGCCTTCGGGCACCGCTATCGAACACGTTGAAGAACTCCAGCCGTAATGGTTCGCCGACACCCGCCCTCAGTTCCAGGTGGCGAAGCAACCGCCACAGGTGGACATCAACTAGGTGAACCGTGCAGTCAAGCGGCCGCCCATTCCTTCTTGGGTCGCGAGCAAGGCGGGCGGCAGACACGGCAATCTGCACGTTGGTGCCATCCTCACCACAGACGGCGATCACGGAACGTGCTGAAGCGACCTGTGCACGACGGAGAGTCCGGATCTCTCTAGCGTCCCCGGTCACCACGGGGATAGAGAGGTTCTGGCAGGTCTCTCGGTGGGCGCTCTCCGCACAGGAATCGACGGCAACAACGTCGTGCCCGTCGGCGTGAAGCTGGCCGGCAATCAGCATGCCTTTGCGGCCCAAGCCACAGATGACGACGTGGTTGGCAAAGAAACGCAGGCGGAGGCTCGCAAACTGCTCCCCCAGGAGTACGAGAGCGGCTATGATCGCCGTGAAGGCGGCGACCAACGGGGCCAGATAGCGCGCCACCTCCAGCTGCCAGGCGAGAGGATCGACGAACCCGCCCGATTCCAGAACCACAAGCTGTAGGGAACGGTAGAAGGTCCCGCTGACGGTGTGGGCCTCGCCCAGAGCAGTGAAGTAGCGGTGGAATCCCCAGTAGCCGAGACCCAGGGCGATCACCCACAAGAGAGCTGTCAGCAGCCACTTGGAGGCGGCCAGTCGGCGTAGGACGCGGCGGCGAACGGAAGGACGCCAGACTTCGGTGGGGTCGACAAGCCGCGGAGACACGACTCTCAGAGCTCCTGCACGAAGGGCGCACCCGCGTTGGTGCGGATCCAATAGACCGGCAGCCCGCGCTCGCGGGCGTAGGTGATGATCTCGGCGGTACCGCCCCGTCCCCGCGAGGGAGCGCCATCCCAGAGGGCCAGAAGTACATCACTGTGCTCTACCACCCAGCGGCCGACGAGTTCATAGCCCTCGTCGCGGGTGGCGGTTGGTGGCATGACCTCGACGCGCTCGGCCCGCGCCAGCAACTGCTCGAACTCGGCCTTGGAGGCGGGCGTGGCGAAGTCCGTGGCGTAGTCTTTGGCGGAGAACGGCAGAGGCGCCGTGAGTACGGCGTCGGGTTCCTCAAGGACAGCCAGGGCCACGATGCGGTCGGCCCCTTGGGCCAGCGGTGATACGGCCTCCAGCCGTATCACCCCCTGGGGCATCGCGTGGGCCGGATCCGGTCCGCCGGCCGAGGCGAATCGCTCACGCACACGGCCCAGCACGTCGCGCACTGCTGCACTCACCCCGGCGGGGTCGTCGATGCGGCGGTGGCCGGTCACGCCCACGCGGATAGGGGCGGCAGCTTTGGGTGCGTGCTTCATCTCGCAACCGCCGTCAGCCGCAGCAGGCGTACTCGCCCGGCCAGCATCTGGCCTGCCAAGTCGCGCGTCAATTCTTGCCTCCTTTCGACCCGCCCACCACGAAGTCGTTTACCTTCAGGGGTCCCCAAC
>ENA-OSEO01003726-OSEO01003726.1-sediment-metagenome-genome-assembly--contig:-NODE-3726-length-17206-cov-7.462724_pt1 | contig 17206 bp, 16 predicted proteins | sample MGYA00237883_ERZ534232 | MGnify/ENA metagenome assembly ERZ534232
GCGCCCATGAGCGCGCCCATGCCGCAGCGACCGGCCGCACGACCCTCGTCGTTCATGATGCTGGCGTAATGGATACGATTTTCGCCTCCCAAACCGATACAGGCCACGGAGGCCTTTCCATCCACCTCGGATTTGATTTGTTTCTGTGTTTGGTAAATATCGCCCTTGCCCCACAGGTGAGGGGCATCCCGGATTTCCGCCCTGTCTTCATTGATGCACAGGTAGACCGGCTTTTCCGCTTTTCCGGCAATCAGGATAGCGTCATAGCCGGTGCTTTTCAAACGTATGGGAAATTTCCCGCCGGTGGTGGATTCGCCCCAGAGGCCTGTTCCAGGCGAGATGCCGCATATGGCGGCCCGGCTGACCATGGGCATATTGGACCCGGTAAATGGACCGGTGGCAAAGATGATAGGATTTTCAGGGGACAGGGGATTCATGTCCGGTTTGACGCTATCATAGATCATGTTGGCGGCCAGGGTCGATCCGCCAACATAGGTTTTCTGATCCGCATCGCTGATGGGAATTTCTTCTGTTTTGCGGGCGGTGAGATCGATTTTCAGGAATTTTCCAAAATGTCCTTTCATGGCTACCTCCACGGGTTGGAGCTCATATCCAGCAGTCCGCCTTCATAGGCATGTAGGAATATGTCGTTGAGCTGGTCCCTGTTCAGGTCGTACCATCCGAAGTAGAAAGCCGGATCTGTGGGGGTCTGCTCCAAAATCATATCCATGTGCTTTTCAAGGTCGACCCTTTTTACCCCCGCATCCTTGAGACCGATGGGAAGCTTCAACGACGTCATGAAATGACGGATTTTTTCGATAAGACCGGACAGCCGCTTTTCATTCGAATCATGGTCACCGATCCCCAACAAGTCGCAGAGTTCCAGGTAGCGGTCGGTCACTCTGGCGTACACCTGAAGTTCATAGGGAATAAACAAGAGGACCAGGACGCCGTGGTGGATGTGAAACAGTCCGCCGATGGTATGACCCAGGGCGTGGGAAATGCCCGAACCGGCATTTGCCAGAGGGATCCCGGCCATCATGGCCGCCTGCTGCATTTTCATTCGGGGCATAATGTCAGATCCGTCCGAATAGGCCCGAGGCAGCCATTGAAAGATCATCTCGATGGTTTTTCCGGCGATGGCCTGGTTGATTTCATCACATTTCGGGGCCATAAAGCCGTCAATGGCATGGGCCAGGGCATCAGCCCCCGTGCCTGCCGTTAATTCCGGGGGCATCCCCACCGTGAATGTCGGGTCCAGCAGGGCAAAGTCCGGGACAAACTCCGGCAGGGCCCCGGCCACCGGCAGTTTGACGCCGTCCGGAAAGGAGATGACCGCCACGCCGGAGACCTCGGACCCGGTCCCGCTGGTGGTCGGGATGGCTGCCAGCTTGGCCTTGTTTCTTAAATTTAGCGGAATCAGCGGGCTCAATATCTCCAGCTTCACATGGGGATGTTCGTACAACAGCCAGGCCGCCTTGGCCGTATCCATGGCCGATCCTCCGCCAAGGCCGAAAATCAGGTCCGGAGCAAATCCCCTGATGTGCTCCGCGCAGTCTGTCACGGTCTCGATGGGCGCGTCCGGCTTGGCTTTGGCCCACGTTTCAAAGGAAATGCCATGCCGCTTTTGATAGGGGCTCATGATCTTTTCGGCAAACCGGACCGCGTAATCGTCGGTGACGATAAACGCCCGCTTGCTTTTGCATTCCCGGGCAATCAGATCCACCGCATCCGGCAGAAGCTGGGGCTCATCCAGGAAGAGATTGAATCCGGAAAAGACCCGAGGCACAAAAAACGGTTTCATCACGTCCCTTAAAAATGCCGCCTGCACCATGGGGCCGCCCCATGTTTTCAGCAGATATTCATGGGTCCAGTAGGTCATATTGCCTCCTTATGGGATGAAACAGGGGAATAAGCGTTCACGGGTTCGGAGGTTCAGAATTCACGGTTACATTTCTGCCATCCGGATGCCACTCTGCAGACGTATTGTCCAATCCAAAAGCCTTCATTGAACCTTGTTGCTGTCAAAAAGGCACATAGTGGAACCTAATGGGAAATGGGAGTTAAATTCCGGGAGGTTCCGGTTCGTCCATTCCGCTTTTGTCCCAACCCTGAACGTTGAACCCGGACCCTGCGAACTCCCGCCATGCTGGTTCACTGCATGACAAACTGAATGGCCGCACCGAACCAGGTGAATGCATGGATTTTGCCTTCAATGCCGACTCGATGATTTTGAAGGGCATTCATAATCCCTTTTTCACCCTTTTTCAGGGCATGAAAGGCCGTTGTTGCATCCGCCCAGACCATGGCCGCATCATATTCATCCAGAATCGCGTCGGATGAAAACCTTCCATTCTTGAAGATAAAGCGTTTGCCTTTCTTGTTGTCATTTGTTTTGATCACAATCCGGCACTCATGCCCCATCAGGAATTTCTTGAAGTCTGCACTGGTTTGAGAGGATTTTTTGAATTTGGATGCGAGGAGGGCGAGCAAAAATAGGAATCTCATCATGTTCTCCTTCACTTCAAAGGGTTCACATTCCGATCCAATCTAATCTTTTAGCACGGAAAGGGGCTCGTAAGCCAGTTTCATCTTGCCGGGCTGAAATAACTTCATGAAGCGGACGAAGGAGATCATGTTGCCCCTGGGGTAGTCGTACCCGGCCATTATATTGAGCGGGTTGCCGTAACCGGCCAGCATCTCCCGCCAAACCTTGGAATCCGCCTCGACCAGGATGGAGACATCCTCGGCCCGCAGGGCCTTCGGCGTCCGCTCGGTTATCTCGGCTATGCCGAAACGAACATGGATCAAGAAACCGCGGCCGGCGTCGGGGAATATCAGGCCGACCTTCTGGTCGACCTCGGCCGAGGCCTTCGGGTCCAGGTTCACGGACAAGGAGTCCATGAAACGATTAAGGGGGAACCTGTGAAGCGACTCGGCCGAGGCCGCATTTCCCTGTTTCAGCGACTCGCCTTGGGTGATCTCCAGTGCCTCGGAGAGATAGTAGTTGCGTGCGTTGGGGTTTTCTTCGTTCTCAGCCAGAGCAACAAGGGCCTTCACGCGCAGGTCTTTGGCGGCCTGATGAATCGGGTCCAGGCGCAGCAGGTATCCGGTAAGCTCCAGTGCAGCCTGGGGGGTTCCGTCCTCAACATATTTTTGCGCCCGGGCCAGCAGCTTTTCCTTTCCCCCCGCCAGGCCGGCAATCATTGCGGCCCTCTCCAGGCGGTTCAGGGGGTGCAGGTTGGCCGAGTCCCCGTCGAACCAGCCCAGATTTCCTGAGAACATAGCGCGCACCGACCAGGAGACCTTGCCGTAGAAGGGCTGCAGGTACGGTGCACTGGACAGGTGCGGGGGGAGATGGATGGTCTCGACCAGTTCGTCCGGGGTCAGACCCATGTTGATGCCCCGTATGGCCTGGTCATGGACGTACCCGATCGCGTCCGCATAGTTGGTGAGTATCTCACGAATCTTTGCAGCGCCGGATATGGGCCGGGTATGGCAGGGGACCAGGTGTTCCGGATTCAGCTCCCTGGCGGCTATCAGACTTTGTCGCCAATTCTTGAGACTGCGGAAAGGCGTACCGCGAATGGTGTAGAGGTTAGGGAACGTCCAGTAGAAGTTATCCCCGCAGATGAGAATCTTTTGATCGGGCAGCCAGACGTTTATCTGGTCATCGGTCTCGCCGGGGGCGTGAATCAGCGTAAGCTTCACGCCCGCGACATCGGTATTCAGCTCATCCTCGAAGGTGATGGTCGGCGGCACAAAGCCAACGGTGCTGTCGGGCAAGAGACCCAGGTGCGGGCCGATGCCAGCGTTGACAAGCTGCCCGGGGGGCAGGCGGCTGCCGAACATGCGCAGGCTCCTGGCGCCGATGATGGGCCGCAGCTCGGTCACGATGCGCATCACCAGGCCCTCGGTGGAGGCATGGGCATAAACCTCGGGCGAAACGCCCCGGGCAAAGGCTTCAGCCCCGAACACGTGGTCGGCGTGGTTATGTGTGTAGATAATGGCCTTGATCGGCTTGTCTGTGATGCGCCGGAATTCGGCCAGGACCTGGGTCGCCTCCTCGTTGGTGGTCATGGTGTCCACGATGATAACGCCGTCGTGGCCGACGATCATGATCGAATTGGCCAGGCCGTAGCCGATGGCGGCATACACGTTCTTGCCGACCTTTTCCACGCCTTTTTTGAAAAGGCCGGTGTGTTTGGCCAGATTGACGTTAATCTTTTGGGCTGGCGGGGGAATCGCCTTTTTAGGGGCGGTCTGTGCAAAAAACCAAAGGCAGGCCGCCACCAGTATAAGGAGCAGCAGCGCCGAAAACGAAAGCCTTTTCATTAACCCTCCAGGGTATCTTGATCTCAAATGATTCGGCAGGGAATGAGAGCCCAGACCCGCATCGACCACAGGCGAAAACTTGCTTTTCCGCAAAAAACTGTACAGCGTAACGGCCCTTGAGTCAAGAAAATCCAAGTGCAGGAGGGATAGAGAATGCTCGTGTAGAACGTTGCATGATGGGACATTTCAAATAATCAAATGATTGATATCGAATATCGAATTTACATGACAATATGTATATGGCAGGCACAGAACGACAAGATGAGATACCCCTGGCCTCCTCCATCACCTCATGATCAGAGGAATGTAACGTCGGAAAATCTTCACGGATGATGCGGAACGTGAAGAACGCGGCCGAGATGTAAGAGAGTTGCCCTGAGCACTTCAGCCTTCGTACCGAGAAAGTGATTGATGAAAAGATGATGGATATTGGAGATAAGAACTGAAGTCGAAATGGACAGATCTAACTGATATCGAATAACAATTTGGCATGCAAAGCCTACCCGACAATGGCAGATATGTCACGCTTTCGAGGACTCTGATTTTATGAGTTATCCATATGGTATTCACTGTGTTTGGCGCCGTGACCCCCACTCTCCCCACCACTCATCATAGCCAGATACCTACGATCAATCTGGCTGCCAGCAAAAAGGGGGTTTTCTACAAAAAATCGATGGGTTGTGACCTCATTTGTTCGCCCCTCTGTTATGCTAAATACGGGTCGTCACGCAGTCACCGGATCGCTAACAGATAAAGTGACCACTTTCACTTGACTTTTAGATAGGTTAGGTATAAATGACATTCAGCAATGTTCCCGAATCAACCTCCTTCTTTCAACCCGCTAAAAAATGAGGGCTTGAAATGGTGAATGATTGTCAAAAAGACCCCGTTACTCCGGACAGATGGAGAGCGGGGTTTTGTATTTTGCGATTACACTGAAAAGAGAAGGAGGGAATTACGCCCAAGTTGAATACAAGTCAATAGAGTCAATAACGTCCCGGAGATCACGCAATATGGCAGTCAGAAAACGGCGGTCTCGATTCAGGCTTTGGAATAGCATTTGTATCCTGAAGAAGGTCATTCATTCAAGATAATGCAAGTATTGTTGAGTCGCGCTCTTTCTCAAAAAATCCGTTAAAAGCGGGAACAATGTCTGCAAAGTCAAAGAATTCCCAGGCCACAAGGATATCAAGACGATGATATTCTGTACTCAGGTCTTTAACCGGGGACCATCAGGGGCGCAAAGCTCAGTGGACGGACTGTAATAATGAGATCCTTATTCGGATCCGGGTAACACGACATGATAAAAGCTAAGGCAGCGACGAGCCAATGAAATACAATGGGTTGGAGCACCAGTGGGAAGATTTCCGCGTCTTATAAGGACAGAAACAAACAGCTCTTCATTTTATCAAACCAATCTAATTATTCTTAGCTTGAGACGAAGTTAAAATTTAAGGATGAAATATGGGAAAGCCTTCCGCAGAAGAAATATCTCAGCTTATTGGATCTGCTGAATCTGAAACACTTGAGTATAAGACTAAGCTCCCCTCCGATCATATTATAGCCAGGGTGCTGACGGCATTCGCGAATACAAAAGGTGGGATATTGCTTATCGGCGTTGGTGATTCTGGTGAAATAATAGGATTAAGTAAAGCCGGAGTTTTCCTTGCTGAGCTTAAACTTAAAGAAATTGCTACTTCATTGTTCCCTTTTCCAGTTGATGTCGGAAATTTGCTAATTGACAATAAATATATCATTTATGCAAAGGTTGACAAGGCGCCGAGCGATCATTTTCCAATACTGACATCTAGAGGAGAACTTTACCAACGCGAGCTTTCACATGAGACACCCCATCCTTTAATTCTTTTTTCAAAAAAGGGAATACAGGGCAAACTAAAGATGGCAGATTTGAGTGAATCCGTAAATGCTTTTGTTGCTATGTCCTTTCGTGAAGAAGAGGAACCAAGCCTTGTCGACTATTTCAAGGCTATGGAACGCGCGGTTAAGGCTACAGAGTTGCCCATTGAGCTATCGCGCGTTGATTTACTTGAGGGCGATTACGAAATATCTCAAAAGATAATGGATGAAATAGATAAAGCTGAAATAGTCATCGCAGATTTTACCCTCAATTCGCGAAACGTATATTTTGAGTTGGGGTACGCTCGCGGGAAGATGCTCCGTGTAATACAAACTGCGCGGAAAGGCACCCTGCTTGAATTCGATATTAGAAATTGGCGAACAATTTTCTATCGCAACGCAACGGAACTGGAACAGAGACTGATCCCTGAAATGAAGGTAGCATATGCGGAAGCTACAAAATTAATCAGCTAACTTCGGGCTTAATAAGGATGCGCGGCAAAAAAAGCCACGCACCTGTTAGCCGGGCCGTTATACGGCAACTTACGGGGAAAACGAGTAATGACCAGATTGATGGATAAAGATACCCCAGCACTTTTCTTAGGTGTAGCGGAATTTGTGGAGGAATCCAATGCACGATACCCTTTTGGTGGAATCGATTTATTCCAGCTCGCACAGCATAAGGGACATATTGTTTATCCCGGTATGATTTCAAGTAATGAATGGGTGATTTTGGTGAGCAGTGAATTTATCAAGAACTTTGATATTACTAAGTGGGAGATCCATATAACTGATGAACATGGTAATGGATTGGCAAAAGCCAATTTTTTGGGGTTAGAGAATTATGACAGTTCGGATCCAGCTACAAAGGTAACTAATGGAAGTTCCAGTGTGGTAATTTTCAAAGATTGTGACTTCATCCTGCTACACTTTAAAACTGACGTTCTGGTAAGGGAACCTGGTCGCTATATTGTTAAATCAAATTATAAGGGTGTTTCTAAAGATATTGGTTCTATTCATTTTCACTATAAAAAGGCACCAAGTCTTACACCTGATCAGATAAAAGCCATTGAGTCTGATCCCAATTCAGCTAAAGCCATACAAATGGAACTTGGCTGCAAAAACTGTCCAACCAAACTAAACGTTTATACTGGTTTAAAGCGACAACCCAATTTGGAAAGAAAAGGATGGGTATGGCAGACTGATTTGCCAGACAAATTTCACTGTGAATGTGGAAAGACGGACTACTCTCTCATATATATGAAAGAGAGTATGCATGGGATACTCACCAAGGATTTCAGTAAAAACGTCTCCGGACTTAGTTATGTGCGGCGTTATGGCTATTCTCAAGTTGTAAATGTTGTTAAACAGTTTACTGATCTCTTAGATACAGAAACACTAGAGCCACCAGTCCAACAATTTATTGAAGCGCATCCGATTCTTTTGTCTCGTTTTCATGCGAAGCGGCTTTTCGTAAAGCCGAATATAGTCGGACGCTTTCAGGCAGACTTCGCTATGGTTGACTCAACAAATCAACTAGTATTTATCGAGCTAGAAAAACCATCATTGAAGTTGTTCAAGAAGGATGGTCACCCAACTGCCGAACTAATGCATGCTTATGGCCAGGTAACCGACTGGATCCATCAATTCAACAAGTATCCAGGCGTGATATTAGATTCTTTGGGCCTTAAATCAGAAGAAGTTGTTGCTGTTAGAGGATCCGTTATTGCTGGACGTAGTATTTCACTTTCACACGATGTTCTTCAGCGACATTTATCTAATCCGCCGTATCCAAATATTGAGTTTTTGACTATTGATGACCTTGGGAGCAGTTTGTTAGCAATATCAAAGAAGCTGGTATGAGTAACAATTGTTCAGCGCATATACCAATGCACCCCAGGTAGCGTATTAAGCTGGCCAGCTGAACTTAAAGGCTATACACCCAAATAAGGCCTTTACACCATTATGTTGGTTAATTTAACAGGAATAAAAGGAGACGTAAAAGGGCAAGTAGGTTCCAAAACAACTTGTGATATTCAAATCAGCATGGGTAAGGTCTAGAATGTGACACCCTGCTGAAGACGGAAGTTCATTCTATGATTAATCGTATCCGTGAGAATGCTTCAAAGAATTCTAAAAATTCATATGATGAATTATTTAAATACTTTAATAGGCAAGGCATTAACACTGAGATACTAGAAAAACCGCGTCAATGGGAACAGCCTTTTTATGCTGAAATGCTTGGCAAACACGGAGTGATATGTACAGTTAATGTAACTATTCAGCGAAAAACCTCCAAAAGCAGAAAAAAAAGCTTGACAGGGTTTTTCTGAAAAATTGCAAAAAGTAATCTTGTTAGGATTGTCTGCATATTTTGGCCATAAAAGCTCTTAACAAGGTGCGCTGATAGCTTTTAAGATAAACACGTCCCCTGGCATACACCCGTGAGCGTTATTGCGATCACGGCGGTTACAGGACGAAAAATATCGGTTTCAAAACCTGTGCTATAATGTTCTGAATAAGCGACAGGAGCGAAACCGAGTGAAGATTAACAGCATTGACATCGAGGCTACGATAGAAAAGGCGCAAAGTCTTATTCGCGAAGACAAGCAGTTGTCTGTCGGCGCGAGGTCAATGTTCGAGATTCTGATTCTGATAATCTCTTTGCTTGCCAATCAACCTTCCGTGCTCAAAAAGGATAACGAACCTTTCAATTTTGTTGAGGAAAATTGGTGAGAATAGCCACCCGTCCAGCGGCTGCAGCGGACCCCAAGATCTGACCCGCTGTCAGCCCCTGAGCCGTAATTAGTTCTCTACGAGGAACAATATGCCACATAGTCACGAAGAAATAAGGGCGGTTGCCTTAGATATCCTGTCAGGGAGAGAGTCTGTTCAATATGAAGCAAGTCAATATGAACATTTGCGATTGGGCATTGGAGAGGTATTTGCTCGTCGTGAAGGAAAAATACAACCGGGGCATTTTGGCGCGAAGTGCCTTTTGGATAGAGCAGATAGCGAAGTATTTTTGGAAGTCTTCTGGGACTTGTTTCGGCAAGGAATTATAACTTTAGGCCATAACGATAGTAACAGGGAATTCCCGTTCTTTCGTATATCAAAACTAGGCAAACAAATTGCGGATAACAATTCTGTGTATTGGTTTCACGATGTATCCTCATATGAACAATCCATTCGTTCAGAAGTCCCAAGTATTAATGAGGTCACCTTATTGTATCTAAAAGAGGCAATGCAGGCATTTCGGACAGGATGTATTTTATCCAGTACAGTGATGTTGGGCGTGGCAACCGAGCATACGTTTTTGATTCTTCTTGACCAAATAGAAAATAATCCGACATACCAACAGACATATAAGTCAGTATTTTCACAAAAAACAATTCTTCAAAAGGTCAATAAATTTAAAAACATTTTGGACCAACAAATCAAATCACTTCCAAGTGAAATTAGGGAAGATCTTGATACCAATTTTGCAGGTATATTGTCAGTAATTCGGAATTTTAGGAATCAGTCCGGCCATCCTACTGGCAAAATAATTGACCGGGAACAAGCTTTCGTTCTCCTGCAGCTATTTATCCCTTATAGCAAGAAGCTTTATGAGCTTATGGGGCACTTTCAATGAAAACTGCTAACATGCGGTTTCACAGGGGACCGGTAGTACCTCGTGGCGTGTAAACCGCCGGGCCGTTCAGCAACACTAATTTGCGATTCAACAATAATTATCCTATCATTGAGCGCCGTATGCCACTGGCGACTCAAGAATACTGAAATAATCTTTAAAAAGATGGCAGATCTCGGACGTCCTCAGCCTTTCCATAGGCTGGGCTTTTTTCCGCCACAATCGGCCCTTCGTACAGCCTCGCCATCCTCTCCGCCTCAAATCTGACTTCCTCCCTCAACGATTCGGGTTCCAGGACCTCAGCCTTTGACCCCCAAGTCATGATCCAGAAGCGGATCTCGTCGGTCCCAGCCACTTCAGCCTCGAAGATAATGGAGCCGTTATCCCGCTGATGAATCTTCTGGGATTCATGCCAAATCTTCTCTTTGATGTAACCGGCCACATCGGGATGAAACCACACCTTTATAGGAATAGGCGGCCCCTGGTACACGCCGAAGCTCGATCCCATGAAATCGTCCAGATTGAAATCCTCCGGGACCTTGAAGGTCTCCTTTGTCTGGTGGAGCATCTTGATCCGGTCCAGGGCGAATATCCGGACCTCGTTTCGCATGTGGCAGAGGCCGATCAGGTAAAAGGTGCCATCGAAAAACCATACCCGGTAGGGATCCACCTTCCGCCGGGTCTCTTTCTTCCGGCTCATGGTGTAATAGACGATCTCGATGGTCCTGTGGTTAAGGGCAGCATCGGTCACTCGGTTGAGGATCTCCTTGAACCTGCCATAATCTTTGTAGGGTTTAATGGATAGCTGGAGGGTCTGCTCGACATTCGCAAGGTATTTGATGGATTCCGGCGGCAGGGTGGTTTTGACCTTTTGGAGGAGCGACTCCAGGGATTCGTAGAAAGCCGTATCCTTGAACACCTTGAGCATGTCCCTGCCGAAATAGAGGGCCATCAGCTCGGTCAGAGAAAAGGGGACCGGCATCTGGTGTTTGACCGTATCCAGCAGGGACCAGAGGTTTTTCCCATCCACCCGTTCCGTATAAATTGGAAATCCAGCCACCTGCAGGGCTTCGAGGTCCCGGTAAACGGTCCGGGGATTGCATTCCAGTTCTTGGGCCAGCTCTGAGGCCGATTTGCCCCTTCGTGACGATATCAAGGTCTGGATGATTCTCCACTGCCTGCCTAACTGGTCTCCCCTGGCCATGGCAACCCTCCTGAAAACAGGTTCTCTCGCCCACTCCCTCCAGTCGTTAGAGTTCTCGGAGTTTCACAGAGTTGGCAAAAAAATAGGGCAGGTTTCTTAAAATGCCTGCCTTGTAGGCCTCAATCCCTGGAAGGGGATTGAAGATGGGTATGGGAGCGAAGAAAAAATGAATCTGTTCATTTTTCCTTCATCCCCATTCCCGTACCATTTTAAGAAACCTCTCTCTGTACTCCGCGGGCTCCGTGAGAGATATCAGTTCACGGTGTTGATAATCCTAACAATGCCATCCTTTAACAGCACTTCGTTGAAGTTTATCAGCAACCCCAGAGGCTTGTTTGCCAACCGCAGGTATGTCAGGAGCTGTTTCTTGTGGATATCTTCCAGCTTTGCCACAGATTTCAGCTCAACGATCACCGTGTCCTCAACCAGCAGGTCCAATCGAAAACCATCCTCATGAATTTCTTGACCTCTGTAAAATATGGGCAGCGGCACCTCAGATTGGACAGCCATTTCCATGAACCTCAGTTCAACGGGCATGGCGGCCTGATATACCGATTCCAGAAGTCCGGGCCCCAAAGCCTTGTGCACATTGATCGCCGCTTTGATAATTCTCGAAGACAGTTCATTCAGTTCCATGACTCATTTCCTCGTAAAGCAGCCTCTCGCCCACTCCCTTTGGTCGTTAGAGTTCTCGGAGTTTCACAGAGTTCAAAACCGGTACAGCATGGCTTTCTCAATATGCCTGCTGGGCAGGTTTCAATCATTAACCCTCTGTGATCTCCGCGGGCTCTGCGAGAGACAATCGGTTATGTCATTTCGAGGCATCAAGCCTCTTTTCTTTTTCGACCCGCTCGCGAAGCCAGATTGCCATGAGCTGGGTGTGGGGAACGCCTTTCTTTCGGGCGAGGCGCTTGATCATCGAAAGATCAAAGGGGTCCATGCGGAGGGAGACGGGCTGACGGGGAGGACGGGGAACCTGAAACGGCTCAGCGTCATTCAGCAATCCCTGAATCTGCTCAGAAGTCTCTCTCGAAATCTCCCTCTCCCACTGCACAGCCTCTTGTTTAAGAGCTTTTCTTGTCTTTTCTGGAATCCTGCTCATTTCTTTATCCTCTTGAAATAGGCCTTTCGGGTGGTGTTCGACATGGGGAATGCCGTCACGCAACGCCATACGCCATACTGTGGATAAGGGGCAACAATCACTTCGATACCTGTGCCCGAAGCGTCTGTGCCCCACAGTCGGTATCGATATTCATCTGATTTTGTATGCTTTTTCTTCTGCTTAACAGCCAGGGTCGGAAACGGCCCCTCGCTGTAATAGACCTCTTCAACCTGCTCCGGGGTCAACCCATGCTCAGCAATATGGCTGATATTGTCTTTGTCCCAATCAGGTACAAGATTCTCATCAGGTCTAATCATAAACGGAATTTAGCGTAATCATTTGATTACGTCAAGTCTCCCGATCAGGGTTTGTCCCGATCTCCTTGCCAAAAAAATTCTAAAAAAATGCATTTTCCCGAAAAAAAGTTCCGAGTTTGTGACCGTATTTGACAAAACCATATGCTAAGGTCCGGCCATGCAGGACAGGAAAGCGGCGCCGCTGAACACATAACCAATCAAAATAATTGACGTTTGGCCGTAGGTAGACCCTCAGCGGAAAAAATGGCCAATTCTGAAGCCATAAAAAGGAAAAAGACGACATGAAGGCGCCATGGATATCGAAAAGAGAGATCGCTGATAAGGCTGTGTCCCTCATCGAGGACTTTCAGGCCAGGGCGGGCTATCGGATCACTCCTCCGATACCGGTGGATGAGATCGTGGAACGCTCTTTAGGCTTGACCATCCGATACATGGATCTCTCAAAGGTCTTCGGCAGCCGCAATGTGTTAGGTGCGACCTATGCCGAGTCGCGCTTGGTCCTTATCAATGAGAGATTGTTTGAGCACAGCTCCGAGGGAAGGCTTGTCTTTACCTGCGCCCATGAGGCCGGGCATTGGGTCCTCCACCGACCCTATGTCGAGCACCAGAATGGTGATGGACCACAAAAAGAGGCCATGGTCTGCACCACTGACAATGCCAGGGAACCTATAGAATGGCAGGCCGACTATTTCGCTTCGTGCCTGCTGATGCCGGAAAGGGAGATGAAGGAGGCGTTTCAACGGGTCTGCTGTCCTGCACCCGTCGTGATCCGGCATGCGAAGCGGTTGACACAGGCGGGCAGTCCATGTGAGGAGCCATTCCTGGAGCAATGGCCCTATATTGCCGCTGCCATGTGCGAGGCCGGTGGTTTTTCCAACGTCTCCAGACAGGCCATGATCATCCGGCTTCAAGACCTTGGCCTGGTGGTCAATAAGACCGGCCTCAAAATGGACTGGGAGGCCCTGTGCTCTGGATAGGTCAGACGGGTGGGCAAAAGGCCGGCATCAGATCGGAGCGCCTGGCTGAAATAACATTGAACAAAAGAGGAGGGAGTCTCATGGAAAAAGTCATTGGAGATTTTCTCGATCAACTCAAGGTCGGCCGGAAACAGGCCCACAAAAATCTGGCCCTTTACCCGCTCCTGTCTACCTATTTGATCAACCTGGCTTGCCTCCTCCTGGACGAGGCTCTGGGTGACAACCTGATTGAGGTGGTCGAGGTGAGCGAGGGCGGCTCAGTGCCTCAACTGAAGGTGGTGAACAAAGCCGCCAGGATGGTTCTGATCCTTGATGGCGAGGAACTGGTGGGCGCCAAACAGAACCGGATCGTCAACACCACCATCCTGGTGGACCGAAAGAGTACCCTTGTGATCCCAGTGAGTTGCGTGGAGTATGGCCGGTGGTCTTACAACACATCCAAATTCCATAGCCAGGACCGGATGATGAACGCCAATCTTCGGGCCATGAAAAGCGAACAGGTCTCGTATTCCATACGGTCTTCCGGCGAATTTCGGTCTGATCAGGGAGCTATCTGGGAGGGAATTGCCGAGAAGGCGGCCAGGCGGGGGGCTCATTCTCCCTCCGGAGCCATGGCGGCAATTTACGACAAGGAACGGCCATCCATTGACGAATATCTGAAGGATTTCCGCCTGATCGACTCCCAGATCGGGGCCATTTTTATGATCAACGGCAAGGTGGCCGGGATGGATGCCTTTGGCAGGCCCGACACCTTTTCAAAGGTCTTCAAGAAACTCCTGGAAAGCTATGCCCTTGATGCCATTGACTGGTATGAGGAAGGGAAGGAATTCAAGGCGCTCAAGAGCGAAGTGACGAAATTCCGGAAGGCCGCGGATGCAGCAGGCTCAGAGGGTCAACAGGGGGTGGGGTTGGGCACCGATTTCAGGATTGAATCGAGGCGGGTGACAGGATTGGCGATGGCGTTGAATGAGAAGGTGCTGCATCTGTCTGTGTTTGCAAGGCAAAATGGTCAGCATCATGAGCAACGGCCATCCAGGATGGGAAGATACACGCAGAGGAGAAGAAACCGAACAACTCAGGTGTAACCCTGCATAATCAACTCCGTTTTGGTTGACATCTCCAGCATGAAGGACTATGAAATTGAACCAGAATTCAGTCTCCACTGTCTTTTCTGCAACCAAAGAGGGAAAGAGGAATGGAAATGATCAAAGACAGACCATGAACCCCGATGCTCCGGATAAACGGAGGTCGGGGTTTTGTATTTTGGGGGAAGGCGGGGAGCGCATTGGAATGCCGGGGTCGATCCTCTGCTGGCAGAACAAAAGATAGGAGCATTGTGGTCCTTGGTAAAGAACCACAATATGCTGTCAATGCCTGGCTTCATATCCCAATAGAGAGATTGTATTATTCCGGTTCAAAAGAGAAAAATGGGAAACACCTTTATGTTGGGTCATGTTCGCCGGACCAATTCAGTCACAAACTTACGGTAAGGATGCCAGAGACATCCAAAGGTGATCCCATCAGCCCCATCTTGTGCAGGGGTGCTTGAGGCCAGATCATGGCACGACAAATAGGCTGCCTCATTACCCAGGCCGAGTACATTGCATTGATGATAGGCAGATGTTCTATACCACATGATATGATTTTTCTGTCCAATATCTGTTCGCGGCACGCCTCCGGCGCGCCGCGAACGGGGCGAGCTGAGCTACGCTCCAGCGCCTGTTCTACAGGCCACCAGAGGTGGCCTTTCGAACAATCGCTGGAGCCGATTCCGCCTAACGCCGTCGGCGACCGTCCGTCGCCTCCCGCCGCTAGGCGGAATCGGCTCAGCTCGCCCCGTTATGCGGCATTATAGATAGAAATGAAAGGGTATAAATAAAATAATGTGGAGGAATGGGATGAAAAAATTAATGTTTATGCTGGTTACTGGTTTTTTTGTTTTAAGCCTTGCTGGATGTTTGACAGTACAAGAGCTCAAATCCGGTGTTCAGTGGGACAATAACGCACTGTTTCTTATAGAAAAAGGCAAAACTACTGCGAAAGATATAGCATATTCCTTTGGGTCTCCGCAAAAGGAGATTATAGGTGGAGAAAAGGGGAGAATATGGGTTTACTTCTATGACAACGCAAAATACATTTTTGAAGGGGCAATAAATCACGGAATCGTTGAGGGTGAGCATAATGCCTTAACGATATGGTTCAACAAAGACGGTATAGTTACTGATCTAAGTTACACGTACAACAAATTTGAGGATCCAACTAAGAAGAAGTGGGCCGACAGAATTGAAGGAAGTACGCAAAATCAGGGAGGACAAACACAATGAAAAAAATACTTGTCGTCCTTGCAGTGCTCTTTCTGTTCTGCGGTTGTGTTCGGGAAGTCAGAGACGTTAGAATGAGCAAATCCATTTTTTTGAAAACTCCAAGAGGGGCTAAAGTTTATGTTGACGTAAGAAACACTGGCCAAGCATTCAATTTTCCAATCGAACCCAAAATAATGTCTATTTTGCAAAGCAAAGGCTATGAAGTAGTTCAGAAACCTAATGATGCTGAGATAATTTTCAGAGCAAACATTCGTTATAGCGGGTTAGCAAAAGACATCAATACTGGGGCCGGAGCTGTTTCTGGCGCGTATGCTGGTGCTGTAGGCGGTATGGCCGTTGCTCATAATACCTCAAACCAGAACTACGCCGCTGGTGCTGCCGCTGGTGTTGTTGTTGGAGCACTGGTGGGTTATGCAATAGAGGAAGCAATAGCTAAGTCTACATTTATTTCTATTATTGACGTTCTTATCGAAGAGAAGGGCAATCCTTTTCCTCATACGACGTCTTATGTGGCTACACTCAGGGAGCAGGGGCTTGAAATGCAACAAGCAGTAAATATGATGGTCGATCAAATAGCCGTCCAAGTGGCCAATATATTTTGAGAATCCACAGTGAGCCGAGACCAGCGTACTGCGCAGTGAAAAAAAATTGCATAACCAGTGGGTGCACCCAATCGCCCATAAAGCGGGCTCTGGGTGACCCTAATGTTATGCATCGGGGAGAAATCAAAATGTTCCAACGATTGAAAAGCCTATTTCAACGTATAGGAAGTCAGTCAAAGGCTTCGCATTCAGAAAAGCAATCCCGCACCTATACGATTAGGAATGGTGAGTTTGTAAAAACTGATGAGGTTTTCGATGCTTGGACGTCGCAGGATCTCGATAAGATGAAGCAAGCACTTCACACAAAAACTAACCCTGTCGATCGTCACTTTCTATTGATGGGCATAGTTGATCAAACCTACAAACAACGACAAGACAATGATGGGGCTCGTCAGCTTTGCGCGGCGGTAGCTGAACAGCATATAGAGGAGTTCCCGAAAATCAAACCTGCACTTGTAAAAAGCCTTGACGGTATATTGCCCCGGGTAACCACCTTTCAAAAATATGCGACGCTGCTCACAGAGCAAGGGGATTTTCAGCGAGCTATTGAAATTTGTGAGACTGCTTTGTCCCATGGCCTACGTGATGGGACAAAATCTGACTTTGAGGGTCGGATTAATAGGATTAAAAAGAAGGCGAAGGCTGCAAATGCATAACCAATAGCGCGAATTGACACGGAAAATTGAACTGCCTTTTTTGTCAAAGTCCTTGGTCACGTAATCGAGCTCAAACGTTATGTTGATGGAGGAAAAAGGGGGGCAAGATAATGTTTAAAGACATAATGACGGATATTGTTTCAGTTCTTAAGCAAGATGGAAGCTGTATAGATAAGGTCAGTGCCAGTGTTCAAAAGAATA
>ENA-OSEO01003728-OSEO01003728.1-sediment-metagenome-genome-assembly--contig:-NODE-3728-length-17188-cov-4.234703_pt1 | contig 17188 bp, 14 predicted proteins | sample MGYA00237883_ERZ534232 | MGnify/ENA metagenome assembly ERZ534232
GGCTGCCCGGAACGATCTGAGCGGGTTATGCTGCCGTTGCAGAATCCTGAGTCATATTGTTGCGCTGCGGCCCAAACCCAATCAGGCTCGATAATTTGAGAAACAGCTAAATTGATACGAAAACGAGAATGATACCGGGATGCAATTTTTTGGATTCATCGGGTAGAAATATAATATTATAATTAAAACAAAACGTTAAATTATTTCTGGTGATATTTGGTTCAAAATTTTGAACAACCCGGTTTTTATAAAATATGTTTAATAATCAGGATGTTAAAAAACAATTTGGGTATTTGGTTCAAAATTTTGAATGGTAGCGTGATTTAAAACATACAAAAACACAGAAAGTTAAATATCCACCCAATGAACTTGACGTTATAATTCTATGAAATTATTGTAAAATATTATTTTATCACTTCTTAACCGACTATTTTTTATATTGGCAAGCATTTTGCATATGTATATAGTCAAACCAAAAACCTTAATTCTGTTTTCCTCCTTTTTGTGGCGAGTCAGGACGTTCCTGACTCGCTTTTTTTTGCCTGGCACGTTGTAACATACTTGCCGTTTTCTCTGAATAAAAATTTTATATTTATCCGGCCACCTTGGCCTTGGCTATTTCCAGGTAGATTGAATCCGGATGACCGGAAACAATCTCTTCATAGGAAGCTTTGCTTTTTTCCAGATTTCCCAGGGTGTGATAAAGGTACCCCAGGTTAAAAAGGGATTCGTCTTTCATAATGGAATCCGATCCTGAAGCTATCATTTGAAAATATGTTGCCGCTTCCGGATATGCCTGCTTGGCTGCATAGGAATAGCCAAGTCCGCTCATAACAAGATATTTTACAGGTTGATGATCGCCAATATCCTTCAGAGACTGACGGTATAAAGTTATGGCCTTATCATATTCACCGGCATGGTAGCAGACGTCGGCATATGACACCCGTGCCAATTTCCCCCCATCTTTACTTGAGTATTTTTTTAATATGAATTCAAAATCCGCATTTACTTCCTGATAGGCCTTTGCCGGCCCAATCGTTTGCAAAAGAGTCTTATATTTTTCTAATGCCTGCTGCATCAGTAAAAAAGCCTTTTCCTCCGACTTGTTCGAAAAATACACAAATCCGGAACCGAGAATCAAAACCGCGCAACCTACACCCATACAGGCTAACAGTTGAGTTTTATATTTGATCACAAACTGAAAAAGTCGGGCAGAAAATGTTATGAACTCGTCCGGCTCTTTAAGAAGCTGTTTGCGGGTTATCTTTTTTGCGGCCATATTTATTCCCCCTTTATTTATTGCAGCGCGCTTTTAATTATGTGTGTCTCAAATCCAGCAAATTTTGTCAATTTTATACCTATCTGCCAAGTCCCCATTCGTACAAAAATTATTATGATACCTGGCCCAAAACTGCTGGGGGGTAAAATGATGCGCCTGAGTACCTTTGTGTTCCACCGCATAGCTGGCACAGATCGCTCCTATATATGCAGACTCAATGAGACCCTTACCCATGAGTATCCCTTTGATAAACCCGGCCCGATAGGCATCCCCGGCGCCGGTGGGATCGGTAACCACGGTTGCCTGTGCGGCCGGAATTTTTGCCTTTGATTCATTTGAGCATACCAGAGATCCCTTTTCCCCCATGGTGGTGATAATGCAATGGGTTCGCTTCAGAAGTTCCTGCTGGTCAAAGCCGGTAATCTGTTTAATCATTTCCAACTCATAGTCGTTTGAAATCAAAACAACAGATCCACCAATCATATCGGTCAACTGTCCCTTTGACAACGCAGGAATCGACTGCCCAGGGTCAAATATGTAAGGGATTTTAAATTCTTTATAAACCCTCGAGTAGGTTACCATGTCTTCAATATTCCCAGGGGCGATAATGGCCAGCGAGTCCTTTGGACAGGTAGTGTCAAACCGATATTCGGAAGCGTATTTCATTGCGCCCGGATTAAAGCCGGTGATTTGATTGTCGGCTTTATCGGTGGTGATATAGGCGCAGGCGGTAAATTCCTCAGGAATGACTCGAACACCTTTTAAGGAAAGGCCCTGCTGTTTCAGCCAGGCCTTATACTCCGCAAAATCCTTGCCGACAGAGGCCAGGATCAGCGGGTGTTCTTCAAGAAGCGTCAGATTGTAGGCGATATTGCCGGCTGTTCCGCCGAAATTTTCCTTTAATCCGTTGACCATGAAGCAGACATTGAGGATATGAATTTTATCCGGAAGGATATGGTCGGCGAATTTGCCAGGAAAGTCCATAATCCGATCAAAGGCCAGGGACCCGGAAACATATAATTGCATGCCGATGCTCCTTTGCATCCTTTTATTATTTATTTTTTCTATATCTTGTCATGTTCTTTATGCAGCTGCAGGGTAAATATGCGTTGCCGCTTAAATAAGGGTTAATGGACAGGTTGTCAAGCAGTGGATTGTTTGGCTTTATCTTGATAGCAACGCGAATTGATTCTTATCATCAAGATTGAATAGAGAGCTTCTTTTTAACCTGAAGGGTTTTGCACGCATATCCGCCGGATAAAATATCGATCAAACAGGTAGCGATCGGTTTGTGGGTGTGAATGACCAGATGGTTTTCAGGCGGCAGTTCATCCGTCGGCTCAAAATTTTTTATCATTGCGGAAAGATGCTGCAAGCGTGCATCCGACTGAGCGCCGTCGGTTTCCCGTTTTTTGAGTCTTGAGCGGGTGATTTTTCGGCTGCAGCGGCATTCGACAAATATGATATCAGTATCCAAATCGCGGGCTAATTGTCGAGCTTCGTCTCGCCATTTGCGCTGGGAGAATGTTGCATCCAAAATGACCGAACTTCCTGCCTTAAGTTTTTCCTGTGCATTACCTAAGAGTTGGGAATACACCAATTGGCGCATTTCTTTTCTATATATCCCCTCACCGAAAGCGACGACTTGCTGATGAAAATGGGAATTCTGTTCTTTGCGGACAACGTCAGAGATGAATAGCGTAGTTAACATCGATTCCGCCATTTGCCCAGCGAGGCAGGATTTTCCGGTTGCCGGCAGGCCGCAAAAAACCCAAAGGGTCGGGCGGCTGAACATGACGGCATATTGATAGGCCTGCTCCAAATACAGGACGATGTCATTTTTTATATTTTGGTGTTCGGCTGCACCGGCTGTCGTTAAGCGAAAACATGAAACTTTCAGCCTAACGACTGCACGATAAGTTGCGTAAAAATCAATTAACGCATAAAGCTGCAGGTCATCAGCGCGACCAACATATGCCTCCAGAAAAGTTCTGCTCCATCGGGCAAATCCCAAATGTGCCAGGTCCATATGCAGAAATGCCAAATCCGACGCAATGTCTCCGTATCGAAAGCGATCGTTAAATTCAATGCAGTCAATAATCTGAATCCCCTGGTAAAAATAAATATGATCCGAGCGAAGATCGCCGTGGCCGTCACGAATTCTCCCGGCGGTGACACGATTTTCAAACAGGGTTGGCTGATGTTCGAAAAATGAACGGCATACATGACAAATGAACTCCCATTTTTCAAAACTAAACAGGCTTCCGGCAAAAGGTGATAGCTGCTGAAAGTTTTCGTTCATGTTCAGGGCAATCACATCGCGTTGACCAAAGTGGTCGATGTGTTCATTTCGATCGCTTGTCGCATAAAAAGCAGCCAGCTTGCACCCCAGTTTTTTTATTTGCTGGGGCTTAAGCCGGTTTGACCGTAATAACGCTCCCAGGCTTGCCTCATCAGGCAATTGTTTCATTTTAACTGCGTAACCGGCTACCTGGCCATTTTTTTTTAAAGTAAACCGACCCTCACGAGTCCGATAAATTTTGATAACGGCATGATAGACGCCTTTGCTGAGTCTTTTATTCAGGCTGATTTCAAGTTCACAAAACCGGCGCCGGGCGTCAAGTTTGCGAAAATCAAGGAAACCGAGGTCTAAGGGCTTTTTGAGTTTATAAACCCATTTGCCGGTCAGGAAAACGGTAGATATGTGGGTATCGCGACGTTCTAATTGGGAAATCGAATGAGGATAAAAACCAGGATCAGAAAAGGCCCGGCAAATTGCTTCATGTCGTTTATTTGTATTCATTTCAGAATATTATAAATATATACCGATGACCACAGCATACTTTTCACCAAGTCAGGGAGTTGTGAATCCAGCCTTTATCGCCGTCGGCATGTTGAATATTGTACCAATTTCCTTTCTTCTCCAAAATTTTAAATGGAATCCCTTTTCCCACCGTAAATAGAACGGGGAAAGAGGTCCCGGGACCGGAGCGGATATTGCATTCATCCCGAGTGGTAATCAGAGAAGGAATTTTCTGAACCAGAGAGGAATGGATCCAGCCTTCATCGCCCTCAAAGTCACGAAAATAATACCAGTTCCCGGATGTTTTTAATACCTGAATCGGGTGAAACATTTCAATTTGCCAAAGTATGTCGTGGGTCGTTCCCGGACCGGACCGGATGTTGGCTAAAGGCGCTGAAACAGCCAATCGTTCAGCTGAAAAAACAGGCGCCGCTGCAAAAAAAACAGCCAGACCCATGAGTAACCCGGCACAATTCGTCATGATCGGATACTGTTGATATAATTTTTTATGAGCCATAATAAACCCTTCACTGAAGGTTGTTAAAAAAGTTGCGCCCGTCGGCGGCTATCCTATCATAAATACCCGTCGGGGTTTATCCGTTCGCATAATACCTTCGTCCCTGGCTGTTTCGAGAGCCTGCCTGAATTCTTGTTGCGATATAGAAGCGGCCAGCGCCTTGACTTCAGATGCCTGACCGCAGGGGCGGTATTGCGGCATGATGTTAACGTAGCTGTTGCGTGAGATATTACGGGCGATAAAATGCATAACCTCACGGGTCCCGGCCAGGCCTTGCGGCAATACCAGGTGCCGTATCAAGAGGCCGCGACGGGCGATGCCAGCTTCGTCCAGAACCAGATCACCGCACTGGCGGTGCATTTCCAGCAGGGCCTGCCGGGCGACGGTTGGATAATCTGCCGCGCTGCAGGTCATCTCAGCTACGGCCACATCCCAGAATTTAAAATCCGGCATGTATATATCAATAATCCCCTCAAGCAACTTCAACGTGTCCACCCGATCATATCCGCTGGTATTATAGACCAGCGGGACCGACAGACCGGCGTTGATGGCAATTTCAAGGGCGGAAAGGATCTGGGGAACCACATGAGAGGGTGTGACAAAATTGATGTTGTGGCAGCCGGCTTTCTGTAATTTCAGCATGATGGCGGCAAGCTGCGCACATGAAACCGGCCGGCCGTATCCTTGGTGGCTGATGTCATAATTCTGGCAAAAATTGCACAACAAATTGCAATGGGTAAAGAAAATGGTCCCGGAACCTTTTTCCCCCACCAGGGGGGCTTCTTCACCAAAATGCGCATGATAACTGGAAACAACCGCATTTCTGCCGGTTTTACAGACACCCCTCTGCTCAGAATTTCGATCAACACCGCACGCTCTGGGGCAAAGCCGGCAATCGTCCAAAATGCGGCCGGCTTTATCTATTTTATTTTGCAAAAGTCCTTTTTTATAAGTTTCAATATAGGCGGGTTCAACACTGGACATGGTCGACAGATATCCTTTTAAAATTGATGTCAGTTCAACCCAATAAGCCTGCCTCCCTGATAAACGACAAAAGCCACTATCCATGCCAGCAGCGTGCTGTATACGATGCTGATGATCATCCATTTAACCGAACCGGCTTCCCTCCTGATTGCTTCGACCGTGGCCAGGCAGGGTACATACAATAGCACAAATACCATCATGGCAAAAGCGGCCAGGGGCGTCATGCCGGAGGCTGACAGCGCGTTCTGAAGCGCATCAGGTTCTTCGCCGGCAGCGTAAAGGATTCCCATGGTGCTTACAACGATTTCTTTGGCGACAAATCCGGTCAGGAGCGCCACGCTGCCGCGCCAGTTGATTCCTAAAGGGGCAAATATGGGTTCAAAAAACTTTCCGATGCGCCCCATAAAAGACCGTTCAGCCTGTTCCGCCTTTTTGGCTTTTAAAAGTTTGGCCAAAGCGGCGTCCTGTTCTTGCAGCAACTGATTTTTTTCAGTAGCGGCAGCCGTATTTATTTTGTTTCGGTAGGATGTGTTAAGCGCTTGAATTTGGGCGGTATAGTCGACGGAATAGGAAATGTTGCGGGGAAAAGCCGAAAGGATCCAGACAACAACGGAGCCGATCAGAATGATGCCGCCCATTTTTTTAAGAAACATTTTGCTGCGGTCCCACATGTGAATCAGCAGGCTTTTCAACATGGGAGCCCGGTAGGGGGGCAGCTCCATGACAAAAGGCGCGTCGGCTCCTTTCAGAAGTGTTGAGCGAAACAGGCGGCCGGTGATGATTGAAAGTATAATGCCGATCAGATAGATTGAAAAAATGACAGTGCCGGCGTTGCCGGCAAAGAAAGCACCGGCCAGAACAATATAGACGGGAAGTCTGGCGGAACAGGACATAAAAGGGGTTATCAGAATTGTCAGTATCCGGTCTTTTTCGCTTTCCAGGGTTCGGGCCGCCATAATCGCCGGCACATTACAGCCGAATCCCATGAGCATGGGAATGAAGGATTTTCCGTGAAGGCCGATCAGGTGCATGATTTTATCCATTAAAAATGCAGCCCTGGCCATGTAGCCGGTATCTTCAAAGATGGCGATGCAGAAAAAAAGAATCAGAATATTGGGTAGGAAAATAATGACGCTGCCGACACCGGCAATGATTCCGTTGACAATCAAGTCCTTCAAGAGACTGTCCGGCAGAAACGACGCAACCAATGCGCCGATCCAGCTGACGCCGCTTTCGATCCAGTCCATTGGGTAAGCGCCCAGCGAAAACGTCAATTGAAACATAGCCCAGATAAAGAAAATAAAGATCGGAAATCCGAGGAACCGGTTTGTTAAAATCAGGTCGATGTTTCGGGAAAGATCGATGCGTTGCTCGGCTGAGGTGGTCAGGACTTCTTTGATAATTCCGGAGATAAACCCGTAGCGCTCTCCTGTCATTATAATTTCAGGGTCATCATCGTAGCGGTCCGATAAATTTTTGCGCAGCAGCTGCGTTTCTGTCAGAATCGTCTGACAGTGATCCGGCATTTTCTGGCAGATGCGTTCTTTTATGATCTTATCGTCTTCAATGAGTTTAATTGCGGTCCAGCGTATATTGTAGGGAAAGGACGGAGATAATTTATCCTGAAAGCTTTGCTGAAGTGTTGCGATGGCCGCTTCAATGTCTTTACTGTATTTAACCCGGCGACGTTTGGGCGGTTCAAAGTCCGAGGTCGCCATTTCGATGGCTTTTTTCAGGAGGATATCAATGCCTTCGTTTTTATTTCCAACGGTAAAAACAACCGGAACATCCAAAAGCGCCATCAGCTTTGAAGTATCAATTTTTATGCCGCGTGTCCGGGCGACATCTTCCATATTCAGGGCAAACAGCACCTTGCAATCGAGTTCCCTTAGCTGTGTTGCCAGGTAAAGACTGCGTTCCAGATTGGAAGAATCGATAATATCAATGACCACATCGGGCCGTTCATCCAGGATATAATTTCGGGCGATAATTTCTTCGATGGAAAAAGGGGTCAGGCTGTAAGTGCCCGGGAGATCTACAATTTTAAGGTCATAGCCGAATTTATGAACATGTCCCTCTTTTTTGGCAACGGTAACGCCCGGCCAGTTACCCACTTTCTGGCGGGTTCCGGTAATATTATTAAAGATGGTCGTTTTTCCGGAATTAGGGTTGCCGGTAAGGGCGATGGTGATAGGCGACGGCTGCGTCATGCTTTTTCTATTAAACCTTTTCGACTGATATTTGAGCCGCTTCTTCAACCCGCAGGGAGATATGGTATCCTTTTACAATAAGTTCCATGGGATCTTTCAAGGGAGCATATTTCTCGATGTACAGATCTGTGCCTTTAACGATTCCCATTTCAAAAATCCGGCGGCGCAACATGCTGTTGCCGCCGACTTGCAGGACCTTTCCGGTCTGCCCCTCTCTCATTTCACTTAGACGCATAAAACGCTATCCGCTGATTTTTTCAATTGGTTTAACCAGGATCTTCTGGGCCAGCCCGCGACCGAGCACGTATCGTTTGCCTTCCACCGCAATGACCAGTTGCCCCCTGCTGATATTGGTAATAACGTCTACCGCATCCCCCTGGCGCAATCCCATGGTCAGCAGGCGCATCCGGACACCGGTCCCTCCGGTAATTTCATTAATGATCAACCGTTCCCCCTGCCTGGCGGTGTCGAGCGTCAAAACTTGAATCCGTTCTTTCAGGCACACGGCGCAAATCCCATAGATTTCCATTTTATGCTGCAGCATATGAAATCCATGGGTTGCGGCAATTTTAACCTGCAAATCCTCTAACTGTTCATTTTTAAACTCGTAGATACCCCGGCATTTGGTACAGATCATATGATCATGGTGTTGACCGAGGTGCCGGTGTTCATAGCGCACCTCCCCATTGTGGAAACGGTTTTTCTGGGCAAATCCATAACGGCACATCAGCTTGAGCGTATCTCGAACCAGATCCGGTTTTAAGTTGTGACCGTTTTCGTTTAGAATCCGCACCAGCTCCGCGCTGGTCACATGCTGTTCGGTCTGAAGGAAAGCCTCCAGAATCTTGAATCTATCATCAATAAAATCAATCTGTTCCTGAGAAAAAAGTTTTTTAAACTGTTCATATTCCTGGCGGTGGATGTGCTTCACTGCTTTGGTCCCGGGATATCATAGGTTGTGCAAGAACCGCTGGGGCAGGCGCGGGACTGGGATATTGCTCCCCTGCGCAGCGTGCTGCCGCTTCCCATGGCGTAACAGGTTGTGCTGAGAACCCTCTCGAGATCTTCGGAGTGGCAGGTGGGGCATTGGAGTTTCGCCGACTCAGTTGCATTTATCAGCAATAATTCAAATATATCATTACATTTCAAACATTTAAATTCATATATGGGCATGGCGTTCTCCTGTCGCTCGGAAACAATTTTTCAAAGAATTATAATTATGATGATTTGTTTTTATTTGTCAAGGAAAACGGGGCATCCTATCGATTTTGCAGCATTTCGCTGGCATGTTCAAGAGCGGTCTTTGTGATGGTTGTTCCCCCCAGCATGCGGGCAATTTCTTTGATGCGATCGTTTTTGTCCAGCGGCTTGATCATTGTCGCGGTTCTACCACCGGTAACCTGCTTGGATATTTTTAAATGATGTGTTCCGAATTTGGCGATCTGGGGCAAGTGGGTGATACAGACGACCTGGTGAAAACGGGCAAGGTCCGCCAGTTTTTTCCCCACAAACTCCGCCACGCCGCCACCGATACCGGCGTCAACCTCATCGAATACAATTGTTTCGACCGAATCCGTCTCTGCCAGAATGGCTTTTAAGGCAAGCACGACTCTGGACAGTTCACCCCCGGAAGCAATATTGGCCAGGGGCTTGAGCTGCTCGCCGACATTGGGCGCAATCATAAAGGTAACCCGGTCGATGCCGGTTTCACTGATAACCGCGTCTTCCAAGGCGAGGTTTGGATCGGTATGTTCATCTTTTGCCGTTTTTCGAAAAGACACCTCAAAGCGGGTGTGCCCCATTTTTAAGGTGCCCAATTCCTTTTCCACCATTATGGCCAATTTTTGTGCGGCCCCCTCTCTTTTTTGAGAAAGTTGTCGGGAGAGCCCCGCGAGCTTTTCGTACAGCTGGTCGATTTTCGATTTTGTTGTTTTGATTTCTTCCGAAAGATTTTCTATTTCAGACAGCTCATCATCAATGTTTTCAAGATGAGCCATTACACATTCGAGGGACCCCCCATATTTTCGTTTCAGCTTTTGAAGTTTGTCCAGGCGGGATTCGACTTCTTCAAGGCGGTTTTCATCAAATGAAATGGTTTTGAGATAGCCGCGAAGCTTTCCCACAAGGTCTTCAAGTTGAAAGGAGACCTCATCCATACCCTTCGCAGCCGGAAGCAGTTCCGGGTCGAGCTGGCCGGCCTTGTCCAGTTGCTTTCTCACGGCCACGATATGTTCGATCACGGCGCCTTGGCCGCTATAAAGCGCTTCGATGCCGTCAAAAACCACCTGATAGAGGGTTTCGCTGTTTTTAAGGCGAATTTTTTCCTGCTCAAGCGACCGATCTTCATCCGGCAAAACGGCAGCATCATTGATTTCTTTTTTTTGAAACTTCAGCAGTTCGATACGTTCTTCCTGGCGGTCTTTTTTTTGGTTCAGGTCGCTCAGTTTCGCAATAGCCGGCAGGATTTCGTGATAGCAGAGAGTAACTTCTGACCGCAGCGAGACGAGGCCACCGAACTGATCGAGGATTAACAACTGCTGGTCTTCTTTCAAAAGCCCTTGATGCGCATGCTGCCCGGAGATGCTGGCAAGATTTTCGGTCAGTGTCTGAAGCAGCTGGATGGTGGCCAGCCGGTCATTGATATAAATGCGGTGACGTTCATTATGGGAAATAACTCTTCTGACCAGCAGGCTGTCGGCGGTATCGTAACCATGATCCGCCAGCAGGTTGCGCATGGGGCTATCAGGCGAAAAAACAAACAACGCCTCAAGCTCTGCAGTTTCAGCTCCGGTTCGAATCAGGCCGGCGGACGCCCGGGTACCCAGCAGTAAATTGACGGCATTGATGATCACCGATTTGCCGGCACCGGTTTCGCCGCTCAGAATGGTCAGACCATCTGAAAAATGAATGTGCAAATCGTCAATGATGGCAAACTTACGTATGCTGAGTTCCTGGAGCATATGAAAACAAATGGTTGCTAACCGAAACGGTATATCCCCAAAAGGGTATTGAAGTGCCGGCCGATGATTTCCGAAAGAGTGCCGGAATTGTGGTTAATATCGCATAAACGTCACCGTTTGTAAAGATGCTTGTGACCCTTCGGGGTGAGCTGAAATATGCTTAAAAACATTTGCGTAAGCCAGAGAAATAAAATCCATGGATTATGATTTTTTTTATTTTGATATTTATGTTATGAAAAACAAAAATAAATTTAAATTGCAGGAGGGATTATGAAGCAAGTTTATTCACGCTGTTTTATTTTGGTGACCGTTAGCATTTTTTTGCTGGTATGGGCCTGTAGCAGTCGCGCGCTGGCTCAACCCGTTGACGGCGCATCTATTGCAAAGATGCAGCGCCTGATCGAGCAGCAACAGTCTCAGTTGGATGCCCAGGCCAAAGCGATTGAGGACTTGAAAAAACAGCTGCAAGCCCTTTCCGGGGCGTCGCCGCCTTCTGCGGCAACCGCCGAAAAGCTTCCCGCCTTACAAAACATTGTCAAACCCGGCAGCGACAAGGTGGACGTGCAGCTCTACGGCCAGGTGAACCGGGGTGTCATGTATGTGGACGACGGCAATGACAGCGATTTTTACCATGTGGACAACGACAACTCATCCACCCGCTTGGGGATAAAAGCCAAATCCAGAACCGGCGGGGATCTTGAGGCCGGGGCCTTGTTTGAAGTTCAATTTGAATCAAACTCATCTGCCGAAGTCAGTCAAACCAACAATTCAGCCGGCGCCGATAATTTTACCAAGCGGCACCTGGATTTTTTTCTGGAATCAAAGCGTTTCGGCAAATTGTCCATCGGCCAGGGAAACACGGCTTCCAATGAATCCTCGGAGGTAGATCTATCCGGAACGTCCCTCATCGGTTATTCTGATATCGATACCGTGGCGGGCGGCATATTTTTCTTAGACAAGACGACCAACAGCCTGTCCGCCACCACCGTCGCAAATGTTTTCGATAACATGGACGGACTCAGCCGCAAGGATCGTCTGCGATATGATACGCCCGGCTATTACGGTTTTATTTTGTCGGCTTCGGCGGTTGAAAATAATGCCGAAGACATTGCCCTTCGATATAACCGGAAATTTTCAGGATTTGAACTGGCTGGTGCGGTTGCCTATGCCAACCCCGGCAGCAGGACGGTGGATAATCAGTTAAATGGATCACTCTCAATTCTGCTTAACTGCGGTTTTAATGCCACCGTTGCCGCCGGCAATCAATATATGCGCGCATCCGGCCGGGATGATGCAACCTTTTACTACGCAAAATTAGGATTTTTACGGAAGTATTTTGATATCGGTCCCACGGCCCTTTCGCTGGACTATGGCCGCCACACCGATGTGGTCCAGAACGACGATGAAGCCGACACCTATGGATTTGAATTCGTGCAGAACCTGACGGACTGGCGTACGGAACTCTATCTGGGCTACCGCAACTTCAGTCTTGATAGAAACAGCATAGATTTTGAAGATATCAATGCAGTTCTGGGAGGCGGAAGAATCAGGTTTTAAAGATATTGCGACCTGAAGCGCCAGTGCCGAAACCGGAGTGGAGAACTGACCGGGGGTGGCGTCGGACATTGCCCTAAGGGGGAAATATCAGAAAATTTTTCGGGCCCTGGCAATATCTTCGACATCACCCATAACGATTAATGTCATTCCTTTTTTCAGCTCCTGATCGGGGGGGGGATTAAACTGGATTTCTCCCAAATCCTGTTTTGCGCCCAGAACCAGCAAATTGTATTTGTCCTTTAAACCGGACGCACTGAGCTTTTTACCAGCCACGACGGAATTTTCAGTAACGGAAATCTGGTGTATTCTTAAGTTGCCCTGGCTGCTTCGCAGCATGCTGTCCAGAAAGCTGACAACGGTGGGGCGAAGCATTTCAGACGCCATGCGCAGGCCACCGATATAGTTGGGTGAAACCACCTGGTTGGCGCCAGCTTTTCTGAGTTTTGGTTCGATGCCGGGGTCGATCATCCGACTGACGATGCGGGCCTGTCTATTTAACATTCGGGCGGTCATGGTGACATACAGACTGTCTTTGTCGGAGGGAAGCGAAATTACAATTCCGGAGGCCTTTTCGATTCCGGCTGTCAGAAGATTCTGGTCATCGGTGGCATCCCCTTTGATATAGAGTAAATTTCCGATGCTTTTACATCGCTCAATATTTTCTTCACTGTGTTCGATAAGAACGACCGGTTCTCTATTTTTCAGCAGCTCCGTCAGGACGTGGCGGCCGGTTTCCCCGCCGCCGCAGACAATATAGTGGTTACTGAGTTTTGAAATCTGTTTTTCCATTTTGTTTTTCCTCAAAATTCCGGACAGCTCTCCCTCAATGATCATGGCGGTCAACGAACTTATTCCATAAAGTATAATTCCCATTCCAAATGTGATGAGGAGCATGGTAAATATTTCAATCGGAATATTTCCTCTGACTTCAAGGATTTCGCCATAACCGACAGTCGTCAGTGAAATTACCGTCATATAAATGCAATCCATAAATCTGGGCTTGCCGCCAAGAAGGATAAAGTAGCCGGTACTTCCCGCCAGTACCACTAAAAAAACGGCCAGAAGTGCAAAAAGGAGACGTTTTTTAAAATGCATCTTTTTAGTACGAAAAGGTCGCTAAAGATATGAAAACCACCCTTGTAACGATGCCGGAAGCATACACCCGTATGCATTTTTGTGTAAAGTGTTTTTTGCAACCAACCCCCTGCCCCATAATGAAAATAGCGACTTTTGTATCAATTTGGCTTATCCTCTTTTTTCAAAAAGCTAAACTATTACCGACTTTTTTGTAAACGTCGGCCGGCGAAACATCGGCCGGCGAAAAATCTTTACAAAGTACCGGGCATGCTTTATAAATCTGAATTGTTTTGAAGAGAGTGGGGGATCCGGGATTCAATGGGAAAGCATATGAGCCATAATGCCGGGAGGCTGGAAATCTTTACGAACATTGAATTTGTTTTGAGGACAGTGAGAATCGCGTGATGCCGCCAATCCTTACAATCGTCATTGCGTCGCGAAGCAAAGGGAAACAAACTGAAATAAAGGAGCTATTAAAGGATTTTCCGGTTAAAATCCTGACGCTGGATGATTTCGGCCCCCTGCCGGAGATAGAAGAAGATGGGAAAACATTTGAAGAAAACGCTTACAAAAAGGCGTGTTTTATCGCAAGGATTCTGGGGCTGCCGGCATTGGCCGACGATTCCGGTCTGGTGGTAGCGGCTTTGGACGGAAGACCCGGTGTTCATTCGGCCCGGTATGCCGGCGGCAATGCGACCGACTCGCAGCGGTGTCTCAAGCTGCTTGGAGAAATGGAAGGCCGAGCCGACCGCCGTGCAGTATTTAAAAGTGTCTTGTCCGTTGCAGTCCCTTCCGGCTTTGCGCTGACTTATGAAGGTAAGTGCGAAGGCATTATCGCTCATAAAGCGGCAGGCTCCAACGGATTCGGTTATGACCCGATATTTTTTTACCCCCCATTCGGCAAAACTTTTGCTGAAATGGCCCCGGAAGAAAAAAACAGCGTCAGTCATAGAGGAAAGGCATTAAGAGATTTCCGTGGCGAATTTGAAAAAGTGCTGATTTGGATCCGGCAGCACATGCCGTTGCCGGATTTTGGTGATTGCCGGGGCGATTAACACAGGCGTTACCCTTTACTGAAAGGCGCATTTCCATCGAAAAAAGCGGTCACGTACGCAACCCGGATTCGCTTATAACTTTAATTTTCAGCCGGCGCATGCTGGTGGCTCTAATGATGGGGTTTGCCTGCGGCCTGCCGCTTCTTTTGACCATCACCGTATTACAGGCATGGATGAAAGAAGAGGGGGTGGACTTGACCGTAATCGGCATGATGGCACTGGTGGGGCTGCCGTATACCTTAAAATTTATTTGGGCGCCGGTATTGGATCGATACACCCTTCCTTTTTTAGGCCGGAGGAGGGGGTGGTTGTTGATAGCCCAAATCGCGCTGATCTTTTCGATCGCAGGCTTAGGTGCCCCTGACCCCAAAAACAGCCCGTGGCTGCTGGCCTCGGTTGCATTTCTGGTGACATTTTTTAGTGCAACCCAGGACATTATCGTCGATGCTTACCGGCGCGAGGACCTTTCCGATGTCGAGCTCGGACTGGGATCCTCTCTCTACATCAACGGATATCGGGTCGGAATGCTGCTGGCCTCGGGTGGCGGGTTGATCCTGGCGGATTTTCTGCCGTTTTCACTGGTGTATGTCATCATGGCCGCTTGCCTGATGCCGGGCGTGGTGACCACCCTTTTGGCGCCGGAACCTGTTATTTTTGCCGATCCTCCCAAAAGTATACGGGAAGCGGTGTTGGCCCCCCTGGTTGAGTATTTTAAACGTCCGGGAGCATTATGGATTCTGCTATTCATACTTTGCTACAAAATCGGCGATACCATGGCCAGTGCCATGACAACCCCATTTTATCTGGATATCGGTTTTTCAAAGACCGAAATCGGCACCGTCGTTAAATTGTTCGGTTTCTGGGCGACGGTCCTTGGCGCCCTGGTCGGTGGGATCATCATGCTGCGTCTCGGTATCAAACGAAGCCTTTGGGTTTTTGGTTTTCTGCAGGCGCTATCCACAGCCGGATTTGTCTTTCTGGCCCGCATCGGCCACAGCATCCCCGCACTGTCTGCGGTAATCGGTTTTGAGAATCTTAGCGGCGGCATGGGAACCGCTGCATATGCAGCCTTTATGGCCAGCATAACCCATAAAAAATTTACGGCGACTCAATATGCCCTGTTGAGCAGCCTGATGGGGGTTCCGCGGGTAATGGCGTCGGCGCCGACAGGTTTTATCGTCAAACACCTGGGATGGGAAAGCTTTTTTATCTTTTGCACCTTAGTCGCGATACCGGGAATGCTGTTACTCCTGAAGTTTGCTCCCTGGAAACGGACTGCCAGATGACAGACTTAAACCATATGCCCAGAAAAGGTATTCGAATTGCCGGCGTAATATTTCCGGATAGGGCTTGTCAGATTCGGAGTAAAGGGATGGTAACACCATAAAGCGTCCTGATTTTAAAAAATTATAAAATCGGAGTTTTCCCATGAGCAAAGACAGTCAAAGCAAATCCGTTCGTGCTTCCAAGGATAATTATCTTAAAGAAAGGGAAAAACTCATTTCCCTTCCGCCCGAGAAGATCCTGGACTATATTCTGGATCACCCCCGACCGGACGAACTGGTTCAATCTTTTCCGGAAGAAGACTTTTATTTTCTAATCCATGATATCGGTCCTGAAGATTCACTGGCGCTTCTTTCGATGGCCACAGCGGCGCAATGGGAATATATCATTGATTTGGAAACCTGGCAGCGGGATGAAATGGACATCTCTGCCCTGACGAAGTGGTTTAGACTGATGCTGCAGGCCGATCATGGCCGCCTGGTCGAATGGCTTTTAAAAGGCAAACCCGAACTGTTTGAATTTTATCTGTTTAAAAATATCGAAGTGATCGTCCGGGAACATGATCAGGATCCATCGGATTTCGGCAAAGAATTTTTTACTTTTGACGATGTCTATTACATGAGAATTATTGGCGATCAAGTGGATGGTCAGACGCAAAACGTTCACGAAAAGCCGTATGACGATGTTCTGTCGATGTTGCTGGAGCGTCTGGCTGAGTTTGATCACATTAAATTTCAACAGATTCTACTGAAATCCCGCAGCGTGATTTCAGCCGAATCGGAAGAGGAAGCTTATCGCTTGAGAAATGTCCGCCTGGCGGAAAAAGGGTTTTTACCCTTTGATGAAGCCTTGGGCGTCTATCAATATTTAGATCATCGCACGTTGCAAAATCAGCAAGACAAGGTCGTTGCCGGTGAGCCCGAACCGCGGAATGCCCTGCCGATTCCGCTCTATCCTTCACGGATGATAAAGGCGGAGAGTCTGTTTGCAACATCCCTTCAGATAATCGAAAATCACGAATTGCTGCAGCAGCTTCAGATGGAATTTGCGGCTTTATGCAACCGGATCGTGGTGGCGGATCAAAAGAAAATTCATGATAGAGACTCTTTAAGAAATGTTGTCAAAAAGGCCTGCGGCTATCTAAGTATCGGGCTGTGGCGCCTGCTTGATTTAAAGACGCTGTCTTCCGAACAACAAAAAAAAATTTCTGCCGCCAACCTGACAAAGCTTCCACTTTCGGAGATATTCCGGATCGGCTACGGTTCGGCCCTGGAGCTGAAATGGCGGGCTGAAAAATGGCTTAAAAACAGTTGGTTTAAAGCCGCGGGGCTTCCCCTTAGTTTTTGGGGGGAAGCGTGGATGGGGGTTTTAGGGGGGCTTTTGGTCAAAAGGCCGCTTTTTTACGATAACTATAAAACCGGCGCACCGTACAGAGAATTCAGCTCAAACGAAGATATTCCTC
>ENA-OSEO01003731-OSEO01003731.1-sediment-metagenome-genome-assembly--contig:-NODE-3731-length-17181-cov-6.971819_pt1 | contig 17181 bp, 5 predicted proteins | sample MGYA00237883_ERZ534232 | MGnify/ENA metagenome assembly ERZ534232
GTGCGAAAATCGTGGGGTTGTCCAGGACGATGCCGCCGATGCGGGGACGGAGGGGATGGGGCATGTCCGCGGTCGCCTCTCTGGTTCGCTCATCCATTGGCATTGTCCGGTTGCTGCGCTGTCTTATGCCGGCCGCCGGTCGTGTCGCTGACGCCGTCCTCCTCGCGGTCCATGGAAAGCTGAGGCGTCTTGATTTCACCCTGCCCCTTGAGAGCGCTGGCGTCGTTGGGAACACCGCTCATCTTGTCGGTCTGGATGCCCTGATCCCCGGCATTGTTCGGGTCATATGTAGCCTCGGCGCCAATACCCGTCGTAAGGGCTCCGGTCTTGACCGTCGCATCAGACCATTTGCCGTCGGCGGTCACCTTGGCCCCTGCGCCGATAAAGGACTCCGTAGTCTTGTCAATGACACTCACCCCGCCGGCCGCACCGATTCCGGCCGTACCGGATACGGCAAGGACGCCCACGATCTTGTCGATCTCGCTCTTCTCGTCGGCGGAAAGGAGAATATTGCCTTCAGCATGAACGTTCCCGGCGCCGGCGGAAGCAATGCCGTCATCCGGCTTGTCGCCGATAAACGCCCTCGTTTCTATGCCAAGCACATGCACTGACGCGTCCAGGGCAATGCTCACTGTGCCGCTGGCGGCCAAACCGGCCGCGACCGAGGTGATGTCCTCGCTCGAGCTCGCTGCGATGATGATGTCCTTTTTCACGGTTGCGGTCACGCCCGAGTCGATGTAGGCCTCGGTCTTCTTCGTGATAACGCCCACGTCGGCGCCGATCCCCACGGCCGCCGTCCCGGCCGCCGCCAAAGACCCGGCCACGGAAATCACGGCGGTGTCGTCGCCGGCGCTGATGCCGATGCTTCCGGCGGAAACGTTGATTACAGCGCTCCGGCCGATAAAAGCCTGGGTGGTTTCATCCAGAACGGTCACCGCCGCCGAGCCCGCAATCCCGGCCGTGCCGGCCGCGCCGGCGGAGGCGGCGATGGTAATGACCTCCTCGCTCGAGGTCGCGCTGAGGCTGATTCCCGCAGCACCGGCGGAGTTGACGGTCGCTCCGTTTCCAATATAGGCCTGAACCGTGTCATTGTGCACCAGGGTCGTGTTGGCCGCGCCCACACCGGCCGTGCTGGCCGCGCCCAGGGCGCCGCCGATCATGGTGATGGTGAGGTCGCCGTCCGCACCGATAGTCACGTCTCCGGAGGCGTTAACCGCGGCGGCGCCGTCAATATAGGCCCTCGTCCCTGTATTAATCACCTGGACCGAAGCCGACCCGGCAATCCCTGCATCGCTCCCCACTCCGGCATTTCCCGCGATGGACAGAATATCTTCAGAGGAGTCGGCTTCGATCAGGACGCCGGCAGCGTCTACATCGGCCCCGCTGCCGATGTAGGCGCGCGTGTTCTTGTCGAGTATGAGCAGGTCGAGGCCTGCGCCGACCCCGGCGCCGTCCAGGCCGATGCCGATGGACCCGGTCACGCTGTTGATCCGGCTGGTATTGACGGCCTGGACCGTTACCGACCCGTCCGGTGCAACGCTTTTATTGATCTGGGCGCCGCCGGCAATATAGGCGGTGGTAGTCAGGTCAAAGATGTTGATGGAGGCTGCCGCCGCAATCCCGGCCGACCCGGTGGTGGCCCCGCCGGCAATGGCGGTGGATGTCAGATCCTGGTTGAGGGATATCCCCAGAATGGTTTTCTGAAATTTGATGGGATTAAGGTCCGTCTCCGCCGTGACGGAGAGAGCGCCCACAGCGTCCGCGTTTCCGGCAATATAGGCGGTTGTTATGGGGTCATCGCCGACCCCGTCCACCACAGTCACGGCCACCGCCGCGCCGACCCCCGCATCCCCGGTGGAAAAGCCGGCGGCCGCTGCCAGGGTCTGGATCCCCAGGTCCGTTTCCGCATCCACCTTCAGGATGCCCGTGGATTTTAAGGACGATCCGGCCCGTGCGCCGGCCTCTGTGGAGAATTTGACGATATTGATGCCGACCGACCCGGCTATGCCGGCGTCGCCCTGTCCGCCGCCCGCGGAGGCGCCCCAGGCGATGAAGTCGCTCCGGTCATTTACCACAGGGTCGGTTGACGGTGTTCCAAAGGTGATTGCCTCGATGGTAATCCCGCTTCCGCTGACGATGGAGCCTGAATCGATAAACGCCCGGTTTTCCGCATTCACATAATTGAAACCGACGGCAGCGGCGATATTGGTAGATTCGCTCTCAAGGCTGACCGCGTATCCCACCGACTTGGCAACGGCGTCGATCTGGGTCTTAGCGCTTACCAGAACAGCCCCGACAGCCGTCACACCCGCACCGCTCACGATGGAAGCGGTGTTGTCCACATCCAGCACATTCACGGCCACTGCCGCGGCAATGCCCACGCCGCTTGACTCGGAACCTGTTTCCGATGACGATGAGCTGCTGGCGCTGCTTGACTCGCTGTTGGCGCTGGGCACGGTGCGGCCGCTGCCGCCGTTGTTCGTGTTCGGGTTGTCATTGACCTGGCCGCCGGCTTCGTCATCGGCGCTGCGACTCTCTGACGAATTCCCATTGGCGCTGGCCTTTGCCTCGATTGTGCTTCTGACCGTTGCATCAGCGATAACACTCACATTACCGCCTGCCGTGATATTCCTTGCAATGATGGCTTCCACGGTTTCATCGACCAGATTGATGCCGACCGAAGCTCCGATCCCGACGCTGCTGCCGGCCACATCGGCGCCGACCTTGGTCGTGATGGTATTGCTGTGGACCGCTTTGACTTCCACCGACGCCGCATCCAGGATTGTCCCGCTCGTCCCGATCCTCGCCGTCGTATCGGTATCCGTTATGGCGATGGCAACCGATGGGGCAATGGAGACGCTTCCGCCGGCTGCACCCGCCTCAGTCGTCGTGGTAAAGGTGTGCGTGGCCGTCGCCGTGACCGACAGAGCGCCCGCACCGGTCAGTATGGCCGCATCCTCTACCTTGGCGATGGTCCTGTTAATATCGAAAATATTCAGCGCGAGGGACGCGCCGATGCCCACATCCCCACCCGCATCGGAAGTGGCAATGGCCGTTGTAGCCGTTATATTCTCAGCGGTAATGTTCACGGCGCCGCCGCCGGCAGCCACATTGGCACCGCCCTGGATCAGGGCCTGGGTCGTGTCGTCCACCAGGTTCATGCTAAAGGCCCCGGCAATGCCGACATCGCCGTCGCTCGCCCCGGCCCCGGAGATGGCCTCGGCTTTAAAGTTGTGTTTCCTGTTTGTGTCGGTATCATCCGTCCGCATGATGGCCTTTACGTCCACGCCCACGGCCCGGACCGTGCGGCCGGCTTCGATATAGGCCTCGTTCACGAGGTCCACCGAGTTTACCGCCACCGCCACCCCGATCCCCACGCCGGCTACCGCTTTGCTGTCCGCCAGGGAAATGGCGTCCGTGTCGTTCAGGGCGCCCACCGTAAGCTTGCCGGCAAGGCTCCCTGCGCCGGATGCCCCGTATACATTGCTTTGCAGCCTCGCATGCGTTTCCGAATCCGCCAGATTCAATGCCAGAGACGCGGCGATGCCCACATCGGAATTACCGTCCTCTTCGTCCGACTCGTCGCTGGCCGTGGCATTGGGCGCATCATCCGCCGTGCTCGCGCCCTCATCCGTCCGGCTGCGTCCGTGATCGAGCTGCTGCTCCGATTCCGTGTTGGCGTCGTTGCCGCCCTCCGGCGCCCCGTTGGTGGCCGCCTTGGCGGTCGAGCTGACGGATGTAAGCGATGTTGCCGTGATCGTCACAGTCCCACCCGACCACAAGACTCGCGCCACATCGGCTGTAACGATGTCGTTGCTGTCCGTAACCGCCACGGAAACCCCCACGCCCACACCGCTGGCCGCGTTCCCGTCGGCGGTTGTGGTGATGGTGCTCTTGTGGTTCGCATTGACTTCCACCGACGTTGCAGTCAGCACGGTCCCGCTCGTCCCGATTCTGGCCGTTGTGCTGTTGTCCACTATCGCGATCGCAACCGATGGTGAAATCGCTACGCTCCCGCCGGCGCTCCCGGCCAGGGTCTCAGTGACGATCGTGTGGACCGCCGTGGCCTTTAGCGATAGGGCGCCCGCTCCGGTCAGGATGGCCGTATCTTCGACCTTGGCGAAGGTGTTGTTGGTGTCGATGATATTAAGCGCCACGGACGCTCCGATACCCACATCACCGCCGGCATCGGACGTGGCAATGGCGGTTATGGACGTCGTGTTGCCCGCTTCGATGGCCACTGCGCCGCTATTGGCGGCGACATCCGCCCCGGCCTGGATCAGGGCCTGGGTGGTATCGTCAAAAAGGTTCATGCTGAATGCCCCGGCAACGCCCACGTCGCCGTCCGGGGTGCCTGCGCCCGAGGTCGCCTTTGCGTAAATCTTGTGGGTCCCGGCCGAGTCCGGATCAAAGGACGTATCCGACTTCATCAGGGCCTTTACATCCGCCCCCGTGGCCCGGACCGTGCGACCGGTCTGGATGTACGCTTCGTTGACCAGGTCCACGGCGTTTACCGCTACCGCCGCGGCCACGCCGACCCCGGCGCTCGACGCGCTTCCCGGCGTCAGGCGCTGGGTGCCGGTGGCGCTTGACCCATCCAGGTCGATGGCCGTGCCCGCTGTCGCATTGTCCGCTGATGTGGCCAGCTTGACCTTGTCGTCGATCGCATCATCTACGCATATAATGTAATAGGTCTCGCCGTCCGTTAGGCCGCCGATCACCGTTCCGCTGTCCTTGTTGTAGACAACCGAATCGCCGGTGCTGAAGCCATGATCGGCGCCAAGCGTGATGGTATCGGCGTCGCTGTCTATATCCGCCGGCGCGCTAAACTCCTTGCGCCCGTCCTCTACGGTGCTGCTGTCCGCCACGGCATTGGCATCGGTGTCATTGGACGCGGTCACCGTAAGTTTGCCGGATGAACTCCCCGCACCTGTTGACCCGTATACATTTGCCAGCAGCCTCGCGTGCGTCTCCGAATCGGCCATGTTTAACGCAAGAGACGCCGCAATGCCCACATCGGAACTGCCCCCGGAACCGTCACTGGCCGTGGCATTGGGCGCATCATCTGCCGTACTCTCACCCTCGTCCGTCCGGCTGCGTCCGTGATCGAGCTGCCCCTCCGCCTCGGTGTTGGAATCGTCGCTTCCCTCCGGCGCGCCCGTGCTCACCGCCTTAGCCGTCGCACTGGTTGATGCAAGGGAAGAGGCATTGATCGTTACCGTGCTGCTCGCCCAGACAGTCCTGGCAATCTCGGCGGTCACGAGGTCATTAGCGTCGTTGACGGCCACCGAGACGCCTACCCCCACATCGCCTGCCGCACTCCCGTCGGAGAGGGTTGTGAGCGCGCTCTTGTGGAATGCGTTTACTGCCACCGTCGTCCCGGTCAGGACGGTCGCGCCGGTCCCGATCCTGGCCGTGGTAGTGTTGTCGGCTATGGCGATCGCAACCGAGGGGGATATCGACACATCGCCGCCGGCTGAACCTGCCTTGGTTGTTGTATTGATGGTGTGGCTTGCGTTGGCGGTTACCGCTATCGCTGCAGCTTCAGTCAGGACTGCGCCGTCCTCTATGACGGCAAAGGTATTGTTGGTATCAATGATATTCAGGGCTACGGAGGCCCCGATCCCCACATCGCCGCCCGCCTCCGAGGTTGCGGCGGCAGTTATGGACGTCGTGTTCCCTGATGTTGACGGGGTGCCTGCCTGGACCGTGACCGCGCTGCTGTTGGCATCCACGGTGGCCGTGCCGGATATGATCGCCCGGGTCGTGTCATCCACCAAGTTCATTGCAAAGGAGCCTGCCACCCCCACGTCCCCTTCGGGGTCGCCCGCCCCTGATATCGCCTCGGCCTTGAAGGTGTGGGTAGCCGTGGTCTCGCCGGTCCTTGTCGCCATGTCTGCAGTCAGGGTCAGGGCATGGGTATCCATTGCAACGCCGGCGCCGATGTAGGCCGTGTTCCTGAGATCGACCAGGTTGATGGCCACACCGACCCCTACGCCCACGTCCACATTGGCCGGGTCAACGGCGCTGCCGTCCGCCTTGGAGATAGCATCGGCGTTCGCGCCCGAATGCACGGTAAGGGTGCCTGCGATGGTCATATCCGCCAGCACCGCCGCCTCGGCGATCACATCCGAGATATTGATGGCGATCCCAGCGGCAATCCCCACGGCCCCGTCATCGCTGCTGGCATCCGTGGTGTCGCCTGACTGGCTGCTGCCGGCATCGCTGCCGGCCGCGGCGGCCTGGGTCTCCCCATGGGTCCTCTGCCTGTCGGCCTGAGCGTTAGCGCTGGTGCTGGCCCCTTCAGACGCCTGGTCGGTTCCCTTTGCGCTCGCCTTGGCAGTCGTCTGTGTTGCCGCAACGGTGGTGGCTTCAATCCTGGATGTGCCGCTGCCTACTGCAAGGACGCGCTCGGTTGTGGCCTCGGCCGTATCGGTCGTGATGCCGAGGGCCAGGGCAACACCCAGGCTGACGTCCTTTCCGCTGACCTCGCCGTCCGCCATTGTTATGCTGATCCCGTCCGTCTCGGCCGCATCGACTACAAGGGCGCCCGCAATAGTGGTGGATTCCCCTATCCCTATACGGGCAATGGTCTCGGCATCCGCAATGGTAATGGCCACGGCCCCGCCGATGGACACATCCCCTGCCGTGCCGGCCTGCGCCTTGGTGCTGACAACCGGGGTGGCGGTGGCCGTCAGGGTAAGACCTGCTGCATGGCTTAAAACTGCGCCGTCTTCAAGCTCCGCCCTTGTGACCGTGTCATCTATGTTGAGGGCTACGGATGCCCCCACGCCGGCGTCGCTCTTTCCGGTAACCATCGAGTTGGCTACGGCGACATTGATCGCGGCATTGGTCGCACTGATCGTTACATTGCCCCCCGTGATATTGCCGTCCGTTCCGTCCGCATCCATAGAGGCACCCGCCTTAATGTAGGCGGAGGTGAACTTATTGACGATATTGAGGCCAAGGGACCCTGCCACGCTCACATCTTTTGCGCCGGCCCCTGAGGTGGCCTCCGCCATGTAGGTGCTCAGGCGGATCAGCTTGTGGGGATTGCCGGCAGCCGCCTTTGTCAGATCCACCACCTTCATCTCCGACACATCGGCTGTCGATTCCGCCAGTCTCACCTTATTGGGATCGATGTCGTCGACGATCACATAATAGACCCCTCCGTCGGTAAGGCCCCCTACCGCATCACCGGTCTCTTTCCGGTAAACGACAAGATCCCCGGTCTTGAGTCCATGGCCTGCGCTGAGGGTAATGGTCTCATGGAAATGGACCAGCTTGTGGGCCGTCCCTGTGGTTTCGCCGGTATTGATGTCTATGGCGGTCCCTGCTTGTGCATCTTCATAGGATTTGGCCAGCTTGAGGGTGTCGTCATCGATCCGGATGGCATAATAGACGGTCCCCTTGCCCAGGCCCCCGACAACTACGTCCGTGTCTCCGCCGGTCTTGTATTCGACCACGTCCCCGGTGGAGAGGTCGTGGCTGGTAATCGTGATGGCGTTGGTGTCCTCGTTGATTGCGGTCGAGGGTTTGAAGGTCTTAATCTGCAACTGAGTCAGTTTGTGGGCCGTTCCCGTGGTCAACGTCTTGTTGATATCGATTGCCGTTGGCGTGTCCGCGGTTGCATTTTCAAAGGATGTGGCCAGTTTAAATTTATCTGCATCCACCACTATTACATAATAAAGTGTCCCGCTGGTCAGACCTCCGACTGGAACATTAGTGTCTGTGCCTACCTTGTATTCTACGACATCACCGGTTGTAAACCCGTGGCCGGTGATCTTTATCGTGTCGTTTCCTGCGTCTATAATGTCGGTACCCAGTGGGTTGAAGGTCTTCACCGTCCTGGTGTCATCCACGGCCGCGGATGTATTGAAGGCGAACTCCGTTTCCGCACCGGTAGTTGTCTGCTGTGCCTGGATAGTAATACCTTCTGTCTGAACAGTGGCCGCGCCGATATATGCCTCGTTCACGATGTCGGCCCGGTTCACGGCAACAGCCGCGCCGATCCCGATATCCCCCTTGGACGCGCTCCCGTCAGCCGAGGCAAAGGCGCCGGCATCATTCTTGGAAGTAAGGGTCAGCGCTCCTGCAGCGGTGATGGTGACGCCATCCGGTATAGCGGCCCTGGCAGTGGCGTCCGTCAGGTTGATGCCGATGGCCGCGGCGACCGTAACAGCACCGTCGGAGGAGCTGGCGGACGGGGTTGCGCCTCTGGCGCTGGAATCCCTGGCGCCTCTCGAAGCGGCCCTTTCATCTGCACTTGTTAAATCATCTTCCGGTTCTCCTGTCCGCTGGCTTCCGGTCTCCTCATCGACATCCGCCGGTTGAGAAGGATCATATTCTTCGGATTCGGGATCCCGTCTTCCTGCATACTGACCGCCCCTGGCGCTGGCCTTTGCATCCGATTTGCCTGTACCTGAAGTCGTTGCACTGAAGCCGATGGTCCCACTGCCGTCAGTGCCGGCAGTGATCGATCTGGCCGTAGTAGCCAAAGCCGTGTCTCCTATCAGCGACAGGGCCAGGGAGGCACCTATAGCCGCGGTCTCAGATGACACGGCGTCGCCGGCCGCCTTGGTGGACACGGTGCTGGTGTGAACGGCCGTTGCGTTCAGGTTGCCTGTCAGGGAAAGGGCGCCGGCAGCAGTCCCGACCTGTGCAATGGTGTCGTTGTTCGCAAGGGAGATGGCGACAACCGGGGTGATCGCTATGCCGCCTTCTGCGCCGCCCTTGGCCTGGGTGGTCATCTTGTGGCTGCCCGTTGCGGACAGGGTGATGTCACTCCCGCCGGTTACGATTGCAAGATTCTGAATCTCGGCTTTCGCCACATTATCGCCGATGTTCAGGGCAACCGAGGCCCCTATGCCGACGCTCTCGCCCGTGGCCGCCTCCTTGGGCATGGCTTTGGCGGTGAGCTGGGTCTTGGAAGAGGCCTCCAGGTTCAGTATTTTGTTATGGAGGGTAACGGTCGCACCGGAGGCGACATAGGCCTCGGCATTGGTAGTAATGATATTCAGGGCAAGCGACCCTGCAACCCCTACACTCTCGGAGGCGCTGGCGCCTGATGCCGCCTCGGCCACAAAGACGCTACTCTTTTCTGTAAAGGTATGGCTGTCACCTGTTGCCGCGCCTGCTGTAAGATCAATGGCAATGCCCTTCTCAGCATTGCTTGAAGATGCGGCCAGCCTGACCTTGGTGGCCGCATTTTCCTTAATGCTATGGGTGCCGGAACCCGTTGAGGTCAGGTTAATGGCCGTGCCGGCCTGGGCATCCTCTGCGGTTTCGGCAAGCTTGATATGGGTGCTGTCTGATTTGATGACATAGTAGGTCTTCCCGTCATCCAGGCCGCCGATGTCGCTGCCGTCTCCATTCTCGTAGATCACGCTGTCGCCGGTCTGAAAGCCATGGGATGAGCCGAGATAAATGGTCTCATCCGTCGTGTTTACGATGGATCCGGAGGAGGCGTCAAAGGTCCACTTCATGGGCTCTACGGCGATGATATAATATGTCTCGCCGTCCGTAAGGCCGCCGATACTGGCGCCGCCCCCGTTGTCATAGACAACCGCGTCAGCGGTCTTGAACCCATGAGCCAGGCCCAGGTTGACCGTGTCATGAAAGTGGGTCAGCGTGTGGGCTGTCCCGGTGGTCCCATCGGTGTTGAGGTCTATGGCTACGGGAGTTTCTGCCTTGGCGTCCCCGTAGGATTTTGCCAGTTTAAGGGTGTTTGCATCCGTCACGATCGCGTAGTAGACATTGCCGCTGACAAGGCCGCCCACGGCCGCGTCCGTTTCACCGCCTTTGCTGTATTGAACCACGTCGCCTGTCGTAAAGCCGTGGCCGGTTATCGTGATGGTGTCGTTTTCCGCGCTGACCGCGCCGGAGGGGTCAAAGGTCTTTTCCTCCCTGGTGTCATCCACCGACTCGGACGGGTCAAAAACCCACTCACGGCCTTCGACTGTCGCTTTTGCCCTTACGTTAGTTGCGTTCAGGTCCGCCGTCCCGCCGATGTAGGCCCTGCTGTCGATGTCCGAATAATTGATCCCCACTGCCACGCCGATCGCCGCGGACTCGCTGCTGGTCGCAGTCCCGTCCGCCGTGGCCCTGCTCCTGTTGGCAGAGGATGCGTTGACGTCCAGGTTCCCGGTTGTTACCAGCACGCTGCCGGAAGTGGTGGAGACATAGGCCTGGGTATTGCTGACAAGGTCCGTAACGGCGACCGCGGCTGCGACCCCGATGTCCCCCTCAGAGGTGCCGGCATCCGTTCGGCTGAGCTGGGCATCCGTATTCGTTCCCCCTGATGCTTCACCCGCCCCTCCCGGCGAGGACTTGGCCGTCGTGGTTACGGTGCTGTCGGACACGGCGGATATGACAATGGAATCCGCCTCGTTACTTGTTGGGGCGTCGATAGAGGCCGCACCTGCTATATACGCATTGGTGGTCTGATCAACTACAGCCAGGGCAAGGACGCCCCCTGCAGAACCGGAGCCCTCGCTGGCGTCGGCAATAGCGCATGCGGTGACGGTGTTTGTCGCGGAAATTCCCACGGTCCCCAGCACGCTGATATCGCTGTCGCCGGTAATATATGCGGCGGCGTCGCTGTTTACTATTATAACGGCAATGGAATTGTCGGTTGAGGCGTCGGTGGATGAACTGCTGCCCCTGGTAGCCGATGCCGCCACGTCGGAAACGGCGGAGATAGAGAGACTGCCGGTTGCGGTGATATCGGTCCCGTCCAGAATCACCTCTGCGCTTGACCCGGCGTATATCGCCGCGATCCCCGTGCCGATGCTGGACAGATCAAACCCCATGGTCCTCAGATCCATTGATATCTCGGCGGTGAGGGTGATATTTGAACCGGTGAGTGTGGCGCCTGACAAATTTATGCCGGCTTCGGGATTGGCAAAGAGGATCTCATCGATGCTCAGACCCAGGCTGCTCAGGTCAAAACCCAGATCAGGAATATCCAGCAGGTTACCAAAAGGATTAAAGATTCCGTCGTCGGTCGCCGAGGCGCTGAAAGTGATGTCGTCCGCAGTAACGGTCACACCGGAATCGACGCTAATCGTTTCCGCATTAATGACAAGGTCTGCCCCCGGCATGCTTATACTGGTGCTTATCGTGACACTGTCTTTACCTTCTGCTCCCTTGATCGTCAGCGATCCCGTCGGCACGGCAAAAGAGACGCTTTCCATGGTTCCTGAAGCGCTCACTCGAATATTGCTGCCGTCAAGATCAATCACCAGGGTGTCGTCGCTGGAACTGCCGTCTACCACCACATCCGCGGCCGTGCCGGACTGAGTGATGGGCTCCAATCCGAAGTATGCGATGATATTGCCGTCCAGATTGACCGTTCCCGAGTCAGGACCGGATGGTGTGAAAATGATCGTATCATACGCTTCGCCCTCGATGACAAGGCTGTCGAATCCGCCTGCGCCGCCGTCAAGGATGCCGCTCAAGCTGCCTCCTTCCGCAAAGACGAACGTATCCTCGTTATCGGCCGCTCCCATCAGGTTTTCGGTCTCAAAAAATGATACCTCGGCCAAGGTGCCGGAGTCCTGCCCGCTGATCGTCCAGATGCTGTCGCCGGAAGGACCGAATAGGGAGTCCGTGCCGGCACCGCCGTGGAAAGTAATGGAAAACGGATCAAAAACAGCATCCAAATCAAGATCCAGCCGCAGGATATCATCCCTATCGGACCCGAGAATTTCGACGCTGCCGGCATCGGCCAAGGCTTGGCTCTGCAGAACCGACTGGTCCGCATTATCGATGATTTGCAGGGTTTCTATGCCGTCGACATCGAGCGTACGAAGGGTCACATCATCGGCATTACCCGTCATGGCGAAGCACATGTCGGCCGACAGCAGAATGCGCGGCTCCAGCGGCTCAAGAAAAAGCTTGCGCCGGTCCCGGGTGTTTGCTGCGGTTTCCTTTCGGTGGATGAATCTTCGAATCTTTCTGAGGAGACTCATGGGGTCCTCTCTTTACGGAAAACAGGGTTGGAGAAATGAAAAAGGGCAAACTATCTGATAAACTGCACCGAGCACTTTCCGACTTTATAGCTGTTAATTTAGTCAGTTAAAAAAATTTAAATTAACTGTTTGAAAATCTGTGTGAAACTGACCATTTTTTATTTTGATTTGACGGAAAAAGCAAGAGTAATATTCGAATATTAGGGGGTATTTTTGTGGGTATGAAAGGGGTATATCGCATACCCCCTTTAAATCAAATCGAAAAGATGCTCGTCTTGTGGAATTATCGCAGTAAAATCTCTGTTCCCACCCTCTATCCGGGTAATCTGGCTAAAATTTCTCCGGCCGCCCGACGCGCCATTGAATCAATATCGCTCATTCCATCGATGATGATATCGGCGCTGCCGCCGACCTTCTGCTGCTGGATCAGCAGCACCCGGCGAACGACTTTCAAATAGTTTTCCAGATAGAGATCCAGCCAGCTTATAAACATCCGTGGATTCGGATCACCCGATCTTACCAGAAAATTGCCGGTATACTCTTTTAATTTGCGGGCAAGGGCCACCTCAAGGGGCAAGTCTATCCATACCAGAAGATCAATATGGCCTGCCGTATCGGGGTATTCCCTCCCCATCGGCATTTCAAAAACAATGTGCCGGGTCGGTTTGATTTCGGTTTTGGCGACCGGATCGAAAACGGATTGGCCCTGCTTTAACTTTTTCAAATCATCCGCCAAACCCGGAACGGGAAAGTTGTGGCAGCTGGTTCCAAGGTCAATCCAATTTTCCAAATCCTGGGCCGACAAGCTCGTCATTTTTTCATAGTGATCGAAAAAAATAATCGCGGCATGATTCAGTTGACCGGCAATCGCCTTTACCAGGGAAGTCTTGCCGCCCCCGATGGGCGCGGCAACCGCTATCACATGATTCATATCCATATCCTTTGCTAAATCCCTTTAAAGACTGGCATTGTAGGGCGCAGCATAGGCTTTGGAATAAAAATGGATGCGCCCCCACTCTGCAAGCGTTTCCGGAAGCTTAAAGCCGTTTTGAACGGCAAGATCGAACATGTCCGTGCCGGGGTAAGGCGTGAAGGTGTTGATCTTCCAGATCACAGCTTGAGGGTTTTCTCTTTTTAATCGGGATATTATGCTGATCGTCTTTTCAAAATCCTCTTCCGTTTCGGTGGGAAAACCGGCCATGAAACTATAGTGCGGTATAATTCCCTCTTTTCTCAGCCTCGCATTCAGCCGCAGGACCATCTCCGGCGTTATGCCTTTGCGGATCAACTCCAATATTCGCGGCGACCCCGATTCGATTCCAAAGTATATTGCAAACAGACCGTTTGCCTTCAGAAACCGAAGTTCGTCATCATTCAGATTTAATACATTATCGATTCTGCCGGTGCAAACCCAGCGGAAAAGGAGGTTCTTTTGCCGACACATGGAAAAAAGTTCAAGGACTCGCCGCCGATTCAACAGAAAATTGTCATCAATAAAGTTTATAAAATTCGGTTCCAGGCTTAAGGCCTCCCCCAGCATGATCAACACATCATTGACCGGAATTTCATAATAGTTGGGGTGCAGGATTCTTTCCACACAAAATGAGCAGCGGTAGCGGCAGCCGTAGGAAGAAAGAATGGAAGCCGTCAAAGGTTTGCCGTATCGTGAAATCAGTGAATAAGGCAAATGGCAAACATCCCTGTCGGGGGCGGCATCCCTGTTGATGACAATGCTTTCGTTTGACTTGTAACCCACCCTTGAAATCCCATCGACGGACGCATTCATTTTCAGCGACCTTACAAGATTCAAAAAGGGGCTTTCGCCTCTTCCGAGGACGACATAGTCGATTAGCCCGGATTCAAGGGTCTGTTCCGGAAAAAGGGTGGCATGCGGTCCGCCGAGTACGATAGGGATATTTGTCCGTTTTCGGATGAATTCGGAAATCCTGATAACCTGTTCTATTTGGGGACCGGTAATACAGCTGATCCCGATACAGATCAGGTCAGAAGAGATCCGGTTGTGGACCCTCTCGAAAAAGTCTTTTTCAAGCCTTTGATCAATAATCTCTACATCAATCCCCTGCTCGATGAGCGGCTGGGCCACATAGAGCAGTGACAAGGGGATGAGAACTAATTGTTCTGTATCGGTTGCGGGATATAATAACAGCACCCGATTTTTATTACTATTCGTCATAACAGGTCTTTCCCCCTGTATCGGTGTTGATATTTCATTTACAAGCCGAGTGATGTAAAATCCGGCACAGCCGCATTTTGGGCCGGAAAACGATTTAAACGAATTTTGGCGTCCTCTTTCTGACCCACACGATCTCCAGAGATCCCAGTTCCCGGCCGAAGCAGGCAACGGCGTTGCCCAAAGGGTCGTCACGATCCCGTCTGAAAGCATACAGCCGTTCCACACCCAGCTTATGAATGCTTCTGGCAAAGGCGGCATGAAATTCGGGCATGCGATCCATCGGAACATAGAGGTACACGGGAAATCGCCAACCATCCCCGGAGCTTATGCTCCGCAATGCCGATGCCAGCCGATACCCGGCTGCGGGGTGGGCCATGTCCCCCATAAAATTCAGGGGCAGGCGTACCTTTATGGCTTCAATGGAATAGGATCGCAACCGCTCCATAACCGTTCGGCTCCTGGGCAACCGAGTGCATGTGGTCCATAGGGTGACCTTTGCCGCCGGCGGAACCCGGTCAAGGACCTCAAACAGATCTGCAGACAGAAACGCATCCCCCCCGTAGAATTCGATGCGGGAATACTCCGGCGCCACGCCGCTAAGCGCTCGAAGCACTTCCTGGGCGGGCCGCGGAATCGACCGGCTGCCATAGGCACAGTCGGGGCAGCCTGCCGGACAAGGAGCCCCCAGATCGATCTGGTTGTCGACCGTAATGGGGTAAAAGGGTTGATCCAAACCCAGCCCCCGAATATGGCTGTCGATATACGCTTCATTTCGCATCGGACAAAAGTCGCCTCCCAGCCGTACCAAGGGATGGGCCTGGATGCGTTCAAAGATGTCGACGATCGGTTCCCGGATTGCATCCCCGAAGACCAACGGGAAATAAGGGCAAGGAGCAACCCAGCCGTTGCTCATGACGTGACAAAAGACCTGCTTGGCAGTGCATACATTCGTCTCCCCCAGGGGCGTTCCGGGCGTATGGACATAAATGTAATCCGTATACTCCGGGGATACATGCGAAAACAGCTCCGGCTCTCCGCCGGCGCACATCGGACCGCCGTCCGCGTGAATCGAATCGCCGACAAAGCGGGGCAGCAGGAGGCGGATTTTTTCGGCACCGTGCGCTAAAGCAAACGCCGCAAACCGGTTCATATCCCCACTGGTAAAATACTCGCGCGTCTGCGGCACAATCGAGATGTGCATCATCATGCCGAATTCGGCCCCAAGCTCCAGGGCGCGCACGGCCCGCTCGAAGCATCCCTTCTTGCCGCGTCTGCGGTCATGATGCTCCGCTCGGTAATCATCCAGGCTCAGATAGACCTGGTCCAGTCCGCTGGCGCAGAGCCGCTGCATGTAATCCCGGTCGACAACATATCCGTTTGTCTCCAGCGACAACATGAATCCGTAGGATTTTCCGAGTTTGATGATTTCAAAGAGGTCGGTCCGCAGCGTGGGTTCACCGCCGAACAAGTCTATGAGCAGGCACCCGGCAAGCTTGAAATCCCGAAACAGGGCGTCGATCTGCGGCATCGTCAGCTCGCCCTTGATCGCCTGGCGCAGTTTCGAGACGCCGCAGTGCTCGCAGCGGCACTGGCACCGGTTGGTCAGCGTCAATTGTACGATCTTTATCAGCGGCAGGGTCCTATCCGTCATATCCTATTCCCGGCGTTCCGAACGAGGTTGTAGGGCGCCTTACAGTTGAAATCTTTGATAACCGCACCGCGACGGCCCCCAAAGCGATTGGCGTAATCGGATGCTATGTCCAGCCGCCGGATAGCCTCGTTTTCGGGCACTTTAGGGAAAAAACCGGCGGCAACGGTATCTTGATTGTCGGAGTAATGCAGGAAAAGCACTTCGTCAAAGTGGTCTGCAACTGCCAGTGACAGCAGAAAGTCGTCATGGGTCTCCGTCGGGAAATTGACCATGATATGCGTGCAGAAGGTCGTTTGCGGCGCCCCTGCACGAAGCTGCGCGACGGCTTGCATGATTGCGTCGATGGAATAGCGGCGGTTCATCAGTTCCAGGATTCGCTGTGAACCGGACTGCACCGGGATGTTTACATACTTTATCCGACCGCTGCTGAAGATCCTTTTCATTCCGTCTATATCATTCAGGATGAATTGGGGGAAAACATACCCCAGTTTGAGTTTGAAGCCGGGCCCTGCCCCAAACAGACGGTCGATGAGCTGCACCAGGTTCATGCCCAGATCCTGCCCATAGCTGGCGCAGTCATCGGCCAAAAGGGCAAACTCCCGAACCCCCAAGGCCAGGCCTTGCCGTATCCGGGAAAGGATGACCTCGGCCGGTTCGCTCCTGACATCTCCCTTGGAACGCTTGATGTTGCAATAGGAGCAGCGGTTGGAACAGCCCTGGGCAATCATGATGAAGTAGTCTTCATAACCGAGGCCCTGTCCGGGTTCGTAAAAATCCGGCGGCAATCGACTCACCGCAATTTCCGCGACCGACGTGCGATGCGGGAAATGCGCATCCAGCTCAGCGAGATGCTTGGGGCCGATGCAGATCAGATCCCCGCGCTCGAGGCTCGCATGGGGCAGGCTTGCCAAACACCCCAAGAGCACGATCCGCTTGCCTTTGCCCCGGCTTCTGGCAAACTCCAGCGCCGCATTGGAAGCGGCAAGCTTGTCCCTGGTAACGCAGCAGGTGTTGACCAGGATAGTCTCGCAGGCGTCTATATCACCTGTGATGCGATAGCCGTTCACCAGGAAAAACTTCACCGCTTTGGTAAAAAGGAACGCACTGGGTTCACAGCGTTTGCTCAAATCGATAAGGAAAATCATACCGTCTGATTTCATTTCATCATAATAGCGATATTAAGCGTAAATCCCTTCTGACCTCCCCTTGGAAAAGGCCGGAAGAGATTCTTAAGGAGATGAAACCACAAAGGCCGCGAGCTCCCCGCGACCTACCAACTCTTCAAGCCGCCGGGTCTTGGCCTGTAACGCATCGTTGTCGCACTTGGGCACAATCGCGGCGGCCCGGGTTGAGCGGTTTTCGCC
>ENA-OSEO01003733-OSEO01003733.1-sediment-metagenome-genome-assembly--contig:-NODE-3733-length-17165-cov-3.688553_pt1 | contig 17165 bp, 16 predicted proteins | sample MGYA00237883_ERZ534232 | MGnify/ENA metagenome assembly ERZ534232
CATTGCCCGCGTTCACCTCTTCATAGACACGAAGCAGTGAATCGGGAATGCGGAGGCTTCTGCCCTGGAGTGCATTGTGGAAGGCCTTTGTGCAAGCGAAGAAGTCGTCGTTGCCCTCGATCACCTCCCACGTTACGCTCATACCCAGCTCCTGCATGAGCGGCACCATCTTCTCAAGTATCTCCGCCACGCCTCCGCCTCGCCGGGTGGAGTTGACGTGCACAACCCGGTATCCGGCGAGTAGCCCGGCAAGCTGTTGGAGTTGGTCGATTGCGTCCTGCCCGGCGTACTGGGCGTACCTCTCCAGCAGACTCCCGGAATACGCACTGTCAGTCACGTCAATCACCCAGCCCCTCAGTCGCCGGAACGGTCGCTTCGCGGGAACCGGCGCTCAGCGACGGGCGGTCTCCGGGCGAGGGCTGCTCCACTTGATCGAGATTATGCGGCCGTCCATAGTATGAAGAAAAAAGGTCGCTCAGGCGGTCACGCAGGGCATACAGCGACTCGAAATACGGTTCGATTCCTTGCAGCACCGGGCAAATGTCATCTTCACAACCCATTCCCTCGAGCCAGGCGCTGAAGTCGTCCTGACCGATGGGCTCGCGCCTTCGTGCGTCGATGAAGTGATAGAAGATGCTGCCTACCGACATGTCCGGGAGCGCTACCACCAGGTCCTCGGGACGGCTCAGACGCCGGTGGGTGTCGAAAACGACGATGATGGAGCGGACGAAGTTGAATTGCTGATCGGCCCGAGCGAAGAGCATGACCTCCGTTTCGTCGAGGCGTTCGTCAATCACGTCGGTCAACTCTTGCCGCAAGGTCTCGATGTCCGGATGATCGGCCGGGTCGATCACCGACAGCCTCTCCGCGGCGGGCATGTCGTGCAGACTGTGTCGGCACCAGGACGCGAAGTCGTTGTTGTACTCACGGTCTGAAAACTGTGGCCTGAGAAGGCTTCCCCAGAAATGATGGTAGATGCACCCCGAATGAACGTCGCGCAAGACGTCGCGCAGTTCGCGCAGTGTCTGCGCGCGCCTTCCTGTGGCCATGGTGACGAGAGCGCAGTCTTTGATTACGAAATCACTCACGACAGCCTCCTTGCCCGGTCCAGAATCTACCCGGTTTGCGGAGCTACCTAATCATCGACCCCACAAAGCTCGCCAGAAAGGCCCTTGCCTTGTCGAAGTCTTCCAGCCGGTATTCCGCCCCAGTGGGGCGCTTTGGTTCTCCGACGACAATCGTGATACCCGAGCCTCGCGCGGCGGAAAAGGTGTCCTCGTCGGTCAGGTCATCGCCGAGACAGATGGGGCAAGTCGTTTCCGTTCCCATGCCCCGCGTGCTGAGAAGCCAGAGCATGGCCGCTCCCTTGTCCCGCTCGACGCCGGGTAGGAGTTCGTATACCGACTTCCCCTCTGTCAGCCGGAGCGAAGGATACGCCAGAGCCACGTCGCCGACGACGGCGCTCACCACCGACAGATGCTCCCCCGCGACGAGTCGGTGGTGAACCGCGACCGAGAGGTCCTTCGGTTCGACCAGCGCCCCAGGGACGCCGGCCAGGCGACGCGTCAGCTCCTCGGCGGCAGAAGCCAGATCCGCACGCGTTTCGGCGCCGATTTCGAGGTCCACTCCCGACCCCCGTGGGCCCCGAACGCGATGGCCGTGGTCGGCCGCGTAGTAAGCAGAGGAGACTCCGGCCTTGTTCACCAAGTCCTCAAGATCTCGACCGGACAGGAAGCAAACCAAGTATCGCGATGAGAGCGCCTCGAGTACGCGGCGGGTCCCATCCGTGAGGCGCGCCTCCGAAGGGCGGGACACTATGGGGGTCAGCGTGCCGTCAAGATCGAGGAAGAAACTCGGCTCCCTCGAGCCGATCCGCCGCAGTATTTCTTCTCTCTTCTCCAGCGCATGCGCTCGCTGTCGGTCAGCCATCCTCACCCAAATCGCTCGTCGCGGGGTCCGACCAAGAAATTGGCAGCGCGCAGTCGGCCGATCGCCAGGCCGAGATGCCGCCAACGAGCACCGCCAGATCGTCCCATCCAGCCTTCTCGAGAAGACCTGCCCCAATGCTCGAGCGTTCTCCGGTTCGGCATATCACGGTTATGGGAATGCCTCTCTCAAGTTCATCCAGTCGCTGTGGCAGCTGGTGAAGTTCGATGCGTTGGCTCCCGGGGATCGATCCATCTCGTTCCGCTTCCTCGCCCTCTCGGACATCGAGGATATAAGGTGACACTCCGCGCTCAATCATCGAGCATAGGCTGCCAACGGTGAGGGAGCGGGTCTGGGCGATCGGCAGCCCCCGGTTGACCCAGGCGGTGAAGCCCTCGGCCAACGAGCCGGTCACTTGATCGAATCCTACGCGCGCGAGTTGTGCGCGGGCGGCTTCCGCGGACAGCTCTGGACCCGTGACGAGGAGAATGGGCTTATCCGCGTCGAGGAGCCAGCCGCCGTGAGGTGCGATCCCGTAGGGACCGACATACAATGTGCTCCGAATGTGACCGGCCTGATACTCCAGGTAAGATCGCAAGTCGATCACCTGGCAGTCGGCCGCCATCTCCGCGAAGGCACGTGCGGGTATCAGAGGCGCCGGATTCGAGGGAGGCGCCTTTCCTTCGAGATTGAGGGTCTCAACGCGGGCAAAATACGGGGGAACGCCTAAGCCGACCGCAACTGAGGCCACGAACGCCGCCCGGTCATGCAGGCGCAACAATGGGTTGAGCCTGCGTTCCAAGCCGAGAGTGGTCCAAGGGCGATCGGCGACGGCTCTACCGCACACCGTCCCCGCTCCATGAGCGGGCCAGAGGAGCGTCTGGTCACCCAGAGGGATGAGGCGCTCAAAAAGAGTGTCGTGCAGTAGTCGCGCCATCTCAAACATACGGTCTTCGCCGAGGAGATCGACGCGGCCCACATCGCCCGCGAGCCAAGTATCACCAGAAAAAAGCATCCATGGAATCCCTGATGCCTCTCGAAGCAGATAGCTCATGCCGCCTGGAGTGTGCCCGGGGGAAGGGATAGCCTCGAGGCGCAGTTGCCCGATCTGGAAGATCTGGGACTCGCGCAGCGGCTGGCCGTATTGATAGGGGAGCTCATCGTCGGCGTGCCATACTTCTGCGCCGGCGCGCCTCGCCAACCCGGCCGAGCCCAACACCATGTCCTCGTGCCGGTGGGTTTCGAGAACATACATGATTTCTAACCCTGCGCGATGGGCCTCTTCTAGATATACGTCACAGTCGCGGCGAGGGTCAATCACCACGGCTTTGCCGCCATCGCCAACCAAGTAGGAGAAGTGAGCCAAGCCTTCTGTCACGATGCGCTTGAAATGCAAGGGCGACCTCCAGGCTGACACTTGCCGGCTCATCGAAAATAGCATACACAGCGGTGCTTGTTTCTTGGATTGTTCGGGTATGATGAAATTGCATCGATAGGAAGCTTTCCTTGCGACGTGCGCAGTGCTTGTCAGCTGGTCCGCCCGCGGGTGCATCCGAACGCATGCGGTTCTGTCACTTGGATCTGGAGGGCACGATGAGCACGGCAAGACTGTATGTGGGTAATCTCTCTTACGGCACGACCCAGGAGACCCTTGAGAAAACCTTCGGCCAGCATGGCGAGGTCGTGTCGGTCAACCTGATTACCGACCGCCAGACCGGCCGGCCCAAGGGTTTCGCGTTTGTCGAGATGAAGAGCGCGGAAGAGGGCGAAGCCGCGAAGGCGGCGCTGAACGGTGTCGAAGTGGATGGCAGGGCGATCAACGTGGATAACGCCCGTGAGCAAGAGCCTCGGAGGCAAGGTGGATTCGGAGGTCGCGGTGGGGGCGGCTACGGCGGCGGTGGTGGTGGCGGAGGCGGCGGTTCTCGCTGGTAATTGTATCTGCTGCCTAACGACGGGCAGCCTGCTTCACTATTTGAGGGCGTCGGTACTATCCGGCGCCCTTCTGGTTGATGGACGAAGGGGGTATCGGGCGAATGGCTGAAATCAAGATCGACGTGAGGGGGGAGACCTGCCCAGTTCCCCTGGTCGAGGTGCGAAAAGCCCTGCGCAGAGCGGCCCCCGGCGACGTCGTGGAGATCACGGGGACCCATCCGTCGTCGAGAAAGGAAATCCCGCTCGCTATCAAGGCCTTGGGCTTGGAGATGTTGGAGACGGCAGAGGAGGGAGGAACGTGGACAATCCGGATTCGCCGCTGACTCCCGGGAAGGCGACCATCATCGTCCACAGTGGCGATTATGACAAGGTCTACAGCGCCTTCATCATCGGCGACGGCGCTCTCGCGATGGGAATGGACGTTTCGCTGTATTTTACTTTCTGGGGGTTGACGCGCCTCAAGAAGGGACAACTCGAGAGAGGGCCGCTGTCGAAGATGCACATGTTCGGACTCGGCAAATGGATGGTCCAGCGACGCATGCGCAAAGCAGGTGTGGCGCCATTGGAGCGCCTGGCACGTGATTTCAAGGAGTTGGGCGGGAAGATCTTCGCCTGCGACATGACTATGGACATCATGGGCATATCCGCAGGCGATCTTCGGGAAGACTTGATTTCCGAGTATTGCGCCGTAGGCACCTACGTCGAAGAGGCGCGTACCTCGACCATGACTTTGTTCATCTAGGAGTTCGGTAGCGATGTTTGGCACCACCATTTACTTCGACAACTCAGCCGCTTCGAGGCTCGATGAGCGCGTGCTCGAAGCGATGACGCCCTATTTCTTCGAACGGTACGCGGTGGCTACCTCCGAGTTCGGCTACTCCATGGGTATCGAGGCCCGGGAGGGACTCGAGCAGGCGAGGTCTTCCCTGGCAGGGCGCATAGGTGGATTCGCGGAGGACTTTGTCTTCACGTCCGGCAGCACCGAATCGAGCAACATGGCTCTGAAGGGCGTCGCGCTCGCGCTTGGCGACAAGAAGGGTAAGCACCTCATCACGTCACGGATCGAGGACTTCCCCGTCCTCAACACCGCGGCGGCGCTTGGAAGACAGGGATTCGCCATCACGTTCCTCGATGTCGACGCCGATGGTCTGGTCGATCCCGCTGACGTCCAAAAGGCAATTCGTGGCGACACCATCCTTGTGTCGATTCAGCACGCCAATCAGGAAATCGGAACGGTTCAAGACATAGAGACCATCGCCGGGATCTGCCGAGAAAAAGAGGTCTTGTTCCATACCGATGCGACGCACACGTTTGCTAGGGTCCCGCTCGACGTCGGGGAAGTCCCGGTGGATCTCGCAACCGTGGCTTGTCACACGATCCACGGCCCGAGGGGAATAGGCGGTCTCTACGTACGGCCGGGCACTCCTCTGGCGAAATGGATGGACGGGGGATACCAAGAGTTCAACCGCCGCGCCGGAGTAGAGGATATCCCATCGGCCGTCGGCTTCGCGGCCGCCGCGGAGTTGGTGACCGTAGAGGAGAACGAGGCGTTGCGAGGGACACGTAATAGACTGCTCGATCGAGTCCTTCAGGAAATACCCTACACCACCCTCAATGGTCATCGAACAAGACGCACCCCTCAGAACGCCAACGTCACGTTTCATTACGTAGAAGGTGAGTCGATTACCCTGCAATTGGACATGAGGGGGTTTGCCGTCAGCACGGGATCTGCCTGTTTCAGCAAGTCGCTCGAGGCCAGCCATGTCATCATGGGAATCGGTGGTGATCACGAGCGAGCCCACGGCTCTGTTCGTTTCAGTCTCGGTCGTTTCAATCGAGAAGAGGATGTCGACGGCGTTGTGAACGCTATCGGCGAGGTCGTCCGCGAGCTACGGGCGATCAGTCCCCTCACGCCCGCGGAAAAGGAGAACTAGCGATGGCGTTCCCCTATGGAGAGAAGGTCCTAGAGCATTTTCGGAATCCGCGAAACGTCGGTCGGATCGAGGATGCCGACGGCAAGGCTACCGAGGGCAGCGCAGCGTGCGGAGACATGGTGGCCGTGTACATCAAGGTGAACCAGGACACCCAGATGCTCGACGACATCAAGTTCGAGTCATATGGCTGCGCCTCGAACATCGCCACCGGGTCGATCATCACCGAAATGGCTAAGGGCAAGACGCTGGCCGCAGCCAAACAGATCACCTGGCAGGAAGCGTCCGATGAGCTCGGAGGGCTCCCCGCCCTCAAAGCTCATTGTTCCGTGCTCGCGGTCGAGGGGCTGAGAGCCGCCATTCGGAACTACGAGGAGAAGCACGGCTTGGTGACAGACCGAGAGCCCACAACTGTCGAGATCATCACGAAGCGTCTGCGCCACGTGATGAATCCGTTGCGAGGGCTGGATGTCGTACGCACCGACCTGATCAAGAAGATCGAGTTCAATGATGGAGTGGTCCGCATAGTTGCCGATCTGCCCCCGGATCACCAGTTTGCTTCGGTGATCAGAGCAGACATCGCCGAGAAGATTGAGCCCCTGTGGGATGTGAAGGAAGTGACGATAGACTTCGAGGGCTAATCGCCGAGTCTTGTCCCACAGTCCGCGCGCGCGCCTAGAGGCGCACCGCTGGTGTTGAGCTACTGGCAGCTGTTGAGCGAGAGGGCGAGCACGATGATGTCGTCGGACCACGGGGTTCCGATAGGTCACCCAAGCTGGGCGGCCAGATCTTCGGCCGTCCCCGAGGGGGGCAGACATGTACGGCCTCGGCAGACCCACGCCCGCGGAGCAACGTCCGAAGCATCCCGGTCCTGCAGGAGCGGGATCACCGAGCAATGACCCGGTGCTGCCAGAGCGACCACCAGTGCGGGGTCGTATTTCTTTCGGGCCGCCTCGAGCAGCCCTTGAGTGGTTGGATGGCTCCATGGCCCCACAATCGCGACCTCGGTGAATCCTTGCTGGAGCAGATGGTCTGCCAAGAGCCATCGCCCGAAGGCGAGGGGTGCAGCGGCCATGAGGGACCTCATCGGTGTCAACGTCTCCTGAGCCACATCCGCATACCGACCATCTCCCGTGTACGCGGCGATCTGGAGCAGTGCCGTGACAGCCGCGGAGTTGCCGCTCGGGGTGGGAGTGTCCTGCAGAGACCGGGGACGCAGTATCAACTCCTCGTGATCGTGGCTGGTGTCGTAGAACCCGCCCTTGTTTGCGCGGAAATGCAGCAGGATTGAGTCCGTAAGCGCGCGGGCCGTCGCGAACCGCTCCTCGTGGAAGGTGGTCTGATACAGAGCCAATAGACCTTCGATTATCAAGGCGTAGTCATCGAGAAGGGCGTTTCCCTGGGCGCGGCCGTCTCTCCACGAATGAAAGAGCCTGTCTCCTGGTCGCATCAACTCACGAGCGACAAAGGCTGCGCACTCCTCCGCGGCCTCGACATACCTGTCACCTTCTGGCAGTTGGCGCCCGGCCTCGGCGAATGCAGCGAGGGCAAGGCCATTCCATCCGGCGATAACCTTGTCGTCCCGGGCGGGCCGAGGACGCGAGTCGCGGGCGGCCCGGAGCTTCGCTCGGGCCGCCCCGAGGCCCTCCACGTCGTCTCCCACCACGGCGACCCGATGAAGTACGTTCGCTCCCTCGAAGTTGCCCTCGGAGGTCACACCGTAGACGCGGCTGATGAGATCGGCTTCGTCAAGAGTGAGCACTGCCCTCAACTCCGCGGGAGTCCACAAGAAGAACGTGCCCTCCCGGCCTTCGGAATCGGCGTCGTGTGAACTGAAGAACCCACCGCCTGGGTGCCGCATCTCCCGGAGCATGAAGTCAAGGGTGTCTTGGGCGACCACTTGGTACAGGGGGTTTCCAGTGAGTTGCCAGGCGTGAAGATAACAGCGGGCCAACTGCGCATTGTCGTAGAGCATCTTCTCAAAGTGGGGTACCAGCCAGCGATCATCGGTCGAGTATCGATGGAATCCTCCAGCGATCTGGTCGTTGATCCCGCCCAGGGCCATGGCTTCCAGGGTCTTGTCAAGCTGGGCCTTAACCGGAGGTTGATCGTTGGCTGCCTGCAAGGCCAGCAGGTATTCGAGCACAAGAGGCTGCGGGAATTTGGGCATCGTTCCCCAGCCGCCGTGCGCCGGATCATAGGAAGCTTCGAGACCTTCAAGGGCCCGCATCTGGACCGCGGGTACAGGTATCGAAGACCCTGTGCGGGGCTCTTCTGCCGACCAAAGATGTTTGATGAGCCTATTCGCCGCGAGGTCTACGTCATCCCGCCGAGTTGACCATAGCTGCGCAAGGGACCGAAGTACCTGCGCGAACGACGGCGAGCCGTGACGTGGCACATCGGGAAAGTAGGTGCCCCCGTAGAAGGGAATTCTGGCCGGCGTGAGCCAAACGCTGAGGGGCCAGCCTCCCTGACCGGTGAGGGCGGTTACGGCCTGCATATAGATGGCATCCAGATCAGGGCGTTCTTCCCTGTCGACCTTCACGCTGACAAATCGGTCGTTGAGCAACTCTGCTGTCTCAGGGTTGGTAAAAGACTCCCTCTCCATGACATGACACCAGTGGCAGGCGGAGTAGCCGATGCTCAAGAAGACGGGTCTGTTTTCCCGCCGGGCCCTATCGAACGCTTCCTCGCCCCACGGATACCAGTCGACAGGGTTGTCTGCATGCTGAAGGAGGTAAGGACTTGTCTCTCCGCGGAGCCGGTTCGACATAATGCTGTGCCCTCCTTACCGCGCTTGATGTATCCCCCCCGACTCTTCCCGTCAAGAGGTATTTATATACAATGAAAGGGCAGGTGATCCGGTGCTGGCTCTGGCGCGGAGGCATGAAATGCCGAGGTATGTGGGAAGGAAGAATCACAATATCTTGTGGGAGGCGGCTGCCCTGGTCCTGCTTGCCCTGGTCGTGCTTCTCGTGCTGGAAGTCACGGGCACAACGGACCTTGTTGGCGGGATACCGTTCATCGTCGTTGCATGAGGAGGTGCCGCAGTGAAGGCAGGTGACTTGCTCGGCCGCAAGGTGCTTGTGCGTCAGGGAGGTGAAGAAGTCGGTAGCGTCAAAGACTTGGTCGTCGACCGCATGGGGAGGCGAGTCCTCGGGTTCGTGATCTCCGAAGGGCTGCTCAAGGGAACGCGCGTCGCCCGGTGGGCCGCGCTCCAGGCCATCGGGCCTGATTCGGTAATCCTGGGGAACCCCGCCGACGTGGTCAAGACGGCAGACGCTCCCGAGATCAAAGACATCTTGGACGAAGACTTGAGCATTCGAGGGCTGCGCCTGCAGACGACAGAGGGCAAAGATCTCGGCAAGGTCGAGGATTTCGACTTTGATGAGGAGACCGGCGAGGTTCGAGGCTTTGAACTGTCCGGTGGCATGTTTGCCGGCACCTTCGGTGGGGGCCGTTCGTTCTTGCCGAGTCCCGCCACGGTCGAACTGGGCAAGGATGTGGCTTTCGTGAGCCCGGAAGCTGAGACTACGATTCGAAAGAGCTAGGGCCTGCCGTGAGGAGGATCTTGCTCGTTCTGACGACTCTCGCGCTGGGGCTCGCCTTCGCAATAAGCCCTGCTGCTGGGCCCCTGCTGTCTAGGAGCAATGCCGCGACGGGAGACCAGAAGGTGGCCGTCTTCGAGGATGTCACCATCGGGCCCGACGATTCATGGGACACCGTTGTCGTAGTCGGCGGCGATGTCATCGTCCGAGGTGAGGTGCGAGATGCAATTGTGGTCGTGGGCGGCGACATTGTCGTGGGTCGTGGGGCCGTGATCGGCACCCATGTCGATCGATCCGATGCAAGCATCGTGTCGGTGTTCGGCCGGCTGGTGGTAGACGCAGGCGCGACTGTACGCGGCGAGACCGTCGATGTTGCCGGAGGACTCGGCGACATCGACGGAGGTCGAATCGTTGACCCGTTCTTGAAGCCCTGGCGGCTTGGTTCAGTAATCAGTTGGATCAGCTCGACGGTCGGACTGGCCGTCATCGGACTCATCATTGCGGCGGTGGCGCCTCGCCAGTTGTCTTTTGTGCGGGGAAGACTGCGCAGACGCTTCTTCTCGTCACTCGGCTGGGGAGCGCTGGCGTTGATCATCGTTGTCCCTCTGGTCACTGCGCTCATGATCGTCACCATCATCGGCGTACTCGCCCTCATTCCGTGGCTGGTTGCAGTGATTCCAGTCATTACCTTCTTCGGCCTGACCGCTCTCGGCGCGCTGGTTGGAGGATCGATTCTTCGACGAGAGTCTGAATCTCGAACCGGATTGATGGCCCTCTCGGTGCTGGGTCTGGTCATCGTCAACCTCGCCTGGTGGATTCCCGTGGGCGGGGCGATCATCTTGGCGCTTCTCACCATGGCTGGTTTTGGGGCCACCATCGGTTCGATGTACGTGTGGCTACGCGAGAGACGACGACGGAGGCGACAGTTGCAGCCGCCTGAGGCTGGTTAGCAGCAGGGACGAGGCTGCCAAGCCGACAAGTGCGCGGGTGGAGCGGCATGCTAGGCGCCGCTGGGAAGGACTCCTCGTTCACGCAATACGGTCGCGCAGTGTCCCCCGTTTAGGGCTGGGTCGGGAGATGGCCTAGAAGGTTCCAGAGCATCTGAGCCACTTCGGCTCGGGTGGCGTTGCTGCTTGTGCTCCAGCTCGACAGTGTGCCACTCGGCCCGATTATGTTGTCCAGTAGATGGTTGTACTCAGCCACGCGGATGTTCTGCCCGTGAGCCGGATCGGCGTAGCTAAGAACGCCATTGTAGTTCGACGGCGGTGGACTCAACAGCTGACTCGCTCCCCGCACGATCATGGTGATGACCTGCTGCCGGCTGATCTTCGTGAAAGGCCGGAAGGTGCCGTCCGAATAGCCGACAGTGAGACCGGTCAACGCCGCCTTTGCGACGAAATGGTACGGGTAGAGCTCTCCCGTCGTCCGCACAATGGTTGCTGAATCGGTGAACTCGTATTCATCGTTGGTGGTGGCCGTGTATTGCGACGGGTAGAACTCGGCCATCGTCAGGACAATCATCTTGGCGAATTGCTGGCGCACGACAGGATCATTGGGGCCAAAGTAGCCGGAGGTATACCCTTCGATGATTGCCTCATCGGCCATGCCTTCGATTGCCGTGGCGTAGTGGTGGCCGGTGGGGACGTCGGGGAAGCGCGTGGCCTCAGAGGCCGGTACCGCCTGATAAATGGCCTTGTTACCGTGCCAGGCGATGCGCCCGTCTTCAACTTCAGGCTCATGGGCGGCGTCGCCCTGGAGAGAGACCTGAGCGATCGTTTGAGTCCCGATATCGTATGCCATGATCGACGAGGGCTGAACTGTCTCCCAGGCGACGAGTTCACCCTCAATGGATGGGTTAAGGTTACCCGCGACATTGTTGGTGACGGTCCTGGTCTCACCGGTCGATATGTCATATACACTGATCTGGAAGCTGGGCCACTTGTCGGCCCCCGCATCACCGGAGGTCCAGACAACTCTCAGGCCGTCGATGCGGGGATGCTCGTTGCTCTTCCCACCTGAAGCGATCGTGGTGGCGACTTTGCTTGACATCTTGTACAGAATGATGTCGGAAGTCGAGCCGGCCGAGGCAGGGTTCTTGACGCATACCAGGTAGTCTCCGGAGATGTCTGGATCCCTGTACTCTCCTCCGGCGAGAACCAAGCTGGCGACCCCGGTACTGACGTCGTACATGTAGATTCCAGGTTTGGGATTGGAACCCAGCATGTCCTTCTCCCAGACTATTCTGCCGGCGTCCATGCGCGGGTTCCAGTCGTTCCAGTCCCCGGCGGCGCTGTTGCTTGTGATCTGCTGAACGACCCTGCTTGCCGTATCGTAGAGGAAGATGTCGTCGTAGGCACCCGTGCGGGCCCCTTGAAACGCGACCCAGGGGCCATCCATGGAGGGATTGTAGTAGGAGCCCGGGAGCGTCAATGAAATGGCGGTATTCGTCGAGGTGGCCAGGGAATAGACAAACATGCGGGAGTTGCCTCCGCCGGCCCCGGTCCAGGCGATTTGACCGTCGTCTCCTGAGGAAAAGGATGGCGTGACGCCCGCGACCGGAGTTGTGATGGCGCGGACCTGCCATCCTTCCGGGGTTGGATCGTCTTCGGCGAGGGCAGGCCGGCTGATGCCGAGGCACATCACGACCAACATGAGGACAAAAACGACGGCGCCTGCTTTTTTCACACTCGCTCCCCGTCTCCCGCTATCCGACCAGTCCGCCCATTGTCGCGCCCGCCGGCTTCGCGGTCAATAGGCCGGACTTCATACCAAAGGCTCAGCGACTAGCCGACCACTCTGAGCGTCCTCTCGGGAGCAGCGACCGAAGACGTCACCACCACGTTGCGTCCCTGTCCCTTTGCATCGTACAGAGCCTTGTCCGCCCGCTCGAGAACGGTATCGAGCTTGTCGACTTCAGGTGAAGCTCCCACGCCGAACTCAGCCACCCCCGCGCTGATAGTAACCCGCATTGGGCTCTCTATCGAATTCACCTCGACACGCAGCCCTTCGACTGTGGTCCTCAGCCGTTGGGCAATTCGCTGTGCTTCACCTAGCGGCGTTTGAGGCAACAGAACCCCGAATTCCTCGCCCCCAAACCGGCCGATGACGTCCGTAGATCTTAGGTTGGCCTTGCAGATCGTGGCGAGTTCCCTCAGAAGCAGGTCTCCGGCGCTGTGGCCGTAGCTGTCATTCACCTGCTTGAAGTGATCGACATCGATGAGAATAAGCGACGTTGGATTGCCGTAGCGTTTGCTTCGCTCGAACTCACGAGTTGCCAGTTCAAAAAAGTGGCGCCTATTGGCGAGCCCGGTCAGGTCGTCTTTGTTGGCAAGCTCACGCGCTTGTTCAAGAAGTCTCATTCTGTCTGTCACCTCATGTAGGACCAAAGCTCCACCAACACGCGTTCCTCCCCGCCGGGTGGTGATAGGCGAAAGGCTCACGCTGTAATAGTGCGCCCTGCCCCCACGTTTGATCACCATCTCACGGTGGCCGATCATGTTCCCCCGCACGCCCTTGCCCTGCTGGACTAAATCCAGCAGCACCGGATACTGCGCTAACACCTGCTCTCCCGGCCTGCCGACCACTTCGCCACGGCCGAGGCCTGTGAGGGTCTTGGCCGATTCGTTGAGATCGACGACACGACCTGCTTGATCGACTACGATCACGCTATCGGCCAGGTTCTCAACCACCAGATCGCGAGCGAGTGGAACCACGTCGAACAACTGCCACCTGAACAGCCCGGTGGCGAGCATCAGGCCCGAGATGCCTGCGGTCGCCACGGTCAGGTTGTACCCGCTCCAGGGCGTGATGCCGACCGTGTAGAGAAACGTTGTCAGGAGGGGCAGTGAGACTGCGAAGAACAAGACGAGGAACTGCTTCCTCTGAAACCCATGGGACCGCACCGCAGCGCGGCTGAGAAGGCAGAGAACCAAACCATTGAGTATCAGCGAGCCGGGCAGAACCACCCAAAGGTACCAAGGTCCGTAGTCGGCGACCAGCAGGGCAAACGGGCCACTGAGTGTGTCGATGTATGGGGTTCCCCGGAACAGGCCACCGGGATTCGCCAGGGCCACTGCGACCGTCATTGCCGGAATTAGCCAAAGGACAACGGTCACGACTCCGGGCACACGCCCCAGATGCAGGTATCTGCGGGTCAACTCCCACCAACACACCGAGACTGATCCCGCGCCTATGAACTGTAGATTCGCGAGAAGGACCTTGTCATCCAGCCTGAAGGCGGACAGCTCGAGAATGTAGCCCACGGACCAGACCAGAAGGGCTATCAAGGTGGCACCGAACCATCTCGCGACTGGATCTCGGCGATGGTTCCAGGCAATCACGAGCAGGCCGGCGAAGATGACGGCCGAGCCGACAAAGGGCAGAGTGTACGGCGTGAAGAGGAGATCCATGTAGCTCTCGTTCTGTTCGGTCATCGCTCGGTCTGCCCTAATTGTCGGTCAACCCGGCCCACTGCTTGAGCAAATCGGAGCAAGTCCTCTGGCTGGCCATAAGACCAGCCATACCCCGAGTAGTTTTGGACAGCGGGCTATTGACTGTAAAACGCCTGGATGGATCATAGGGCGGCAATTCCAGCAGGGGAGGTTTGGCTTAATGAGCTACTCACACAACGGATCAAACGAAGCTCTCGAAACGAGAAACCGGTCCCGCGACGTTGGTCCCGGCTCGGGCGTGTGCACGCGCTGTATGGCCGACTGCCAGGGGAACTGCGACGTCTTCAAGTCGTCGTTTCGCGGACGCGAGGTCATCTATCCAGGGCCGTTTGGGGAGATGACGGCGGGGGCCGACAAGGACTATCCGGTCGACTACTCACACTTGAACATCCTGGGTTTCGCCCAAGGCGCCAAAGCCATCGACGAAGCCAATCCCGATAAGGCGATCTTTCCAGAAGTAGACACGACGGCAGTCTACGGTCACATGCATCCGGTCCGGATGCTGATGCCGGTGTTCACCGGAGCCCTTGGATCGACCGACATCGCTCGGAAATACTGGGATTCCTTTGCCGTAGGCGCGGCTATCTCGGGCATCTCCCTCGTGGTTGGGGAGAACGTCTGTGGGATCGACCCGCAGGCTGAGTTCTACAACGATGGTCGGATCAAGCGTTCCCCAGAAATGGAGCGCCGGATCATGCTGTACAAAGACTGGCAAGAAGGGTTCGGGGACATCATCGTCCAGCTCAACGTCGAAGACACGGCCTTCGGCGTTGCCGAATACGTGGTCGAAAAGCTCGGCGTGGAAACGATCGAACTGAAGTGGGGCCAGGGCGCCAAGTGTATCGGCGGGGAGATCAAGATCCGGGATCTCGACCGTGCTCTGGAATTGCAGAGGCGGGGATACATCATTACCCCGAACCCGAGTGTACACGCTGTGCGGACGTCTTTTGAGTCTGGCGGCATCAAAGAGTTCGAACGCCATTCTCGCCTGGGCTTCATCGACGAGGAGCAATTCCTCCGTTCGGTCGAGTATCTGCGCCGTAACGTAGGCGTCAAGCGTGTCAGCCTCAAGACTGGGGCCTACGGGTATCCGGAGGTCGCGCGTGCCATCAAGTGGTCATCGAAGGCCAGAGTGGACCTCGTCACCCTCGACGGATCCGGCGGCGGCACGGGGATGAGCCCGTGGCGCATGATGCAGGAATGGGGGGTGCCGACCTTCCATCTGCAGGCTATGGCGTACGAATGCGCGAAGCGGCTGGCAACGCGTGGCGAGTGGACTCCCGACCTCGCCATGGCGGGCGGTTTCTCGACAGAGGACCACATCTTCAAGGTTCTCGCTATGGGCGCCCCCTATTTCAAAGCTGTATGCATGGGTCGAGCCATAATGATTCCGGGCTTCGTAGGGAGCAACATTGAGGGTGTCATCGGCAAGGCGAAAGGTCCCGCCCTTTGGTCCGAGCTTCCGACGCCGGTCAAAAAATTCGGGCAGACGCCTGAAGAGATCTTCGTCATGTACTCGACCCTCAAAGACCGGTATGCGGATCGGATGGATAGGATTCCACTCGGCGCGGTCGCACTGTACACGTTCATCGACAAACTGAAGACCGGCCTGACCCAGTTCATGGCCGGTTCGCGCAACTTCCGCCTGGATGCTCTCAACCGGTCGGATCTCATCTCTCTTACCGAAGACGCGGCCAAGGTGTCAGGCATTCCGTTCGTCATGGACGCTCTCAAGGAAGAAGCGATCAAGATTCTGGATAGCTGAAGCGTCCTTTGATGAGGGGGGCGGACCGCTAGGGGCGCCCCCCTCACTCTCAACGTTCTTCGCGGCAGGCGGAGCCTGGCCGCGCGCTTGGCGGATATACTCACCGACTACGAATGCCCGAGCTCCCCGACATCGAAGTCTATGTGAGCGCCCTCCGACTGCGCGTTCTCGGTTGTAGCCTCCGGTCGGTACGGCTGCTTGGGCCTTTCGTCCTGCGCACGGTGGCCCCTCCATTGAGTACGGTGCAGGGCGGTTGCGTGACCGAGATCCGCCGCATGGGCAAGCGCATTGTGCTCGGCATCCAGCAGCCCGTACCCGGGCGTGCGGATGACAGTTCGGGCGTGGCCGGTGAGATGCTTTTTCTGGTCTTTCACCTCATGGTGGCCGGGCGGCTCCGATGGACCGAACCGAACACGCCCGCTCCTCGGAGCGCCCTGGTCGCGCTCGATTTCGACAACGGGACTCTCGTCCTGGCCGAGGCGGGAACCAAGCATCGCGCCTCCCTTCATCTCGTCGATGCCCGTGGTCTCGCGGAGCTCGATCCCGGCGGAATGGAGGTAGTTGGGTCGAGCCGCGATGATTTCAGCGCAGCCGTTCTGCGGGGGAATCACACACTGAAGCGTGTCTTGACGGATCCCCATATCTTGAGCGGGATCGGCAATGCATACTCGGATGAGATCCTTCATCGGGCCCGTCTCTCTCCCCTCCGGCACACCAGCGGCCTGACCGACGAAGAGCTGGGACGATTGCATGAAGCCTCGATCGCCGTTCTCGAGGAGTGGACCGCGCGACTGCTGGCGGGGGCCGGCGATTCCTTTCCGACCGAAGTGACGGCTTTCCGTTCGGAGATGTGCGTGCACGGACGCTTCGGGAAACCATGCCCCGTGTGCGGTGACACGGTGCGGCATATCGTGTACTCGCAGAACGAGTGTGACTACTGCCCGCGGTGTCAGACAGGCGGACGGATCTACGCCGATCGCGCTTTGTCGCGCCTGTTGAAGGACGACTGGAGGGGATCAGATCCGCCGGGAAGGATCAAAAATTCGTGACCGTCCATCTGGCATAAGGGGGCCCTATCCTGCTAAAATGCCCTCAAGCGTGAAAGGAGGTGGTCCCAATAGACAGTTTGCCCAGTATGCGCGGCGGCCATTGGACCGGAGGTGGCGCTCGCCTTTAGTCGTTGGGTTCCCGACTGACGCCTGCCAACGGCGCCTTCGGGGTCGCAGCGCTTCATAGAATTTAGGAGGCCGTCTCGGCAACGAGGCGGCCTCCGCCTTTACTGACTCCCCTTGCTCCAGGTTCGCCTTTCCGTCAACGGTTTGTGAGAAGGGGCGCTAGTTGATCGCAGATCCATGAGATGTATTGCGGGCATCTCTCGAAATCCTCGCCGGCGCGAAACTCTTTGTAGTCTTCGAGTGTCCGGATATCATGCCCTGTCAACTCTCGGCAACGCACCGCTCCAAATCGTTCTCGGAAGTCGCGCAGAATCTCCTGCACCTTCTCGGCCACAACCGGGGCCGCCGAAGCCTCTTTGCCAAGAGTGTAGTCGCGGAGGCCGAGGGCTAGCGGTATCCCGTTGACGGCTCCGCAAGTCTCGCCCGCTCGCGAAATC
>ENA-OSEO01003734-OSEO01003734.1-sediment-metagenome-genome-assembly--contig:-NODE-3734-length-17163-cov-3.400620_pt1 | contig 17163 bp, 14 predicted proteins | sample MGYA00237883_ERZ534232 | MGnify/ENA metagenome assembly ERZ534232
AGATCCTTAAAAACGATATCCTTTTGCAGCAGCCGGTGGGTGCCGATGACGATGTCGATCTTCCCGCTTTGAAGCCCGCCGATGATTTCCCGCTGTTCACTGGCCGTTCGGAACCGGCTCAAACAGGCGATGCGGATCGGATATTTGCCGTATCGTTCGGTGAAGGTGGCCAGGTGCTGTTCAGCCAGCACGGTGGTGGGTACCAGCATGGCCACCTGTTTTCCATTGGTCACTGCCATGAAGGAAGCCCTCAGCGCCACTTCGGTTTTGCCGTACCCCACATCCCCGCAGACCAGCCGGTCCATCGGCGTGGGATCGTGCATATCTTCAAGAACCTCCTCGATCGCCTGGATCTGATCATCGGTCTCTTCGTAGGGAAAGCTGGCCTCAAAATCTTTGAAATACTCATCGGGTTTTCCGAAAGAATATCCGTTGTGAACCTTTCGGGCGGCGTACAGTTTCAAGAGCTCACCGGCAATTTTCTCTGCGGACCGTTTGACCCGCTCCTTGATGCTGTCCCAGGATTTTCCCCCCAGCTTGGCAAGCACCGGTGCAATCCCTTCGACACCGATGTATTTCTGGATCACATTCATCCGTTCAATGGGCAGGTAGAGTCTGTCGCCGTCCCGGTAGTGGATCAACAGGTAGTCATTTGTGGCGCTGTCCAGGGTGAGTTTGACCAGGCCCTGGTACTGCCCGATGCCATGATCCGAATGGACCACCAGATCTCCCTGCTGCAGTTCATCAAAAGACAACAGATCGGTCCGGACCTGCTTTCTTCTCATGCCCCGCCGCCGATGGGTGATACCGAATATCTCGTCTTCCGTGATGACGGCGATCCGTTCATCCGGCCAAGCAAAACCGGATGTCAGCCGCCCCAGGCGTATAGAAACCGTTGGGGTCACGCCCTGGGAAGGGGTGAACCCCTCGTGCATGTGAATCGGAAGCGCGTAGGGCTCGAGCAGCGATTTGAGCCGTTGGGCCTGATGAGGGGTTCGGCAGACCAGCAGGGTAGAAACTCCGGATCGCAAATTATCCTGAATCCAGCGGGCCAGCGGCAGCAGCAGGTGATCGGTTTCACCGCGACGGAGAAGTTGATCCCGGATCGAGGCGTTGTCGGTTACCGAAAATCCAACGCAAAAGGGGTCGCCCCCGCCGGAATCCGAAGCGGAAACCGAGGCGAACGGGCTGAAGGTCAGCAGGTGTTTGTCCTGGAGGGTCCGTTCCACGGCGGCCCAGTCCCTGTAAAGGGTTTCCGGACAGACGCAGAATCGTTTTTCATCCCGGGCGGAACGAAAATCGGAATTCGTCCGGGCCTGAAAGCTGCGTGCGGATGCTTCGATACCCCCCGGATCCGAGAGCACATACAGGGTCGAACCTGGAAGATAGTCAAACAGGGTGTCGAGTCTTGGATACACCATGGGGATGAGCGTATCGATGCCGGAAGGATAGGGGTCGTGTTTGATCTTCTCAACGAGGCTTCTCACCTCACGCGGCGGCAGCTCCAGCTGTGCGGCCTGGGCTCTGACATGATAAATCAGCTCGTTTCGGTGCTCCGGTTCCAGGATGGCTTCCCGTGCCGGTAAAAGGACCGCCTCTTGGATCGGCTTGAGAGTGCGTTGGGACTCGGCGGAGAAAAATCTCAAGGAATCCACGGTATCGCCGAACAGTTCGGCGCGCAGCGGCGCATCGTACAGCGGACAATAGACATCCAGAATGCCCCCGCGCAGGCTAAACTCGCCAGGCTCCTCCACCATGATCGACCGGACATACCCGCCGGCAACAAGCTTTTCGATCAGCCCGTTCAGATCAACGGATTCATTGACCTGGAGCAGTTCGGCATAGCCGGAAAGAACCCCTTTGGGGACCAGCCTTTTGAGCACCGCGTCCACCGGGGTTACCACTAGGGGCGGCGCATCGGTTTCGATCATCCGGTAGAGGGTCCGGATTCGATCGGCCCCAGCAGTGCCGCCCGCAAAAAATTTCGAAGGCAAAACATCGGCGGGCGGAAAATAGAGAATCGACGACGGGGAAGATTCCAGAAAAAACCGGAGATCTCCGATCATCGTTTCCGCATCCTTTGCCGAGGGCACGATGACCGCCATCGGTTGCCGGGTCCCGCGATGGATCCGAGCGACCGCATAGGCTGTTTCGGATCCGGACAGCCCGGTGCACGCCAGCCGTCGATGGTTCCGAATCTGTTCGATGCAGCGGTTGAGCGAAGTTTTTTCTTGATTTTGTTCCATAAACACCTTAAGAGAGGCCTAAACCACGCCGGCGTAGCTCAGCAGGTAGAGCAGCTGATTCGTAATCAGCAGGTCCCCGGTTCGAATCCGGGCGCCGGCTCCATGCAAGAAAAGGATTTTCCGGAAGATCCCGAAAAATCCTTTTTCTTTATCTCCTTCAAAAAAAATTATATCAAAAATCGACCCAAAACATCAATGCAGAATTTGGCTCCCCCCGATTTCCGATACCTGCCTCATTTCCGCCTCATTTCTTGACATCCGCCAAATTTCCATATATTTAATCCGTCTGCAAAAAGTGACCGAAGGGATACCATCGGGTTCGATGGTTTTAAATTTGAGCGGGTGTTTTTGATTTGAGCCATGAACTGCATCGATGCCATTGAAGGAACCGTAAAATTCATCATCGACCGGCTTTTCGATACCTATCTCCAGGAACGGCTGGATGACACCGAATATATCCGAAATATCAAATCGGTTATTCTGGGGGCCGAAACCTTTATCGCACAGAACCGCGAACTGATGAGCGAACCCGAAACGATCCGGCAGGTGCTCTATACCCATGCCAAGGATATCTGGCTCAAACACACGGTGCAGCGCATCCCCGAGGCGGAAAAAAACGCGGAATCGGACGACTACTACGCCTACTATTTTGACCATCTCTACCATCATGGCAACTATCCAAGATAACCCGCGGTGGATTTAAACGTAAACGGAGCACGCGAATGGAAGAAATGGATGATGTCTTGTTGAAGGCCGAGATTGATGAAATCGCGCGGCGGATCGACACCACCATGGAAAAGATAGAAGCCGCTTTGGGAGCCGAATCGGAAACCGCTGCGGAGGCTTTGGGGTAACCCCCCTGTCGCGTGAAACGGGGCGGCACCCGGATCGATCGGGCATCTGCCACCACTGTCACCGGATGGGAAGACCGCCCCTCAGAAGCCTTTCGATGACGGACTCCAGGCCCAGGTCCGAAAGCGCCTTTCGGGTGGGCCAACCGGTTTGAATGTCCCAGCCGTAAAGCGCGTAATACGCATCCAGCATGCGGTTCCACTGATCGAGATCTATTTTCTCGCCTTTGTAGATTCCGTCATTGACGGATATCTCGGTAAATTTGGCGGGGGGCATATCTTCGGCACGACCGAATCCGGCGTGCAGCAGGTTAAAGGCTCTTTCGATGTTCTGGATGCGCGCCCCGACGGCCAGCAGCGCTTCGGCCGCGTAAGATCTGCCGGTAACGTGCATGAACAACTGGGAAATGTCTTCGGGAACAAAAAGGGTCTTGTCCATCCACATGGTCACCAGTGCGCAAATCCCCATCATATCGACCAGGGCTTTGTACTTTTCCTGCCACACCACCAGGGCGGCCTTGTTCGCGTAGGCGGTGGGATCGGAAATATCGTCGATCCCCAAAAGCCTTTTGCTGACCTCCGGGGGCAGTTTTTGAAATTCCAGCCCGGGCGCCCCCCGCAGATGCCCGGTGCCCCGGGTGCTGGTGACGATCCCCAGCGCCCACCCCCGATGGGATCTCATGCCCGCTTCCATGACGCTGTTCTTCTTGACCAGCGCAGCCAGTTTTTCAGAATTCCGCCCCAACTTCCGGGATGCGCAGAACACCCCGTCGGCCAGAAGGTCCCCCAAACCCTCGCGGTTTGCGATTTTCCGGATCATCGCTTCAACGCACCGGCCGTCCCCGAATCTCAGTTCCATCCCGTCGGTATCGGTTCGATCGATGATGCCCTGTTCAAAGCAATCGATGGCCCAGGCAATCACCGCAGATGTCTGATCCACATCCAGGCCGAGGCTGTTGCACAGGGCGTGTGCATATAAAATCTGCCTTGCGCAGCTTACATCCATGTTGGATCCGAAAGCGCGCAGGGAGTTTGCCTGGATCCCCTCGCACAGAAGGTCGTCCACCTTATAGATTCCGCTGCACGCAACCGGGCAATCCCCGCACGAATCCCGGTGAAGCAGGAATTTGTCGAACTGCTCGCGGGCGACGTGCCGGAGCGCATCGGTGCTCCAGAAGCCTTCGTTAAGGTTTTTGACCCCGTGCGGCCGGTTCTCTCCGGGAATCAGATAGGCGCCCAGGGTCCCGCCCGCTTGGTAGATTTTCACCAAACCGCTTTTTTGGAAGACATTCGCCTCAAAATCTTTCAGTTTCCGGGCCAGCGCATCCGGCTGGGCGATCCTGACGGGGTGGGTTCCCGTGATGGCCAACGCTTTGAGCCGCTTTGCTCCCATCACCGCACCGCTGCCGCCGTAGCCCACGGCCCGGCCACGATCGCTGATGATCGCGGCAAATGCCACCCGGTGCTCGCCGGCCGGACCGATGCCGAGAATCGACAACGCTTCACTACCCTCTTTTTTCTTGATGGCGGCGTCAAGCTCCCAGGTTCCCAGCCCTTTGAGATCCCCGGCCTCGCGAAACAGGATCCGATCGTCCTTTATCAAAAGATAGCACCACCCCGGGGCCCGCCCCCGAATGACGATGTGATCGTATCCGGCACGTTTCATTTCACCGGCGAACCGCCCGCCGCAGTTCCCCGAACCGACCCCGCCGGTAATGACATTTTTGTAATCGACCGCGAGCCGATTGGCGCTGGGTACGGGGGTTCCGACCATGGGGCCTGCGCCGAAAATCAGCGGGGCATCGGGATCCAGTGCATCGGTCCTTTCGTCCACCCCCTCGAACAGCAGCCACTGGTTGATGCCCCGGCCGCCGAGAAAGGAAAAATACGGTTCGGTTTCCCCAAGGCGGTAGGTTTTTCGGGTCAGATCAATAAAGAGGATTTTTCCGGACCACCCGTAGGGTGTATTCATACCTGTCCGCCTTTATATGATGACGATACGTATGCCGCCGAATGCATGCAGGATGCACAGCGCTCATCCGGTCTTGGTCTCACAGGCCGAGAAACGCTTTTTGGACGATGCCGGAAGCCAGCAGTTCAGCGCCGGCGCCTTCTGCGACCACCCTGCCGGTCTGGATCACGTATCCGTAATGCGCCAGGCGAAGCGCCGCATGAACGTTCTGCTCCACCAGCAGCACGGTCATGCCCTCCAGATTGATCTCCCGGATGAAATCGAATATCTCGTCGCACAGCTTGGGCATGATTCCCAGGGAGGGCTCATCCAGCATGAGCAGCTTGGGCTGGAGCATCAGTCCGCGCCCGATGGCAAGCATCTGCTGCTCCCCCCCGCTCAGGGTTCCGGCGATCTGGTTTTCCCGTTCCTTGAGCCGAGGAAAGAATTCAAAGATTCTGCCCAACATCTTTTCACGAACCGCCATGGACTTCTGGGTAAAGGCGCCGAGCATGAGATTCATCCGGACGCTCAACCGGGCGAAAAGACGCCTTCCCTCGGGCACATGAGCGATGCCGTGTTCCACCACCCTGTGGGGCGGCAGCCGATCCAGCCGGGTGCCGTTGAATTCGATGCCTCCGGAATGGATGCGCACCAGACCGGAGATCGATTTTAAAATGGTCGATTTCCCCGCGCCGTTGGAACCCACCACCGAAACGACCTGGCCTTGGGCCACGTTGAAGGATATGTCGTGCAGGGCCGGAACGTCATCATAGGCGGCCTGTATCTTATTGACTTTTAGCATACGCCCCCTCCCCCAGATAGGCTCTGATCACCTTTTCGTTTTTGACGATATTGGCGGGGGTGTCCTCGGCGATCTTGACCCCGTAGTCCAGCACGACGACGCGGTCGGAAATCGGCATCACCACTTCCATCACATGTTCGACCAGCAGGACCGTCAGCCCCTTGTCACGGATCTTCTTGACCAGTTCAACGGCCTGCCGGGTCTCGCTGAGGTTCAAACCGGCCATGGCCTCATCCAGCATGATCAGCTTCGGGTCGGTGGCCAATGCCTTTGCGATCTCCAGCCTTTTTTTACCCGCCAGCGTCAGCCCGGCGCTGACCTGATCCCGCATCTCCGTCAAACCGGCGAACTTCAGGATCTCTTCCGCCTTTTTCCTGGCCCGGGCCGCGCTGTGGGTCCGGCAGAAGGCGCCCACCATGACGTTTTCCAGCGTGGTCATATCCTTGAAGGTTCTGACGATCTGGAAGGTCCGAGCGATTCCCTTGAAGCATATCCGCTCAGGGGGTAGTCCGGTGATGTCTTCATCGTCAAAAACGATCCTGCCCCCGGTCGGCGGATAAAATCCGGCGATGCAATTAAACAGCGTGGTCTTGCCGGCGCCGTTGGGGCCGATAAGACCGACGATCTCCCCCGGATCGATGGAAAGGCTGATATCCTGGTTCGCCATGAGGCCGACGAAACTCTTGGACACGTTATGGAGTTCGAGCAAAGCCATCGGATGTGCTCCCTTATTTTCGAAACAACTTGAACATGCCAATTATTCCCCTGGGCTGGTACAGGCAGATGATGATGATCAACAGCCCGTAGACCATGATGTCGATGCCGGTGCCGCCGCCGCCCATCTGGATTCGGGTAAACTCCGAAATGGGGATGAGGATCATCGCCCCGATGAGGGGCCCCCAAATCGTTCCCAGGCCCCCCAGCGTGGCGATCAGGCACATGTTGATGGAAAGCATCATGGGGAAAACGCTGTCCGGGTCGATGAACAGCACGTACTGCGCGTAGAAGGTGCCGGCGATGGAGGTCAGCGCAGCGCTCAGGACCATGGCGTAGGCTTTGTATCGGGTGTGGCTGATGCCGAGGCTTCGGGCCGCGTCCTGATCCCCCTTGATGGCTCTGAAGTAATAGCCGATCTTGGAGCGGTCCACGGCATAGGACGCCAGCAATGCGATCCCCACCATCACCAGCCCGAGGTAGTAGTAGGGCAGCTTGGAGGAATGGAATTCAAAGTTTTTCAGCCCTTCCTCCAGGATGGGAAGGTTCAGCCCGATGGCGGATCCGGCCCAGTCCCAGTTCAGCCAGCTCTGCTGAACCATTTCCCCGACCGCGATGGTGGCGATGGCGAAGTAGTGCCCGCCGAGTTTGAAGCAGGGGTATCCCACCAGCAGTGCCACTAGGCAGGAAACGACAACGCCGGCACACAATCCCAGCCAGGGATTGATCCCCCACTTCATCAGCAGCAGGGTGGAGGTGTAGGCCCCCAATCCGAAATAGACCGCATGCCCGAGCGAAACCTGCCCGGCATATCCGCCGATCAGGTTCCACGCCAGTCCGAGGGTGGCATAGATAAAGACCATGATCATCAGGTGATGCGGAAAGGGGAGTCGGAAAATATGCGGATAGGCGACGGCGGCGATACCCGCAATCGCGAGCCCCAAGTATTGTGTTTTCTTCACGTTGGTCATCTCCCGGTTCTGAAGGTCTTTTCAGCGTGCGGGCCGCTAGTATCTTCCCCACAGGCCCTGGGGCCGGATGAATACCACCGCCAGGTACACGCCGAAGACGAAAACATACTTGAATGCAGGGGCGACCAGCACTCCGGACAGGGCTTCGACCAGCCCGATGGTGACCCCGCCCACGAAAGCGCCGACGATGCTGCCGAATCCCCCCAGTGCGACCGCCACGTAAGCGATCAGGCCGAAGAGCAAGCCGACTTCAGGGGTGATGGGATAAAAATTGGCCATCATGGCACCGGAGACCCCCAAACAGGCGGCGCCGATCCCCCAGCCGAGGGCGAACATCTTATCCGAGTTGATGCCCATCAGCGATGCGGCCTCGCGATCTTCGCTGACGGCAAGAAGCGCTCCACCCAATTCGGTGCGATTGACGAAAAAATACAGGAGAATAAAGGCGATGATCGCCACCCCGCTGGCGGCGAGCTGCGGCACCCCGATGAAAACACCTGCGATATCGATCCTCCCGTCAAGCCACGGCTCCTGGACCATCCGGGAGTCGGGGGTCCAGAGAAACTGGGCCAGGTATCGAAGAAAAATCCCCAGGCCGAAGGTGGAAAGGATTTGCGCCAGCATCGGGGCCTTGAGCACCCGCTTGATGATGATAAAATAGACCAGCACGCCGGTGACAAAGAGGATGACCATGATCAGCGGCATGGCGATGAGCGGATCGATGCCGAACAGGCTCCAGAGCCAGAAGGCCATGAACATGCTGTGCATCATCATGTCGCCGTGGGCAAAGTTGACGATTTCCATCAACCCCCAGATCATGCAAAGCCCCACGGCGATCAGGGCGTAAATGCATCCCATCAGCAGTCCGCTGGCGAGGGTCTGCGCCAGGATCTCCGCAGTGTACATTCTTTTTTCCTTTCATGGCCTGCGGTGCGGACGGAGCCCGCCCGCACCGCAGCAATCGAACGATTCCCCCCGCAGAGGGTCTACTTCCGGTCGGCCCATTTCGGAATCGGGTAGATCGCCTTTTGGGTGGCGAACTGCTCGGGCCACACGGTGACCATCTTTCCCCCCTGCCATTGCACGCACACGGCATCCCCGAACATGTTCTGGCCGTCCGGAGCGAACTTGATCCCGCGCCACGGCACCACCAGCTGGTCGGTCTTAAGATCGGTCTCCTGAATGGCCTTCCGGATGTCTTCCGGGGAGAGCGACTTTGCCCGGCTCAACGCCTCGGCCAGCGCCATCATGCCCTGAAAACACCGGACAGACGGCCCTGAAAAGTCTCGTTCCTTCCCGGCGGCCTTGGTCCTTTCGCGGAACAGCGCATTGGCCTTCTTCAGCTTCGGGATCGATTCCATCAAGTCCGGACCTATGGCGTTGCGGCTGGAAATGCCCTCCACCATCGATGCCCCCAAGGTCTCGACGAAAGAGGGATCGATCTGCCCGGTCCCCTGCGCCACCACGATGGGCGGGTTGAAATCCAGGTCCTTCATGTTTTTGGCCAGCAGGATCGCATCCGCGGCATAACAGGTGGGCAGCAGCACATCGGGATTGAGCGCTTTGAGCCGCTGGACCTCTGCCGTAAGGCTGGTGGCCGCCCGGCGGTAGGGGATCACCGCCAAGACCTTGTACCCCGCCTTTATGGCCAGATCGTTTTCGATGGTACCGCTGTCCTTGCCGTAGAGGGTGTCTTCGTGCAGGATCGCAACGGTTTGGACTTTCGCCCCGTGTTTCTCCTTTAAATATTTCAAGAACCCGAAAATGGCCGCGGAAAACGTCTCATCGTGGGGGGTGGAACGGAAGAACCACTTGAAGCCCCGCTGGTGCAACCTCGGCGATGAGGACTCGAAGTTGTAGAAAGGGATCTGCTTTCGCTCCGCAACCTGGCTGGCGGTCAGGGTCACGTTGCTGTGGAAACAGCCGGTCAGCACGGCGACTTTTTCCTGGGAGATCAACCGATCCGCCTCCCCCATGCCGATATCCGGTTTCCCCTGGTGGTCGGCAAACACCACGGATATCTTCGCCCCGCCGAAGTTGGGCAGCCCCTCGGTGTCCGCAAGCGGAATCCCCAGGTCTTTGTGTTTGGTGGTGTTGATGATCTCAAGGGCGACCTCGATGGCCTGCCTGCTGTCCCAGCCGGCCTGGGCCGCACCGCCGGTCATCGGGTAGATGGCACCGATCTTGATCTCCTTGGGATTGTCGGCGCAAACCGGCATGCCGGTCAGAACAAGGGAAAGGGTGATGATCAGAACCGTCGCACAGAATTTCCTCGTTTTCATGGCGTACCTCCTTTGTCGTTAGGGTTGGAAAGGGGTTGCTGGAAAGACCGATTCGCAGGGAATCAGGCTGTGGGTGATCGCTTCAACGCAGGCTTCGCGTTGCCGCAAGATTTCATGGGCCTGCTGGACCGAGACCTTTTGGAATCGAACCTTTCTTCCCGGCAGCAGCTGGGCCAGCAGATCGATATCGGGGCCGATGACACAGGCGATCTTGGTATACCCCCCGGTGGTTTGTGCATCCACCATCATGATGATGGGCTGGCCGTTTCCCGGCACCTGGACGGAACCCGGCAGGATGGCATCCGAGATGATGTCCGCCCCCGAGCGATGGGTGATGATCGGCCCCTTGAGGCGATAGCCCTGGCGATCCGAATCCGGGGTGATCGTATACGGCTCGGATAAAAAGGTATCGATCCCTTCCCGGGTGAAATAATCGTCCTGGGGGCCCATGATGACCCGGATGCAGAGTTCTTTTGGAAATTCGGGAATATATGATTCCGGCAGCCGCCGGCTCCCGGTCTGCATGGAAACCGAAGCGGTTCGGAGAATATCGCCCTTGCCGATCGGTCTTCCGAGCAGCGCCTTTTGATGGATGCTGCGACTGCCCAAGCAGCAGGGGGCATCGATTCCGCCTTCCACCGCCAGATAGGCGCGTGCCCCCCTTCGGATCTGTTTGAACACCAGCGTGCTGCCAGCCGGCAGGACCACGGTTTGCCACATGGGCAGCGGGCTGCCGTCCACGACCGGGCCCATATCCGCGCCGGTAATCGCCACCCGAACCGAGCGGAGGATCTCCAGTTTCAATCCATAGAGCGTGATCTCCAGTCCAGCGGCCTCGGGTGGATTCCCCACCAACAGGTTGGCGATGCGCAGGGAAAACCGATCCATCGCCCCACTGACCGGGATGCCGTACTGCCCGTATCCCGTCCGCCCGAGATCCTGAATGGTGGTCAAAACGCCGGGGGTTTTCACCCGAAAGGTGTCGGTCATGATGCGATCATCCCAAGGGTTTTGGAAATTCTCCTTGATGCGCTTGGGCTTCCGGTTGCGATACCGATACGAAGCGAAGCCGGTCACCCGGTGCAAAGGGTGTGGGCGGAAATCGCCCGGGATCGTAAATCTTTTGAAAACACCGACCGATGTAATTGAACCCGGAGGGCAATTCCACCGGGGCGAAAGCCACCTGCTGCCCGCCGAGTCCGACCACCCCGGAGGGAAGCTTGAGCCGGGGGCTGGAAAGCCTGGGGGTGTGCAGGCAGTCGGGCAGACCGCCGATGTAGGGCAGTGCGGCAAGAAAACCGATCATGTACACCAGAAGGGTGGTCTCTGAAAAGATGCGCACCACATCTTCGGTGGTCAGGCCGTTGTGGTCGGCAATCCGCTGGGTATCGAAATCATAGGGGGGGCCGTAGTAAGTCGGAAGCTCGAAATACCGTCCCGGGGGCGGGCTCTTTTCCGTAAGGTTCTCCTCGATTTCATCGACAAGGGTCTCCAGCCGGCTGATCGGAAGGGCAATCGGATCGTATTCGATCAGCAGGGAGCGATAGGTCGGCACCAGGTTCAGAACCCCGGCGATCTTGCGCTCCGCGAGTTCCCCGGCCATCAACCGGACTTTTCCGAAAATAACGGGATCGATCCGGTTTCCGTATTCGAGAAGCCATCCTCTTTCTCCCAGAGGAAGCCGACGCGATCGCTGTGAGGCCATGGGATCAGACCAGGGTGCCCACCGGGACCACCCGAATCCCCCTGGCGTCGAGCCCCTCGCGCAGCGTTTTGATCATGTGAGCGGCCCCGGGAGTGTCGCCATGCATGCAGATGCTTTGGGCATCGATCTTGACGGTGCCCCCCGTGTAGGTCGGCATGCTGCCGGTTTCGATAAATTGGGTGATGCGCCGGACCACGGTTTCCGCATCTTGGATGACCGATCCGGGAAGTTTGCGCGAGACCAGGGTTCCGTCTTCGTTGTAAGCGCGGTCTCCGTAGGCTTCCCCCGCCACGCGAAGCCCGGCGGATTTGCAGGTTTGATAGAGCCGGGTTCCCGCAATGGTCATGTACAACAGGTTCGGATCCACGTCCTTTACCGCAGCGGCGACGGCTTCGGCCAGCTCCGGTTTTTGGGTCGTCATCACTTCAAGAATCCCGTGGCATTTGACGTGCTGAAAGGCAACCCCCAACGCCGCACAGAACCCCTTCACCGCGCCGATCTGATAGACCGTATAGTCATAGAGTTCGTCCGGGCTCACATCCATGGCTCTTCGGCCGAACCCGATCAGGTCCGGCAGGCCCGGATGAGCACCGACCGCGGTATCCGTCTCTTTTGCCATCCGGATGGTGTGTTTGAGCACATGCGGGTCTCCCGCGTGAAACCCACAGGCGATGTTGGCCGAAGAAATATACTTCATCACCTCTTCATCGTTTCCGAGCTTGTATTTTCCGAAGCTTTCTCCCATATCCGAGTTCAGATCGATGGCTTCCATGAATGCCTCCTTTGAAGGTGCGATAAAAAACGGGCCCGGGTGCAGCGGCTGCGCTTGAGCGGCATCGGTTTAAAACGCCGGAGCGCACCGCTCCCCTCACCCGAAAAACAACCGGGCACACGATCAACGACTGGGTAACAAAAAGGATACCAAAAAAAGAGGTGTTGCAAACAGCTATAATTTAATTAACCACAGCCGTCTCGGCCGTGTCAATATCTATTTTTCCTGACCAGCCGCCGCCCGATCCGAGGCGGCCCGCAGCCGTTGGGTTTCCGCCCGGTCGATGGCAAGCGTCCCCGGATCAATGGCCACCCGATAGAGCTCTTTGGCCGACCCGAGGCTGACGAGCCCGTCCCGCACATCATCGAGCACGCGGTCCGGATCGCGCTGATCCGGGGGGGAAAAGCCCCCCCCTCCCGGCAGCTCCAGGGTGACTTTCTGGTTGGGCTTGAGGATATACTTGGTCTTGGGATGGGGCTGGGTGCCGTCATCAAGGTAAATACGCCCCTTTGCTCCCGGCATGCCGCCGGCAAAGCCCTTGGCAGCGAAGAGAATCCGGTCGTACATGGGGGAATGTTGGGCAGGATGCCCGCCCCGGATGCGCAGGACCATCCGCTGGCCGAGTCCGCCCCTGAATCGGCCAGCCCCCCCGCTGTCGGGGATCAATTCCCGGCATTCCATAAAAATGGGGGAGACATTTTCCACCACCTCGGCCGGAACCCCCCGGATGCCCGAAGGAAAGGCGGTTGCCGAAAGCCCGTCCTTTCCGGGGCGCGCACCGGTGCCCCCTGCCGAGAAGAATACATACGCGAAGGGTTCCCCCGTTTCGGTGATCCCGTCAAACTGGGTATTCCAGAGCCCCTGGGAGCCTTCTGCGATGACCCGATCCGGCAGCACATGGCTCAATGCCCCGAAAACCGCCGCCGAAAGAAAATGCCCCAGGATATGCCGCGCCCCGACCGCTGCAGGCCGCTTACAATTCAGGATGCAGCCTTCGGGGGCTACCACCGATACCGGCCGGAAACTCCCCTCGTTGTTGGGCACCTCCGGGCTGATGGAGCACTTGACGGGGTAGGTGGTGTAGGCATGGCAATAGTTGTAAACCACATTGATCCCGCGGCTGGACTGGGGGGAAGAGCCCGTATAGTCGGCGATGAGCTGGTCGCCTTGGATGGTGATGGCCAGCTTGATCACAATCGGCTCGTCGAAACCGTCCATATCGATCTGGTGGCGGTAGGTCCCGTCCGGGATATCCCGGATGGCCTGGCGCATGGCCTGCTCGCTGCGTTGGATAATGGCCCCTGACAGATCGTTCAGATCCGTCATCTGATAATCCTCCATCATCTCGACGAGCTTTTTCCCCCCGACTTCATTGGCCGCAACCATGGCGTGGACATCGCCCAAAACGGGCTGGGGGGTGCGCACATTGGCCCGAATGATTTTGACCAGATCCGCATTCATCCGTCCGCGGTCCACCAGTTTCATGATGGGAATCGAAAGCCCCTCCTCGTAGACCGAGGGGGCATCCGCACCGAAAATACGCCCGCCGATGTCCATCACGTGGCAGGTATTGGCGAAGAGCCCCACCGCCCGGCCCCGGTAAAAGACCGGGGTGACGATGGTGAAATCATGATGATGGCCCGAGGCAATCCAGGGATCGTTGGTGATCAGGGTGTCCCCCGGCTGCAGGGTCTCCAGCGGATATTCCCTCAAAAAATGTCGGACACAGGTCGCCATGGTGTTGATATGGCCGGGCGTACCGGTGACCGCCTGGGCGAGCATGTTGCCCTGTTCATCAAAAACGCCTGCGGAAAGATCCCCCGCTTCGCGCACTACCGTTGTAAAACTCGCGTGCATCAGCGCGGCTGCCTGCTCATTGACGGTTGAGATCAGACGATTCCACAGCACTTCCAGTGTAATCGGATCGTAGTGGTTTTGTTTCATGTGCTCACGTCATCTTGATGGGCTGAGGCCGGAATACGGCATTGTCAATTGAAACGTCCGGGGGCAGGTCGGACTACCGAACACTGACGACGATGTTTCCAAAGGCGTCGACCTGTGCCGTGCCGGGACCGTTGATCACCAGTGTGCTTTCTTTTTCCTCCACGATGGCCGGCCCGTCGAATTCCGAATGCAAAGGCAACCGGTACCGGTCATAGACCGGCACCGCTTCATACGATCCTTTGTCCGGAAGGTAGGCCAGACGGCTTCCTTTTAGCCCGCCCGAGCCATCGGAAATCGGCGCCCACCACTTGACCTGACCGATATTGGGGCGCGGACCGGTTGCGGTCAACCGCCAATTGACACATTCAATGGCGATATCATCGCATAGGCGCTGGTATATGCTTCGGTAATGACTTTCGAATGCCTGCCGGACGGCATCAAGGCTTTCGACGCCGAATTTGCCGCCGGGCAGCGGCACCCCGATTTCAAACCCCTGCCCGACGTACCGCATGTCCGCAGACCGGATGAACCGAATATCCGCAGGAGCCACCCCCGCGTCCAGGAGGAGCTGTCTTCCGGTCGCTTCCATTTCGGTATACAGCGAATCGAGTCGGTCCCAGCGAATCCGATCCAACCGCTCCACATAGCTTCGGCTCAGATCAAAGGCCATCGGGGCCAGCAGAAAACCGAAGGCTGAACAGACCCCGGCCCCCGGCGGTATGATCAATCGGTTCAGTCTTAATTTCCGCGCGACCTGGTAGGCGTGCACGGGCCCGGCACCCCCAAAGGCCACCAGCGAAAATTTCCGGGGATCGAGCCCCTTTTCAACCGCATGAATCCGAGATGCATTGGCCATGTTTTCGTTGACCACTTCATGAATTCCCCAGGCGGCCTGCTCGACCGAGAGCCCCAGCGGCCCGCCGAGTGTTCCGGCCAAAGCCGCACGGGCTCGGCCCGTGCTCAATTTCATTTCCCCCCCCAGGAAAAAATCGGCATCCAGGTAGCCGAGCACCAAATCGGCATCGGTCACCGTGGGATCCGTCCCGCCCAAACCGTAGCAGGCCGGACCCGGCTCGGCACCGGCGCTCTCGGGCCCCACCTTGAGCAGACCGAGCGGTCCCACGCTGGCGATGCTGCCGCCCCCCGCGCCGATTTCGATCATCTCAATGACGGGAATTTTGATGGGAAGTCCGCTGCCTTTCTTGAACCGGTAAACGCGCCCGGCCTCGAATGCGTTGACCTTTACCGGGGTACCGTTTTCGATCAGGCAGGTCTTTGCTGTCGTGCCCCCCATGTCGAAAGAAATCACGTCGGTCTGGCCGGTCTGCCGACCCGTCCAGGCCGCGGCCAGCACCCCGGCAGCCGGCCCCGATTCGAGAAGTCGAATCGGGTATTGCGCAGCGGTATCCGGGGTGGTGATCCCCCCGGTTGAAAGCATGATGTAGAGCCGCCCGCCGATGCCAAGATCCCCGAGCCCCTTGTCCAGTTGGTTCAAATAGCGCCGGGCCACCGGCATGGTGTATGCATTGGCCACCGTGGTAGAAATCCGTTCGTACTCCCCCACCTCGGGGACGACCTCGCACGAAATGGATACGGGAAACCCGGGGCGCCGGGTGAGCAGAATGTCCCGGAGCATCCGCTCATGAGCGGGGTTCCGAAAAGAGTGCAGCAGGCAGACGGCGGCCGATTCCACCCCGCTGGCCAGCAGGTCCTCCACCGCGCGTTCGGCCGCTTGCCGGGTCAGCGGCTTGATGACCGTACCCTTATGGTCGAGCCTTTCGTCGACCTCCAATCGGTACCGCCGGGGGCTTAAGGGTTTGGGAAGCTCCAGCAGGATATCGTAAATGTCGTAGCGCATTTCACGGCCGATTTCCAGCGCATCCCGAAAGCCCCGGGTGGTCAGCAGACCGGTGGGAACCCCCTTTCGTTCGATGATCAAATTGGTGACCAAGGTGGTGCCGTGGATGGCTTTCTCGATGGATCCGGGATCCAGCGTTTCGCGTTGCAGCATCTCTTCGAGTCCTTGGATGACGGCCCGAACCGGGCTGTCGATAGAACTGAGCTTTTTGCCCAGCGCGATGCGACCGGTTTCAGGATTGAAGATCACCAAATCGATAAAGGTGCCGCCGATATCGATGCCGACCTGGTAAGTTTCCATCGCAGTAATCTGAGTGCCCTCCATGTTTTTCGGGTTACAAGATCTCTGCCCCACGGCGCGCGTCTTCGGCCGTGGGAACCTGCAGGGTATTGAAGCGAAACATGAACGGTACCTACTCGTGGAGGACCGATGAAGTCAAGAAGAAAATGGCATCCGGGCGAAACAAATTCGAGCCCCTTCGGACAAAAAAAACCCGAAACCGCATCACACGGCTTCGGGTTTTTTAAAAGATTTTTCGGCGGCGCCCTACTCTCCCACTCAGCTTCCCGAGCAGTACCATCGGCGCAGAAGAGCTTAACTTCCGTGTTCGGGATGGGAACGGGTGTTGCCTCTTCGCTATAGCCACCGAAAACTGATACAAACACACAAAAGCGTTTAGACTGTTTCAAAAAAGTTTGTGGCCAAGCCTCACGGCCGATTAGTACCGGTAAGCTCAATGCGTTACCGCACGTGCACACCCGGCCTATCAACCTTGTAGTCTACAAGGGGCCTTTAGATTCCACCTTTCGGTGGAATGGGATATCTTATCTTGGGGTTGGTTTCCCGCTTAGATGCTTTCAGCGGTTATCCGTTCCGAACATAGCTACCCGGCAATGCCGCTGGCGCGACAACCGGAGCACCATTGGTTCGTCCATCCCGGTCCTCTCGTACTAGGGACAGATCCCCTCAAATATCCTGCGCCCACGGAAGATAGGGACCAAACTGTCTCACGACGTTTTAAACCCAGCTCACGTACCACTTTAATCGGCGAACAGCCGAACCCT
>ENA-OSEO01003736-OSEO01003736.1-sediment-metagenome-genome-assembly--contig:-NODE-3736-length-17151-cov-3.529284_pt1 | contig 17151 bp, 11 predicted proteins | sample MGYA00237883_ERZ534232 | MGnify/ENA metagenome assembly ERZ534232
ATCGATTCTGAATCTCTCCGAACCGTCTGAGTTACCCGGTTAATCGCTGAACGGTCTGCATTCAGCCGCTCCGCCGGACTGGAAAATTCCTTCTCCTGTAAATTCAAAATATCGATGGATCGATGCATTATGGTTGCTCCTTTATGATCGGATAAAAGGATGCAGCTTCAAAAAAGTGCGGATGGGCAAGAGGATGGGTCGCTGGCTTGATGATTTCCTTGTATTTGGCCAAAATGCCCCCGTTCACATATGGGGTAGGATTTTGCAACTTTTCGAGCCAAAAAGGATGACCAGGGTAAAAAAGCGCACATTTTAAAAAACGCAAATGGATTTAGTATCAGCGAATATGTTGATTTGTCAAATAAATTTGATTTCATACCTTGTTGAAGTTACTGGTGCCTAGGGCCGGAATCGAACCGGCACGGAGCAATGCTCCAAGGGATTTTAAGTCCCTTGCGTCTACCTATTCCGCCACCCAGGCACGGCAAGCGTCTGAGGCTTCTCTGATGTATCGCTTGAACCGTCGATTGTCAAGACGGTAGCAGGCCGGGTCGACCCTTTCCACATGGGATTATGCGCAGGGCAATCGCCAGAAATACGGACCGGTATCGCCATTTCGGGGTCATTTCGGGGTTGACAAACCGCTTCAATCCGGCTATGAACATTTTTTCAATTATCCGAGTCGATGTTCCGGTTTTTTGCAGCACATCGCGCCCGGAAGAGTCGAAAAATTTTTTTAGGCAGGATAGACAGGATCAACACGTCGGTACGCAGGCGTTTGCTGGATCACCCGCTTTTTCGGTTCATCCTGTACCTCCTGTCTGATTGAATACCGGATCGAAGATGACACAATCAATTTTTACGACAACCGGCAGTTTCATTCCATCTGAAAGAATCCCCAACGAAGACTTTCTCGATTACGAATTCTACGGGCCCGACGGCAACAGGCTTGAACGGCCCAATGCCGAGATCATCGAAAAACTCTATGAAATTACCGATATCAAGGAAAGGCGGCATGTAAACGAAACGCTCACCACTTCGGATATCGCCTTTTTGGCCGCGGAAGATGCGCTGAAAGACACGGACAGGGAAAGCCTCGACTACATCATCGTCGCTCACAATTTTGGAGATGTGAGGGCGGAAAACAGAAAAACCGATTTGGTTCCCACCCTTGCCGCCCGGGTGAAACACAAGCTGAGAATTAAAAACCCCTATACCATCGCCTATGATCTGCCCTTCGGATGCGCCGGCTGGTTGCAGGCGACGATTATGGCCGACTACTATATCAAATCAGGCGACGCCAAGCGCGCCCTTGTGATCGGTGCCGAAATCCTGTCAAGGGTGTCGGACCCTCACGATATCGACAGCATGATCTACGCCGACGGCGCCGGGGCGGTCGTCGTTGAGGCAACCGACCAGGATGCGGGCATCCTATCGCACATCACCCGCTCGGACACCTTGGATAACGCCTATCTGTTGTGGATGGGCAAATCCTACAATCCGAATCGAAACGGCAATGATCTGTTCATGAAAATGAACGGTCACGAAATTTACAAGTATGCCGTAAGGACAATCCCCAAAGTCGTAAAGATGAATCTGGACAAAGCCGGATTGGACCTCGGCGATGTAAAAAAAATCTTCATCCATCAGGCGAATCAGAAAATGGATGAAGCGATACTGAAAAGATTGTTTGATTTGTACCATAGGAAAGACATCCCTTCCGACATCATGCCCATGATCATTTCCTGGTCCGGAAACAGCTCGGTCGCCACGCTGCCCACCATGTTCGATCTCATGCAAAAAGGGAAACTGGAAGATCACCGGTTAACCCCGGGAAGCATCGCCGTATTTGTCTCCGTGGGTGCCGGAATGAATATCACCTCCCTGGTCTACCGGGTCCCCTAGCAACGCGCCTATCGGGGATCGCACCGCGCAGCTTTCCTGCTCTGATATCTCGAAGACCGGCTCGGCGCCCCTATGAAACCTTTTCCAGATCAAACGCATGCACAACCCCGTGGCATTTGCAGGCGGTGCTGAGCAGCACGGGCGTTTTGGCTGAAACCACCTCGTGCAGGGCCGAATACAGCGAACGGACGGGATACCCCCCGACCCCGGGGGCCATCTGACGGCTCACCACCACGACGGAGCGAAACCGGTCGTACCGAAGCGACGCCAGATGTGCATGGAGCACCAGCGGGCGGGGCTTGCCGGTAGAGGTACAGATCGTCTCGGGTTCGGGGCAGTCCTCCGGGCAGATAAAATCCGCCACGCTGGCAAAGAGTTCACCCCCCTTTCCCCTGATGGGGTTGGGAAGCCGCGCCGACACCGGTTCGGGTACGGCCAACGGCAGGACGCGATGCTCCGGCGCCAGCCTGACCCGCATCCATTCATAGGCCACATGCACCGGTATCGCCGGTACGACCCAGGCGGCTCGGTTTGTTTCGGAGGCGAAATCCAGCAGGTAGGAAACCCCCTCGCCCAAGGCCGTCTCCACCCCGAGGCCCTCAACGGCTCTCAGGGGGCTCTGCCGATGATCGACCACACGAATATCCGCGTCCGGATGCCCGGCGCGAAGCCGCCTTGCCGCCCTTTGGCCGAATTTTCCGGCGCCGAGGATGACGATCCGATCCATTTTAAAAATCCTTCCCGAAAAGGCCTGCGCCCCGCGCAAAACCGCAACGCCCGCAGCGCCACCCTGAGGGCATGAATCGATTTTTCTTTGCGTTCCTGGCGCCCTGGCGCGAAAATGCGATTTTTACGGGTCAATTTTATTTCTTCAATTCGTGTAGCACGATTCGCTGTCGATCGAAATGTTTATCGCATCCGAAAACCGCGGTTTGCTTGTCAAATCGGCCGGCATCTGATAACAAGAAGGCATGGAAGCGAAAGAAAACGGGCCGAAATTGATCCTCGCCTCGAAATCCCCGCGCCGTCGATACCTGCTCAAACAGGCCGGGCTTGAGTTTGCGGTGGTTCATAGCCGAATCCGTGAGGATACGCTTCCTGTGCTGGCTCCGGAAATCTACGCAAAAACACTGGCCCACGCCAAGGCCCGGGAGGTTGCCGAAAGGTATCCGGACAGCTGGATCATCGGGGCCGATACGGTGGTCGTGATCGACGGCCTGATCCTCGGAAAGCCCCGATCCCCGGACGAAGCGCAAACCATGCTCAACCGGCTGAGCGGAAAAACCCATCAGGTATTTACGGGGGTTTCGATCTGCCGCAAGTCCACAGTCCGCCTGTTTTCTGAGACCATCAGGACCGATGTCACCTTCAAGGTCCTGACGGACGTCGAAATCGACTGGTATATCCACACGGGGGAACCCTTCGACAAGGCAGGCGCCTATGCGATCCAAGGGATCGGCACCTTTCTGGTAAAACGGATCAATGGTTCGTATACAAACGTGGTCGGGCTTCCGGTGTGCGAAGTCATCGAATTTCTGCTCAAAGAAGGAATCGTGGGGCTTGGGACGCATAGGGCGGACAGCATAGCGCATAGAGCAGAGAGCAGAGGGCGGAAGGCAGATCGCAGCGGGTGAGGGTTGGCCCGATGCGGCATGCCGGATTTTTTTGGGGGGAAGATCGGGGGATGGATCAAATTCGCGATCGAATCGAGGCGGTGCGCATACGAATTCGCAAGGCCGCCGAACGCTGCGGGAGGGACCCCGCCACCGTTGGGCTGGTTGCGGCCAGCAAAACCAAGCCCGTTGAGATGATCCGAGAGGCCGTGGCCGGGGGGGTTCACCTGCTGGGGGAAAATTACATCCAGGAGGCGCGGGAAAAAATCCGAGCGCTTTCCGACGGTGCGGTCTCCTGGCATCTTATCGGGCATCTGCAAACCAACAAGGCAAAGTATGCCGTCAGGCTCTTTGACCTGATCCATTCGGTGGATACCCTGAAACTGGCCGGGGAGCTCGACAAAGAGGCACGGAAAATAGACAAGATTCAACCGATACTGATCCAGGTCAACATCGGTGAGGATCCCGCCAAATCCGGAGCCGCCGCTCAAGAAACCCAGAACCTGATCCGGGAGGTCGGCCTGCTCAAAAACCTCTCGGTGAGGGGGATGATGACCATTCCCCCGTTTTTCGACGATCCTGAACGCGTCCGGCCCTATTTTAAGGCGCTTTCAGACTTGCGGGACCGGATATCAGGGACCATTGCCCATGTATCCTTAAAAGAACTCTCCATGGGCATGACCGGGGATTTTGAGGTCGCCATTGAATGCGGGGCCACCCTGGTTCGGATCGGAACGGCCATCTTCGGGATTCGCCGGTGAAAATCCTTCTGCATATCTGCTGTGCACCCTGCGGCATCTATCCTGTGGAAACACTTCGAAGCGCGTCCCTGGAGGTGATGGGTTTTTTCTACCGGAGCAATATCCACCCCTACACGGAATGCATCCGGCGGCAGGAAACCCTCTCCCGCTATGCGGATGCTATCGGCCTTCGGGTGATATACCAGAAAGAATACGACATGGAAGGATTCCTCAGGCAGGTGGTCTTCAGAGAATCCCAGCGGTGCACATACTGCTACCACGATCGATTGACCGCCACCGCCCGGACCGCAAAAAAGGGCAAGTTCGACCTGTTCACCACCACCCTGCTCTACAGCAAATTTCAAAACCACGAGCAGATTCGCGACATCGGACAGTCGATCGCCGAAACCGTGGGGATACCCTTTTATTATCAGGATTTTCGTGAAGGCTGGAAATCGGGTATTGAACAATCAAGGGCATTGAATCTCTACCGGCAGCAGTACTGCGGGTGCATTTACAGCGAAAAAGAACGATTCTACAGAAAATCCAAGCAGAATGTTTCGTAACTTTATCTACTTCATCGTCGTTCTTCTGATCTACACCACCTATCAACCCTCGGCAGATACCGGCTGGTCTTTGCCGCAAACCCTTTTGTTTTTTTCGGGCCTTGTGCTGCTGTTCGGGGCCTTGACCCGGCTGCGGTTTCAAAAACTCTATTCGCGCATGACCGAAGAGAGTCCCTTCTACCTGGATAACAAATTCAACGCGATCATCACCCAACAGTCCATCGCCGGCATTGTCCTTTTTGCCGTGGATGTCTACGGGCTGAACCTGCCGGCCCTGTTGATCGATATTCCGATCTTTCGGATGATGCCGACCCTCCTGGCGTTGGTGTTTCTCGGTCTCTTTGTCGGGTATCTGTCCATCGTATGGTATAACGCCTATCCGATCTACCGGCGGCTCTATCACATGGATATCTCCAGGGCCGCCTACGTTTCGTCCAATATCCTCTTTGCGGTGCCCGTGGCGCTGCCCTGGTTTTTTCTTTCGATTGTGGGAGACATCATACAGGCCCTCCCCTTTCAGATGCCCAAGCGGTTGCTGGCCACGACCGAAGGTCAGGTGGTTTACTTTCTGGCCTTTCTTCTTGCGGCGGCGGTTGTCGGCCCGGCAATCATTCAGCGATTTTGGATGTGCAAGCCGCTTGAAGCCGGCGCCCACCGCAACCGCATCGAGGCGTTGTGCAAGACAGCCGGGATTCGCTTCGCCAATATTCTCTACTGGCCCATATTCGGGGGTCGCATGATTACCGCAGGCGTGATGGGACTGGCATCCCGATTCCGATACATCCTGGTTACCGATGCGCTTTTGAAATTTTTGGAGCCCGAAGAAATCGATTCGGTCATCGCCCACGAGATCGGGCATGTCAAACGAAAGCACCTGCTCTTCTATCTTTTCTTTTTCGTCGGTTACCTGCTGCTCTCCTATGCCCTGTTCGATCTGATCATATTCCTGATCCTTTACAGCGACACCACCTACCGGTTTATCGAAACCGCCGGGATCGCGCAGACCACCGCCCTATCGATTCTCTTCAGCCTTCTGGTCATAACCCTGTTTCTTATCTATTTCCGCTATATCTTCGGCTACTTTATGCGCAATTTCGAGCGGCAGGCGGACAGCTACGTTTACTGTCTTTTCGGCAGCGCAACCCATCTGATCAGCACGCTTCAAAAAATCGCCGCCACCACCGGGCAGCCGCCGGACCGGCCCAATTGGCACCATTTCAGTATCGCCGAAAGGATCTCCTATCTGAAGCGCTGCGAAATCGAGAAATTCTGGATCAAACGGCACGATCGGAAGGTCCGCACAAGCATCGCGGGGTACGTCGTGGGAATCGCACTGATCGGCCTGGTCGGATATCACCTGAATTTCGGGGAGACCGGAAAGCTGCTCAACGCCCACTTTTTTGAAAAAATTCTCCATCGGGAACTGGATCGATCACCCAAGAATGCAAGAATATACGGCATGCTCGGAGATTTTTACCACGGCAAAAAGCAGTATGGGGCCGCAATCCGGGCCTATGAAAACGCCATCGCACTGGAGCCCGGCACCCCCCAGGTGCTCAACAATCTGGCCTGGTTGTATGTGACCTGCGAAGATCCCCGGTTTCGGGACCCGAAACGTGCCCTGCTTCTGGCAAGAAAGGCTGCCGAGCTGGAGCCGTCCCCCCACATCCTTGACACCCTGGCGGAAGTCTATTTCGTCAACGGGGATCGGCAATCGGCGGTGGCGGCCGGGCGAAAAGCCCTGGAACTGGCCCGAACCAACCGGTCCTACTTCACGGAACAGCTCGACAGGTTCATGAAGGCGCCCCTACCCGGCGGATAACCGAAGACACGCTAAGTACACGTTGGCATAAATACGATATCGTTTTAAAATCCCTCCCGACCTCCCTTTATAAAAGGGAGGAGAATGGTGTACCTCCCTTTATAAAGGGGAGGAGAATGGTGTGCCTCCCTTTTCAAATGGGATTGCGGATTATTTAACCGACGCCTGTTTCAGTTGCCCCAGCAACCCGACGATCATCCCGTCGGCACGGCGAAGCCTCTGGGAAAGCATGACGAAAAGCTCCCGCGCGACATCCGGGTATTTTTCGATGAGCTCGAAAATCTTGTCCCCCGGAAACCGCCTGACGATTGATTTTCCTTTTGAAATGATGGTGGCGGTGCGCGCTTCCCCCGTGACAGCGGAAATCTCACCGAAATATTCGCCGGGTTGCACGATTTCTGCGATTTTTTTCCCCTGCTTTACCACCATGAGCGCCCCCTGGACGAGCAAGAAAAAATCCTTGTCCCGGTTTCCCTCCCGGATGATGACATCCTTATCGTCGTACCGCTCGACCTCCGGATTGACCAGGTAGCTCGGAAGCGCGTCTTTGGTGACGACGGTCCGTTTCAGCACCTCTTCCACGGAGGTCACCCCCTGCCGTATTTTCTTCAACCCGGCCTCCCGGAGGGTGACCATCCCTTCATGTACCGCGGTTCTTCGCAGCTGGTCCTCGGCAACCCCGGCGTTGATGGCTTTTGCCACCTCTTCGGTCACCTCCATCAGTTCGTACAAACCGACCCGGCCCTTATACCCGGTCCCGGTGCAATCGGTACATCCCCCGGGGCCGTAGGTTTCGAGCTGGGGAATCTCCTTTTCTGAAAACCCCATGCCTTGAAGTTCTTCGGGGGCATGGGTCGTACGCACCTTACATTTCGGGCAGAGCTTGCGAATCAGCCGCTGGGAAAGGACCATGGTAACCGACGAGGCCAGCATGTAGGAGGGGATTCCGATGTCCACCAGCCGTCCGATCGTGGATGGGCAATCGTTGGTGTGCAGCGTGCTGAAGACAAGGTGCCCGGTCATGGCCGCCTTAATGGCGATCTCGGCGGTCTCGAGATCCCGGATCTCGCCGACCATGATGATATCCGGATCTTGCCTCAGAAACGCGCGGAGTGCCGCCGCAAAGGTCATCCCCACCTGATCCTTGACCGGGACCTGGTTGATGCCTTTGAAGTTGAATTCCACAGGATCCTCCGCCGTAAGGATCTTGGTGTCTTCTTTGTTCAGGTCGTTCAACACCGAATAGAGGGTCGTGGTCTTTCCGCTGCCGGTGGGCCCGGTGACCAGCAACAGCCCGTAGGGTCGATAGATGCAGCGTTTGAGGATTTGAAAGGTTTCCCGTTCGAACCCAAGCTTGGTAAGATCCACGTTCAGCGCAGACTTGTCGAGGATTCGCATAACGATACCCTCTCCGAACAGGGTCGGCAGGGTGGATACCCGGAAGTCTATGGATCGATTTTTCCCGAAACGCATCTTGATCCTGCCGTCCTGGGGAACCCGGCGCTCGGCGATGTTGAGCCCCGACAGAATCTTGATTCGGGAAGTCAACGCATTGCGGATGGTGAGGGGAAGGTTCATCGATTTGTAGAGGGATCCGTCTATGCGATAACGGACCTGGAGGGCCTTTTCAAACGGCTCGATGTGGATGTCGCTCACCCCGTCGTTTACGGCTTTGATCAGGATCCCGTTGACCAGTTTGATGATGGGCGCGTCAACCGCGGAAAATTCATCCCCGACGCCGTCCTCTTCCTGGTTTGCGGTGATTTCAATGTCGCCCACGGCTTCGGACACCAGGGATCCGAAATCCTCCACGGCCGAGACCGGCAGGGTATCCTCATCTTCGATCAACTGCTCGCCGATGAGGCTCTGGTATTCTTTCTCATCGATATGGTAGTGCTTCTGGTACGCCTGGATGATGTCGGCTTCTGTGGACACATAAATGCTGAGGCTTTTGTGCACCTCGTTTTGAAGTTTCTCAACGGCCGTGGAATCGGTCGGTTCCGCCATGGTGACTTCAAGGGTGTCCTCGTTCAGTTTCAGGGGAAAGGCCAGATAGGATTTGGCCGTTTCATAGGGCAGTACCTTGAGTGCCTTAGGGTCCGGAGATATTCTTGAAAGCAGCGCAACCGGATAATTGTACAGCCGGTTGAGAACGTTGACGATGGTCTCTTCTTCGATATAGCCCAGTTTGATCAGAATGCTTCCCAGCCGGCCGGCATTTTTCTTTTGGTAATTCAACGCCTCTTCCAGTTGGGTGCTGGTGATGTGACCCTCTTTGGACAAGAGTTCACCGATCCGTGTTTTTCCGGCACCGGATTGATCTCGAATGGTTTTGTTCAGGCTGGAGGCCTTTGACGCGACCGGCCGCAACGGGATAGGACGATTTTTCAGCGCAGGGTTTGCCATCTCGCCTCGAATGTTTCGAATTTCTCTGCCGGCAGTTGATATCGGTCCTGCACGGTATCCTTCCCCCTGAATACGGTTCGGCGGTTGGGGGACGACTCACGACGACACTCTACAATGATCGGTCAAGCTCCCGGTTTCCTTTAGCCGAATCGAGCCGATGTCCGATAGTATTAAACCAGTAATATCGGCGGGATAGAATACCGAATGGATACCATGCAAAAAAGAGGACCCGGCAGAAAGGCCGGGGCACCCCGGGGCAACCCGTGGTGGAGCGGGCTTAAACCGCTAGCGGATGCAGACCTTTCGGACCTGCAGGAAATCACAGTTTCCGGATATAACCTTTTCGATACCGTCCTGCTTGAGGGTGGTCATACCGTCTGAGATGGCCTGATCCCGGATCTCTTCCATCCGGGCGCTGCTCTGAATCATCTTTTTGACCTCATCGGTGCCCATCAACAGTTCGTGCAGGCCCATCCGGCCGCGGTACCCGGTGTTTCCGCACCGGTCGCACCCTTTGGGCCGATACAGCTTGAAATCATCGGTATAGGCGATGTTTACGTTCTTCATAAATGCCGCCTCTCCATATTCGCGCACCAGTTCATCGTATTCCTGGCGGGAGGGATGGTAGGCTTCCTTGCAATCCTTGCAGAGCGTACGAACCAGTCGCTGCGCCAAAATACAGAGAACGGCGTCGGCGAAATTAAAGGGGTCCATCCCCATATCCAGCAGCCGGGTGATGCTTTCCGGGGCGCTGTTGGTATGAAGCGTGGAAAACACCAGGTGTCCGGTCAGTGAGGCTTCGATCCCGATCTGGGTGGTTTCCCGGTCCCGCATCTCGCCGACCATGATGACATCGGGGTCCGCTCTCAAAAACGCCCGCATGGCGGCGGCGAAATCAAAACCGATTTTCGGCCGAACCTGAACCTGTCGCAGCCCTTTCTGGGTGATTTCCACCGGGTCCTCTGCGGTCCAGATCTTGGTTTCGGTTTTGTTGATGTATCCCAACGCGGAATGAAGCGTGGTCGTTTTCCCGGAGCCGGTGGGCCCGCAGACGAAAACAATCCCATAGGGCTGGGTGATGCAGCTGACGAAATTGTCGAAGTTATGCTTGGAAAATCCCATCTTGTCCAGGGGAAGAGGCTCGCCGGCGGCCAGAATCCGCATCACGATGTCTTCCATTCCTCCCTGGGTGGGAACCGTGGCGACCCGCAGCTCGATATCTTTTCCGCCGTATTTTTTAAACTTGATTTTTCCATCCTGGGGCTTGCGGCGTTCCGCGATATCCAGGTCACACATGATCTTGATGCGCGAAGCCACCGCGTTGCGGTAACTGTAGGGGATGGTCTGATAGACCTGGCAGGCACCGTCCACCCGGATCCGAACCTTTGTGGGCTCCTTTCCGGGATACGGTTCAATATGGATATCCGATGCCCCCCGCGCAAATGCATCCAGAATGATTTTGTTCACCAGCTGCACCACGGCGCTGTCTTCCTCCCCCACCGAACCTTCGGTTTCTTCGATTTCTTCGGCTTCATCGGCCAGTTGGGAAAGAATATCATCGATTTCGGCGAGGGCTTTTTCATCGTGGGTAAACAGCTTGATATAGTCTTGAATGTCTTTGGGCAGGGAGACCACAAACTTGAGCGGTTTGGCCGGAAACAAGGACTTGATCATGTCGATCTTCTGCAGGTCGTTGGGATTGTCGGTGGCGATCACGATTTTATTGTCTTCCGTACGGAGCGGCACCCACATGTAGTTTTTCATGAAGGGCACCTTGAGCCCCGCCAGAATTTCACCGGGAATCTGGGCCTTCGGGTTGTACTCGACAAAGGGCACCTTATAAAAATTGCTCAAGGACTGACCGATCGCTTTTTTATCGACCTTCAATTCCCGCATCAGCACGTCTTCAACCGATTCTTTCTGCTTGCGGGCGACCCCGATGGCCCCATCGAGTTCTTTCTGGGTGATCAGGCCCTCTTCCAGAAGGTAATCGAACTTGGTCGTACGGGTCTTGGCGATCCGCTTCTGGTTGTAGAGCGCAATCCCCAGGATGTGCGCCAGTTCCTTTACGGAACGTTCATCCACCTCCGTAAAGGCCGTGCCGTCCTTGCGATTGATGAGCTGAAGCGCGCCGAGCAAAAACTGCTGGAAGATGATGGGAATCACCAGAACCTGCCGGGTGGTAAAGCCTGTCTTTTGATCCCAACTGCTGTCAAAGCGAAGTTCCGGATCGATGGCGGCCAACTCGGCCGGGTCGTAAACATTCCGGATGTTGAGCAACTTTTGCCGGTAGGCCGAACAGCCTGCAAGACTGCTGGTGGAGATGGGAATCCGTATTTCCGCGATTTCATCTCCGGACTTGAAACGGGAGACCAACTCCCTTTTTTTCCCGTCCACGACATAGATGGTGATACGCTCGGCTTCAAACAGGGAAAGGATTTCCCCTCTGAGGTTGATGAGAATCTCATCCAGATTCTTCGCGGCGTTTATTTTGTTGCCGATTTCCTGAAGCTTTGTCCGGTACTCGACTTCCGACTTGAGATGCTGGACATCCTGGTCATAGTCGTTGGTTGTTTCGATCTTTCTCAGCATAACGGTATCCGTCTTCTCCTCGGCTTCGCGCAGGGCACCCCGAAAAGGGGAGGTCTCGAGGATAGGGCCTTAGCCCAAGTGCGTCCGGCTTCCGGTTTATATCGTCTCCCGCACCCGTGTGCGGGGTGCTGTATACTCTGTGGCCGATTTACCGTGTGCATTTGGATTGTTCCTGCTGTTCGAGGTTCGGGTTTCGGGTATAAAACCCATAGATTTTTTTTGACCCGCCCCCGATCAGAAAAATGCCCACGAAATAAAAACAGAACCGGATATAGGCCGTAAGTGACGAAAACTGCTCTATCTGACCGATTTTCGGCATGACCTGGGGAACTCGAATAAACACGCCGATGCCTGCGGCCACCAGCAGCATCCCCCAGATGAGTTGTAAACGCGATTGGTTGTCTGCCATCTGTCCGTTGGATTTTTTCAAATTTCAAATTTGTTTATACTACATCATTTTGGGTTCACCTGTCAAATTCCGGAAAAGGGTTGCTGCAAATCCGCAAGGACACCGCTACCCAAATTCGGGGGAATGCTTTTGAACCCCGCTGTTTTCGACGCCGGCTTCACCCTCATTCGCTCAACCGGCCCTTGAACTCCGGTTTTCGCTTTTCGAGAAATGCACGGGTTCCTTCCCGCGCATCTTCACTGGCCATGCAGAGCGCGAAGGCATCCACTTCGATGTTGCATCCGGTTGCGGCATCCACGTTCATGCCATTGTTGATGGCCTGTTTGGCGGCCTGCAGGGCCACCCTTCCCTTTTGTGCGAGAGTTCCCGCAATTTTCATGACTTCAACCATCAGGACTTCCGGGCTGAAAATGCCGCAGACCAACCCGATCCGGTGGGCTTCCGCCGCCGGAACCATCTTGCCGGTGAATATCCATTCCTTGGCCGTGTTGGTGCCGATCAGCCGGGGCAATCGCTGGGTTCCGCCAAAGCCGGGGATCAACCCGAGTGTGATCTCGGGTTGGCCGAACACCGCCTTTTCGGATGCATATATGACATCGCAGGCAAGCGCGATTTCCGTACCCCCGCCCAGGGCAAACCCGTTTACCGCGGCCAGGACCGGGATCGGCAACTGCTGAAGCTTCCAGATAATCCGGTGGCCCTTTTGAGAAAACTGCTTTGCACTGAGCGCAGTGAGGGTGGTAAGTTCAGAGATGTCTGCTCCGGCGATAAATGCCTTTTCTCCCGCACCGGTCAATACAAGCACCCGGATGCTTTCGTCCCCCGCAACCGCATCCAACGCTTGCGAAAACTCCCCAAGCAGTTCTGAATTGAGCGCATTCAAAACCTTGGGTCGGTTGAAGGTAAGGGTCGCCACACCCGCCGACACTTGAAAAATAATATGGGTGTATGTCATCATTTCCTCCTTTCGCGTAAGGTAATCGTTTCAGCCGCCAAATGGCATAAAAGTGAGGGGGTATCGGTCACGGGTTCACTGGGGGGTTGCCGATAGCGCCAGTGGTTTTGTTTCGACGATATAACCGCTGATCCCTGCAAGGATCGCTTGGCAAAGGTCCTCTTGGTACTTCGGGTCGATGAGCCGCTTGCATTCTCGGGGATTGCTGATAAAGGAGGTTTCGATCAGAATCGAGGGCATCTGTGCTCCCAGAAGCACATAAAACGGCGCCTGTTTAACCCCTAAATTTTTGATCTGCGAGTATTTTCCCCCCATCCGCTGGTAGAGTTCGTTTTGCACCTGTGCGGCCAGTCGGCTCGATTCGTTGATCTTTGCATTTTTCATCAGGTCGTTTAAGATGGTCTGCAGATCGCTGATATTCTTTGTCGAGGTCGCATTTTCACGTGCAGCCACCCGGATGGCCTCCTCATCGGTGGCGAGGTTTAGAAAATAGGTTTCGATCCCAAACGCCCTGCGATCCCGGGTGGAATTGGTATGGATGGAAACAAACAGGTCCGCATTCCGCGTGTTGGCGATTGCGGTTCGTTCTTCGAGGGTCAGGTACCGATCCTCGCTGCGGGTCATAATGACCTCGCACCCGAGGGTTTTGCGGATTTTCCCGGCCAGTTTCTTTGAAATGGCCAAGACGATATCCTTTTCATGGACCCCTTTGAGATATCCGGGGGCACCGTAATCCCGTCCGCCGTGGCCCGCATCGATGACGATCCGGCTGACCCCCAGTGCGAGCTGTTTGGCCAGGGCACTTTCCGGAAGGTGCGGCAATGGGCTCCGCTCCACTGGGGGCGGAGCCGCTTTTTTGTCGGTTTCCCCCCACACATCCAGAACGATGCGAAAGGGGTTCTTGAGGGAAAAGATTTTGTAGGTCTCGAAAGACTTGATGTCGACCACCACGCGCACCGAATCCGCTGTGTACTGCCCGGCGCGTGCATTGATCAGCAGATCGTCGTTTATCGGAATAATTTTTTGAGCCGCCGGGTGAAGGATGCTGTGTTCCAGATCGACATAAAGCCGTTGGGGCTTGTTGAGTTCGGGGTCTTTTCGTAGGAGTCGATGGGTAAAAAGGGCCTCTCGATCCGCATCGATGACTATCCGGGTGTAGTTCGGGTTGGACCAGTACCGAAGCCCGGTAACATGGGTTTCCCCGGCGCCGTCGGGTGGACCCGGAATCTGGGTTTCCAAAGCCGCGGGCGGGGACGGAGGGGCGGTTTCGGCAGGCGGCGGCAGGCCGGGGGGCGTCCGGGATTCCGGAGCGATGGACCCCAATGCGGCAGCGGCCTTGTGCCGATACTTGCTGCTCGGGTACTGCCGAATGATGCGCTGATACAGATCGCGTGCCTCCGCTTGATCGGCCGGACGCCCGGATCGTCGGTGCAGTTCCTGGTAGAGCACCCCGGCCATGTACATTCCTGCGGCCGCCCAGGGTCCCGAGGGGTCATGCCGGTATACGTCTTGAAATTTACGAATGCAACGCATCCAATTGTGACGATATTTTTGGGCTGCAGGGTTTTGCCGAAGCGTTTTATAGCAGGATTCGGCCAAAAAATAGGTATCACGAGAGGTGATCGCGGCTGAAACCGCGGGGATGAGAAAACACACGACGACCAGGCCGATACCGAGGCGCTGAAACTGAGGATGTCTAACGGACAATCGATTTTGCCTTTTCATGCAGTTCAGCCAGATAATTCAACGCATCAAGCGGCGTCATTTCATGGATGGCGACCTTTTTCAAGGCATCGAGGAGACGATGCTCCGGTCGTTTGAACAGGTCCAGCTGTACCGGACCCGCCTTTTCAAGCACGGTTCCTTCAGCAAAAATGGGCAGCCCGTCCGGGCCCTTTTCCCCTTTTTCGATGTTGGCGAGAATCTTCTTTGCGCGCTGCAACACCCCCCCAGGGATGCCGGCCAACCGGGCGACTTGAATACCGTAGCTTCGATTGGTGCCGCCCTCCACCAGTTTTCTTAAAAAAATGATTTCTTCATTCCATTCTTTAACGGCGATGTTGTAGTTTTTCACCCTCGGCTTGGTATCGGCAAGATCGGTCAGCTCATGGTAATGGGTGGCAAAAAGGGTTTTGACCCCCCTGCCGTTCAAATCGTGAAGATATTCCGCAACCGCCCAGGCGATGCTCAACCCGTCGAAGGTACTGGTTCCCCGGCCGATCTCATCAAGGATCACCAGGCTCCTTTCGGTGGCATGGTTGAGGATATTGGCCGTCTCCTGCATCTCCACCATGAAGGTGCTCTGCCCCCCGGAAAGGTTGTCCAACGCTCCGACCCGGGTAAAAATCCTGTCCACGATGCACACCGAAGCCTCGGCTGCCGGTACAAATGAACCGATTTGAGCCATCAGCACCGTTAAGGCCACCTGCCGCAAGACGGTGGATTTGCCGGCCATGTTGGGTCCGGTCAGGATGAGAACCTGATTTTCCGTGTCGTCCATCCGGATGGTGTTCGGCACGAATCGTTCGCCGGTGATCATTTTTTCAATCACCGGATGTCGCCCCTCTTCGATATAAATCCGGCCATCCGTCGTAATGGCGGGCCGCACGTAATGGTTCTGAGCGGCAACCTCGGCAAGGGCGAGCAGACAATCGGTTTGCGCAAGAAATTCGGCCACCTCCCGGAGGTCTCCGGTGCTCCGGACGACCTCCTGTCGGATCGCATCGAACAGCTCGAATTCCAGCTCGGCTCTTCGCTCCTCGGCGCTCAAGACCTCCTGTTCATAGGTTTTGAGTTCTTCGGTGACGTAGCGCTCGGCATTGACCAGCGTTTGTTTTCGAATATAGTGGGCCGGCACCTTTCCGGAATGGGTTTTGGAAACCTCGATGTAATAGCCGAAGATTTTGTTGTATCGGACCTTGAGCGAACCGATCCCGGTGGAGGTCTTCTCCTGGGTTTCAAGCCTTGCAAGCCACCCCTTGCCGTCCCGACTCATCTGGATCAGTTTGTCGAGCCCCGAATGATACCCCTGCCGGATGATGCCCCCCTCTGTCAGGGTCGGGGGGGCATCCTCCCGGATGGCGGTTTCAATATGCCCGGCCAGTCGATTCATCGGCTCAAGGTCCCGGTCGAAACGGAACAGCCCGGACGGCAGATCGGTCAGCAGGCGGATGATTTCCGGAAGCGCCTGGAGCGATTCCTTGAGTCCGATCAGGTCCCTTGCATTGGCATGGCCCATGGTGATCCTGCTGTTGAGGCGTTCCAGATCCCGAATCGTTTTTAGATGCTCCCGCAGCGATTGGCGCGTCGACGGGTTGCAGCGCGCCTGCTCGATGGCATCCTGCCGCTGCCCGATACGCTCCGGGTCCAGAAGCGGGTATCGCACCCACTGCTGGAGCAGACGCCCCCCCAGGGACGTCATCGTACGGTCGATCACGCTCAACAGGCTGCCGTTGCGGGAGCCGGATCGAAAATTTCGGACAAGCTCCAGGTTTCGGCAACTCAAATCGTCAATGAGCAGGTAGTTGCTCAAGGAATAGGTTTCAACCGCGGTCAGATGCGCCACCGGTTGCCTCTGGGTTTCGGTCACATAGTACATGATGGCGCCGGCCGCACCGATGCCGGCCGTAAGCCGTTCACACCCGAAACCTTCCAACGACACGGTACGAAACTGGGCACACAGCCGCTCCCGCCCCCGGGAGCCGTCAAAGATCCGATCGTTCAAAAAATTCACGGATTTTTCTGAAAACCGCGCCCGCACCTCGCCTATCGCCGGCAGACGCGCTGCGGATTCCGGAAGCAGAATCTCACGGGGCGAAACCCGGAGGACCTCTTCGAGCAGCGCCGATTCGTTGCGGGTCTCGGTGACCCGAAAGGTGGCGGTGGAGATATCCAGGTAGGAAATTCCATACCGGTCGCCGGTCGGTACGATCGAAAGGATAAAATTGTTCGATTTTGCATCGAGGAGTTCGTTTTCGAGAATCATGCCCGGGGTGATCACCCGCACCACGTCGCGCTTGACCAGACCTTTGGCCAGGGCCGGGTTCTCGACTTGATCACAGATGGCCACCTTGTATCCCTGGTCGATCAGCCGTGCGATGTAGCCTTGTGCGGCTCGGGCGGGCACCCCGCACATGGGTACCG
>ENA-OSEO01003737-OSEO01003737.1-sediment-metagenome-genome-assembly--contig:-NODE-3737-length-17145-cov-3.612198_pt1 | contig 17145 bp, 16 predicted proteins | sample MGYA00237883_ERZ534232 | MGnify/ENA metagenome assembly ERZ534232
TGCGCGGGCAAGCCGTGCTGAATCAAGAACTGCTCGAATTCCCACGGCGTCATAGCTTTGTCCCGCTCAATTGACCGCGCTCGTTGGATGACGCGAGTCAATTCCACGTAGCAACGGATGATCACGTCATCGAATGCCTGACCCGCGTGCAACGCATCGATTGTCGCCTGGGTCTGTTCCGCGACTTGCTGCAGCGTACCGGGCGGCGTCTCCGTGCGCTTCCATACCCACCACAGGACAACGACCGCGGCTCCCGAGATGCCGATAGCCAGGGTGGGCACAGCGAGCACATCGACCCAGGGCGGGACCACGGCGCTGAACTCCGCCGGAGGTCCGGCGTGCGTGGCTGCCGGTGACGCTTCGAACGGAGCCGGGAGAAGCGTCTCCTGGTTCTCGGGCGATTGTGCGCGCCTGGACAACAGGCTCAGTAGCAGGATGATTATGGCCAGGGCGAGCACATCGCCGAGCAGCCGCTGCCGTCCTTCTCCAGTCAGCAGGTTGATCACGATGTAGAGCGGCAGCCCCACCACGGCGAGTGCCAGCACGGCGCGAACGAGCAGCAGGGCGATGTGCGCCGTGCTTGCAGCAAACCCGTCGCTTCCTGCCCCTGGTGCGACGTTTGGCAGCCAGAACGGCTGACCGGCACGAAACTCGAGTTGGGGCAGGCTGGCGGACACCAGGACCAACGTGACAATGACGATACCCAGGGCCCCCAACGCCCGGATCCTTCGCTTCCTATCCATCAGAAGTCTCGTTCCTGCCGCGGCTCAGTCCGCAGGAGACGCAGGGTGCAGCTCAGGCTGACGACGAGAAACGCGCTCAGCGCAAAAACCGACCAGAAGTCCAGCCGAAGCTCCACCATCCACGCGGCGCCGACAGCGAGCCACCCGGCGATGAGCGTGGCCCCGAGCTTCGTGAGGTGTGCTTTGACCAATGCCGCCGGTGCCTCTCCGGTGAGCGGGCCGAGCCTGCGTTCCAGCCCGCTCAGGTCCCAGAGTGCAAGCGCGGCGGTCACCACGAGCAACATGTATGGTATGTGGATGCCCGACCACACTCCCACAACCGCGCACAGGACAAAGGCGGTGGCACTCACGGTTGGAGCAGCCGCCCAGGTGAGGCGGCGGGCGTACCAGAACCAAACGGCGCAGGCGACGAACATGGGCGTCCAGTGCCAGAGAGACCGCAGTGCATAGGTGGCGACCAGTGTGCCGGCCGCGACGACCGTGGCGGCAAGCTGGAGTCGGGGCAGCCAGTTCATCTCATCACCGCCCTGATCGGCCTCGCCAGACGCTGCCGAGCGAGCGCGACAAATATCGTCTGGTCGAGCGGCTGACTGGTCTCCCAGTTCACGACCCTGATACCCGCACGTTGCAGGGTCCTCAGCATGACAGCCCTCTCCAGCCGTGCCAGGCGCATAGCGAGATCGAGCCCCGCCGTCGTGGCTAGCGAGCGAAGCTCGAAATCGAGCGGATCCGGGCTCACAACCAGTATCGTGTGACCGAGCGCGGCAAACCGGAGCACTCCCGGCAAATCATCGGGCAGCAACGGCGTGACGATGACAAGCTGCGAACGGGGCGGCAGGAACCGCGTCGGTAGATTGCCCAGTTTGTCGAAGGCGTAGCTCATTTGCGTTTGGCTGGCAGCGAGTGCCGTCAGGATGCGCTCCCGTTGCGTCGCTCCGTAACCCGGAAATACGCGCAGCATCGGCCCATAGCTCATCAGCCCGACGCGGTGACCGTCTCTAAGAAACAGGTCCGCCAGCGAAGCCGCTGCCTGTACGCTGTACTCGAAGAGCGATCCTGTGTGGGTACGAATGTCACTCTGCGTCCGTGCGTCCAGAATCAAACCCACATCGGCGAGACTTTCCTGCTGGAACTCGTTCGTGAAGACTCTCCGCTCGTGGCGCGCGGACACTCGCCAGTTGATCTTGCGTAGCCGGTCGCCCGGCACGTATTCGCGAACGCCGTAGAAATCCACGCCGGATCCGGCGCGGCCGGCCGGAATGGGTCCGGCGAAACCAAGTGTCCGTTGCGGCCGGATGTCGATGTGTCTGAGGGGAACGGCCTGGGGATAGACCAACACCCGTCCGGACGTCTCGATCTGCTGTTTGACGCGAAAGAGCCCGAAATGATCGCTCGCTGTCACATTCACCCCGGCAAAGCGAAACTCGCCGCGCCTGCCACGTATCGTGTAACCGAGCACGGTACGCGTGCCGGCGGCAAGCGTCGTGGCGAGCTGCGGCTTACCATCAGAGACACTCAACGCCGCGGGGAGGACGTCCGCCGCGTGTAGCTCGGCGATGGGGGCCGGCCCATTTTCCAGCGTCAGGGTGACCCGGACCGGCACCGCACACAACGAGCGGTCGGCGCTGATCGTGCGCGCGACCGTCACTTGCAGTGCCTCCGGCGCAGACCATATTGCCGCACCGAGATAGCAGAGCAACGGAAGGCTCAAGAGCAGCACGTCCCTGTTCCGCGAGAGGAGGCCAAGGAAGATCACGATACAGATCAGGATGCTCAGAAACCATCCCCGCTGCGTCATCGGCCTTCCTGAATCACCGGCACCGGGACGGTATTGAGTACATCGTCAAGGATCCTATCGGTCGCGCGGCGGACCATCCAGAGATCGGGCTGAACCAGCAGACGATGCCCGAGCGCCAGATGCACGAACCGTTTGACATCGTCGGGCAGGACGTACGCGCGACCATCCATCGCCGCCCAGGCACGGGCGAGCTTCAACAGGGCCAGTGAACCGCGTGGGCTGGCGCCGATCGTGACCTGGCGGTGACTGCGCGTCGCGGCGATCAGCTCGGCGATGTAGCCTTCGATATCGGTATCGACGAAGATTGTTTCCACAACGTGGCGCATGGCCGACAGCCCGGACGCATCGGTTACCGCGCTGAGTGAGAATGCATCGCTTCCGCGTTCCCGGCGGCGGCGCAAGATCTCCATCTCTTCCGCCTTGGAGGGATAACCGATTGACAATTTGATCAGAAAACGGTCCAGTTGCGCTTCGGGCAAGGGGAAGGTCCCCTCGAACTCGATTGGGTTCTGCGTGGCAATGACGATGAATGGCTCGGGGAGTCGCAGCGTCTCCCCTTCCAGAGTCACCTGGTATTCCTGCATGGCCTCCAACAGCGCCGATTGGGTTTTCGGAGAGGCGCGATTCACTTCGTCCGCGAGGATGATTTGGGCGAAGATCGGCCCCTCGCGCAATACGAAACGGTCGTGCTCGCGATCGAAGAAATACCCGCCCGTGATATCACCCGGCAGCAGATCCGGAGTGAATTGAATCCGCTTGAAGGATAGGCCCAAGACGGTGGCGAAGCTATTGGCGATCAACGTCTTGGCGAGACCGGGGTAGTCCTCCAGGAGGATGTGACCGCCCGACGACAGTATTGCCGCCAGCATGTTTCGAAGTGCTGCTCTCTTGCCGACAACCGCCCGTTCTACTTCCTCGATGATGCGTTGTGACAGTGCGGCCATTTGCCTGATTTCAAGAGCCACGTGCCCACCTCCGAAATGAGCTCCACCCCTCCGCCCGAATCATGACGCCATCCGCTGCGCTGCGGCAGGACCCTCTTCAACAATCAAATAGCCTCTACCGTCTCCTCTCTCGCGAGAGGTATGGGTAGAGGCTATCAGTCGCAATGACATTCTAGGGTCGATGGATTGACCCTTGACGAGCCTCATCGTCAATGTTCTGGTGGACGTGATTATAACATTCTGCACATTGGAAGTCAAGGAAGACTGCGCATATCCGGCACGTTCTCATTGTCCATTCGGGTGTTGTTTGACATCGTTTGCCGAGCGTGATACAATCCCGTTGACAGTGATGAGGCTCGCTGTTGGGCTTGGCCCACAATTGTCGCTGAGCGACTGATAGCCTCTACCCCGGCAGCATTCTGGGGTAGAGGCTTTTTAGTTCCAGTCCTTAGATCCATGGACGGAAAGGGGCGTGGGATGATGCGCTTGTGCTCTGGATTTGGGGAGGAACCACCATGACCCGTTTCATACTTGTGCGTCACGGCGAGACGGACTGGAATCGGATCGAGCGTTTTCGCGGGCGTGCGGACTTGCCCTTGAGCCCCGCCGGTTTGGCTCAGGCCGAGGCGGCTGCGCAGCGCATCGCTGCCGACTGGAGCCCATCGGCTGCCTATACCAGCCCTCTTACGAGGGCGCTCCAGACAGCCCAGGCAATCGCCAGCCGCTGCGGCCTCGTGGCACAGCCCTATCCCGACCTCGTGGACATCGACTACGGTGCCTGGCAGGGATTGACGCCGGAGGAGGTCCAACGAAGGTGGCCGCGCGCGTACCACGCCTGGTATCGCGTCCCCCACGTCGCCCGCATTCCCGATGGCGAGACGCTCGATCAGGTCAAGACCCGAGCCATCCGGGCGGTCAGCGAAAGCGGCCGCCGGCACGAGGGCCAGACCGTGGTGGTCGTCTCCCACACCGTCGTCAATCGGACGATCTTGTTGGGTATTCTGGAGACGGGCCTGGGCCGTTTCTGGCATGTGCGGCAGGACACCGCCGCGCTCAACGTGTTCGAGTCGTCCCCGTCTGGATTTGTCGTCGTCAGTCTGAACGACACGTGCCATCTGCGTTCCCAGCCCAGCCGGAATGGGCTGCAGGATAAACCATCAGCACCATGAGGAGGAGACATGAGTACAGCGATAGATGCGATTCTCGCACGCGAGATTCTGGATTCGCGGGGCAACCCGACTGTAGAGGTGGAGGTGGCACTGGAGTGTGGGGCGTTTGGGCGCGCCGCTGTGCCATCGGGTGCCTCGACGGGGGTTCACGAGGCTCTGGAACTGCGCGATGGCGACCGCGCGCGTTATGGGGGCAAGGGCGTACTGACGGCTGTCGAACACGTCAACCGGGACATTGCGCAGGCACTCATCGGCCTTGATGCTACGGACCACGCCGAAGTGGACCGGATCATGCTGCAACTGGACGGAACGTCCAACAAGAGCAAACTGGGTGCCAACGCTATTTTGGGAGTCAGTCTGGCAGTGGCGCGCGCCGCAGCCGATGGAGTCGGCCTGCCGCTCTACCGCTATCTCGGCGGCGTAACCGCGACACTGCTGCCGGTGCCGATGTTCAATATCCTGAACGGTGGTGTGCACGCCAACTGGCAGGGCACCGACCTGCAGGAGTTCATGATCGCTCCGGTGGGTGCGCCGTGTTTTCGCGAGGCGTTGCGCTGGGGCGGCGAAACGTACCACGCGCTCAAGAGCGTGTTGAAAGCCGCGGGCTACACTACCGGTGTGGGTGACGAAGGCGGTTTCGCTCCGGCGCTGAAGACCAACGCCGAAGCCGTTGAGTTGATTCTACAAGCGATAGAACAGGCGGGGTATCGTCCGGGCGAGCAGATCGCGATCGCGCTCGACCCGGCTTCCAGTGGGTTCTATGAGGATGGGTTGTACAACCTGCGCACCGAGGGTCGCCGCGCCACCTCCGCGGAAATGGTGGAGCTGTACGCAGACTGGGTGCGCCGCTATCCCATCGTGGTGATCGAGGACGGGCTGGCCGAAGACGACTGGGACGGGTGGAAGCTCCTGAATCAGACGCTGGGGCAGGAGATCGAGTTGGTCGGGGACGATCTGTTCGTCACCAACGTCGCACGGATCAGCGAAGGTATCGAGAAGAACGTCGCCAATGCCGTACTGATCAAGTTGAACCAGATCGGAACCCTGAGCGAGACGATTGCGGCAATTCAGATGGCAAAGAAGGCTGGTTGGGGAGCGATGGTGTCGCACCGCAGCGGCGAAACAGTCGATAGCTTTATCGCCGACCTGACTGTGGCCATGACCACCGGGCATCTCAAGACAGGCGCCCCGTGTCGTGGAGAACGCGTCGAGAAGTACAACCAGCTCTTGCGGATCGAAGAAGATCTGGGCGAGGCCGCCGTGTATGCCGGTCGCCAGGCGTTTGTCCGGTAGAAGAGACAAAGTGACGAAAGCTCGCGACGGGACCCCGACCGCATTGCAGGTCGGGGTCCCGTGCTGAGTCTCACCGCGTGCTTGCTGATATTGTGCTGTCCTGGATCGGCCCGCCTCGCAGTCGGGCGATGAGGATCGCTCCTGAAACAAACAGCACCACCGCGTAGGCAAAGCCTGCTGCTGGGCTGACCGTGGTCCACAGGACGCTGACGACGATGCTGGACACGAAATCGCCCACGCCGTTTACTGCGGCCAACACGCCATACCCCGTGCCGCGCACATCCTCGGGTAGCAGATCGGCAGCCAGCGCGCCCTCCAGCGTATCTTCGGCGGCGACGTACAGTCCGCCGAGTGCGAACAACACAACCAGAAGCCACACCGCGGGCACCGCGAATATCCAACCGATACCCATGAGTGCCGCGACGCCATATCCCAGCACCAACAGCCGCTGTTTTCCGATCCGATCGGCCAGGGCGCCGATTGGATAGGACATGGCGGCGTACAGAACGTTATGTACGAGGTAGAGCGCGATAGCCGTCTGTCCGGCGCGCTCTGCCCCCAGGGTCGGGGTCAGCATCTGCGCCGCGTGCAGCGTGAGCAAGCTGTGGGCAAAATCGCCCGCGCCAAACAACCCCACCCCGACGAGGTACCATCTGAAGCGTACCGGCAGCTTGCCGAGCACCTCGAACAAGCCCGTCGCGTGCTGCGCAGTCCGTTTCCGTTCGCGGACCAGAAGGGCAAATGCCAGGGCCGCCAGCAGCCCGGGGACGAGGGTGAGCCAGAATATATGGCGATAGACCGCCGGCATTGCGTCGTGTCCGCTCAGGACGCTGATCAAACCCAGCGCCATGAGTGGGCCGATGATCGCTCCCAAGGTGTCGGCCGCGCGGTGAAAGCCAAACGCCCGGCCGCGCGCCTCGGGTGAGACCGCTTCGGCCAGCATCGCATCACGCACGGGTCCCCGGATGCCACGCCCGAACCAACCGGCTATCCGGGCAACCAGCACGTGCGGCCAGGCCGTCGCCAGTGCGAACAGGCCGGTCGTCAGGCCGGTCAAGACGTATCCCGCCACCGCGATCGGCTTGCGCTGGGCGACGCGGTCGCTGAGCCAGCCGGCGCCGATCTTCGCGAAAGACGCTACGGCATCGGCCACACCCTCGATGATGCCCAGTGCCGCCGGAGGCGCGCCGATGGACAGCAGAAACAACGGCAAGACCGTGGTGGCCATTTCGTGGCCGGCGTCGCTGAAGAAACTGGCCACGCCCATCCCGAAGACGCTACGATTGAGCCACCGCTCTGGAGGTCGGTTCTCTGTCACTGATGGCGGCGGTTGTGGAACGAAGGGCTCGGTCATTGTCTCCTCCAAATACCCGAACGTACAGGTCTTTGCCAAAACTGGTCTGCAGCGGTTCCCCTTCGATTAGTTTGAAAGTCCTCTTGCCATCACCTTGCCTTTCTGCGCGGAGAAAGAGGGCATTCGTCATCTGCTTGTCATAAAAAACGTGCGCAAACTCAAACAAGTGCGTGACGTAGAAGATCTTGATGCGTTTTTCCAGCAGAGCAACGACTATCTGCCGTGCAATCTCCGAGCCTTCTCTTTCGTTGGTCGCAGCAAATGACTCATTGAACAACAATATGGGGTTTGATGTAATATTATCCACGATCTCGCTCATTCTGCTGAGCTCTTCGTCCAGTTTCCCGCTCTTCATCGTCGTGTCCTCTTCTCGCTTGTAATGCGTGAAAAGGCCATCGCAAATATTGGCACGGAAAGACTCGGCTGGGACAAACATACCGCATTGCATCATCAATTGAGACAAGCCTATGCTGCGCAGAAAAGTCGATTTGCCGCCCTGGTTCGCGCCGGTGATGACGACAAGTTCTTTGCCGTCAGCGTTTGCCTCGTTGCCCACGACGCGTTGTTCCAAGATCAGGGCCAGACACACATCGTACAACCCGGCGAAAGTATGCCTGCGTTCGCTGGATGTGGTGGGCAGGGGAAAGCACATGGGTTCCCCTTTGCGAGCTAAGTGCCCGTGGAGGTTCAGGCAACCCAGGTAGAAGGCCAATTCTGTCCGCAACATGCTGAAAAAACTCAAGATGTGGTCATTGGATTGGGCGAGTGCATTGGCGATCAGATTGACCCCCCTGTCCTTCAATTCCCGCAGGGCTTTGGCACCGCTTTCATCACGCTCATGGATATAGAAGGTGTAAACGGGCGGTTGTTGAGTAAATATCCGCTCCAGCCAACTCTGTGTTTCGTCTAATGGTCGGCGAAGGACGTAATGGGTGCCTTTGTTGCCCTTCCCCAATTCAGCACTGATCAAAACTCCGCGATTGAACTTCATCGCGCGCAAGTGCTCCTGGATACTGGCGAAGTATTCATCACTCAGCTCCCTTTGGAGCATCGCAAACAACGTCCTGAAACCCTCCGACTCGAATCGACTGGCGTGTTCATCGGCCATAGCCTTGAGCTTCTTGAGCATAGTCACGAACATCTGCAACACTTCTACAGATCTGTGCAGTATCGCGTCGGGATAATCCCGGAAAATGCCAAAGTAGAATGTCTTCTCACTGACAATGGCCTCAACCGCGATACCGTAGAGGTCCTTGACAATTGAAGGGTTCTTGAGGCAGTCGCTCAGGACATGTTGGCGGTACAGTATTGTATCCACATCATTGTTCAGACTGGACAGAATCGCTCTCTTGCCCACCTCAAACAGGAAATCGTCACCGGCTGCCATCCCGTTGAAAAGCGTGTTCAACTCCAGGTCTTGTGTCAGTGCTTGTTCATTCCACGGTAATTCTTGCTGCAGGTCGAAGTCACGATCTCGATACATGAGAAAAGCCTTCATGATTTCAGGCGCTCCTTCAAACAAATAGATGTAAGCCGGTATTTTTCCGCAATCGATATCGCGTAGGAGAGTCCGTCAGCAGCCCTTCTCACAATCTTGTATGTGCGCAATGCCGGATTCTCGGGAACAACCGTGCTCACCATGCTTACGGTCTTCTCGTTCAAAGAGGCCAGTTCATCCAGGAATGTGACACAAACGCACAGCAAATCCAATTGCGTGATTCTCCCCAGTACTTCTTTGCCCAGGAAAACAGCGTCCTCCAACGTGGTTGAATTGAAAATTTCGTTAATGACGACAACGCTGTTTGACGTGGCCTGGTTCAGGATGGCATGAATCCTGACTAGATCGTCCTGTAGTTTTCCGTGCAGATTGGTGATGTCTTCTTCCCTTTCGAAATGCGTAAACAGCCTGTCGTATAGATAAAGTTGCGCTTCTCTGCCTGGGACGGGGCAGCCAATGCTGGCCAAGTAATGCAACTGTCCGAAGGTGCGGGCAAACGTCGTCTTGCCACCCTGATTCGGGCCGGAGACCACAATGATGCGCTCGGCGCCCTTCAGGTGAAAATCATTGCAAACAACAGATGAGTTTTCGGTCATGAGTTTATGCGCCAGCGCCAAATCAAATCCTTCATAATCGTAAATTTCTTTGCACTCAACGGAAATTCGCGGATAACAGAATCTCAGCCCGCCTCGTTTCAGTCGAGCGATATACTCCAGATATGCAATGTAAAATTGAATCTCGCGGTCAAAAACGGCGAGCACGCCATCCAGATAGGCGGCGTTTTTTGTGCAATAGTCGTCAAGAGCTGAGAAAATATCGGGATACAGCCGCGCCACCAAATCGAGCGCTTGCGCTTCAACGTGGTTCATGTCCTCGTAATCCTTGAAGCCGACCCGGTAATCCTTCACCGCGCCCTGTTTGAATTTCTCGAATGTGGCCTCAACTTCCGTGCTGTAGTTACTTTCGGACTCATATCTGCGTACCTTGACGCTATTACCCCTGATGAGCAGACAATACCTCACTGTGGACAGATCGGTTTTGAGCTTCTCCGTCTCTGCCAACAGCGACGTAAAGCGAGCGGAATTGGCGTAATGGGTAAGATACTCGCGGAAAGCCAAAAACCCGCGCGACTTCAGATCGACCAGAGACAAATCGTGTGCCAGATGATTGACCGCATCATAATAGACCTCGACCGCGTCCACGAACCAGCTTTCTTTCTGGTATTTGTAGCGAAGCTTGCTTGCCTGACCGAGATGTTCACGCATTGCCCGCAGTCGCTTGGCGAATGATTTGACGTGCTCAAATAGAGACTCGTTTTCAAGATCCTGCATGACTTCGTGACGGTAATGGATCGTATCGATGTCATGCAATGCAGTGTAGAAGAACGGTTTCAAGTCGTATTCCTGCTTGCCGGTCGTGATAGCATTGATAATCTGATCCAGATTCAAATCGACGAAGAAATCGGGAGCTGCAGGGGTCTCCTTTGGACTGCTGTCAGCGGCATTCCCGAATAAGATGCTACGGAAAGTCATACGAAATGATACCTCCTGCGCTGTAACGCGAACGCATCACAGCGGCGCTGGTGCGGGTCACGTCGCGTTCGGCGCCGTGAGATGGCTGGCCTTCGTGCTGGATGGCTGTGAGGCGCGCGGCAATGGGCTCCACTGGGCGGCCTCTCATTCGATTGTCGGGGCGACCGCAGCCGGAAACGCCGCGACGTGCAGCGGCGCGCGTCGCCACGAACCTGCCTCGGCGCCAAATTCCTCGTCGCGGAAGCGGTAATCGTTCTTGCGAACGAACTCGGCCAGCTCGCCTTCCAGTTCCTCCAGCGCGGCAAGTTGATGGGTGACCAGCAGGTCGAAATGCTTGCGGCTGCGCACCCGCTGGATGGTCAAACCGAAATGCTTGAGACACAGACTGTGCGCCAATCGGGGGGCCACGCTGTCGTCATCGAGCAGGTCTAGCGCAAAAGAGATGAATGTCGTCTCGATACTGCTGGCATATTCACACGCCGGGCATTGCCTGCTGCCGCTCAACTTATTCACGAACTCGGCCAACGAACTGGCAAGATTGCCGTTCCTGTGCCACGGCAGGCGCAATCGGGGCTTGAACGCCGCGCCGGTACGATCCTTCTCGCGACGCATGACCGCAGCCAGCACATGGACGACGTCCTGGTACGTGATCGCCATCCCCAGGCTGCTCGTTGCGCTGTGGACCAGCCGCCACGCATGATCGGCACAGAATCCGCGTGACGCACGCAGCGCAGGTCTGAAGTAGGAGTCGGTCACCCCTTCATACAAATAGCTATCGAGATAGGCGCCAACCGCGTGGAAGGTCAAGCGACAAATGGGGCAAGACCTGGATGTTTCCAGTGCCTCGACGATGTCGCAATGGCCCAAGCATTTTGGCCTGTCACCAGCATCTTGCCGGTGCAAGTAGCTCGTGATTCTCTTCCCAATGGACTCGGCCGTCGTCTGAACTGTCTTCTTGGCCTCCGTCCAACCATTCTCCCGGCCTGTCTTGCGGGGTTCATGCCGCGTTTCCTGGAGCAGACCAAGTTCCATACGCATTGATTCGCGCTGTGCTGAGTCGGAATTCCCCAGGCGGCCATGCACCGATTGCGTGGTATCGAGCAAGTTCATGTTGCACAAATCTCGCTTCCTATCATCCTGCTGACGGACTGGTCAGAGGACATCTCCCTTGGTCTGATAGATGGCGCTCACAAAACGCTGGAAATCGCCTTCCTGCTCGCGCGGATAGGGAATATGGACCGCGTCCTGATAAGGGCCGGCGCACAGATCCAGGCGCAGCGCTCTCAATTCATAGGCGGGCACATCTTCCAGCGTTACCGACACGATGTGCCCCAAAGAGCAGAACAACCAGGCTTCACCATATTTGCCCGCACTGCTCCCGGTCCCCTGTTCGACAACTGCCAGTACCTGCCAGTTGGTCAGAATGAGGGCTGTAGAGAAGGAATAGACGCGCTGGAAATAGCGCAAGAACGGCACTCTGATTGCAGGCACGAGCAGTGCCGTGATAGCCGCTTCGCCCTTCAGCCAGTATCGCCGCGAAACGTTATTGAATTTGAGCGGAAGTGACCGGAGCAAGCCCTCACCAGGCATGCCTGAAAATACGCCCCCCAGCGACAGGTCGATACCCAAGGTGAGTTTTCGTAGATACATGATTGCCGCGTAAAACTCCCGCTCGAAAACGGAGTTGTAGCGCATGGCAATTGGCCCGCCAGGCGTATCTTGCGAAGGAGGCGCCTTGAACCAGGAATTCAGCAAGACCATTCCGGTCTCAAAATAGGTCAGGTCGCCGATTTGACAGGGCTGCACCTCCTGCCCTTTAGGCGAGTCATGAATCAGCACAATCTGTTCTGTGGTGAGCACGAAAAAAGTGTACTCCTGCGATATACCCCACATCGTCTGTAGCCAGGTCCGCTCACGGGGCGTAACGCACATGTACAGCGGGTTTTCATGATCGGACAATTGCGCATTGAGGATTTCTTGAATGTGTGTGGGCAATTCGGCAACTGAATGGATGCGATAGGGTGAGCCACGGCTTATGAATTCCACAATTATCCTCCTCTACCGCGCTGCATCGCGGCCAGTTTGACTTCAGCCAGCTTCCGTACCGGTGGCGAAGGATCCGACAGACTAATGGCGATGCCTGCTTCCGCTTCCCGTCCCCCGATTTGCGCCAGCGCCTCCACAGCCGCATGGCGGGCCACCAACGGTGAATCCGCGTTGCTCAACAGCTCGGTCAATGGCGCGATAGCACGTTGGTCTCTGAAACGCCCCAGGGCAAGAATGGCCTGTTTCAGCACAGCCATGTCGGGGGTGGTGTGCAACAGCGCAATCAACGGCTCGATTGCCCTGGGCTCGCGCAGCATGTACGCCAGCACATCAATCGCAAGGCCGGCCCGATCGGGCACCGCATGCCGCAAGGTCGCAATCAGCCGGTCCACGTAGTCAGCTTTCTGTTCCCCAGAGGGACAATATTCCGGTGTGGAAATTACACTCGATGTACGTCCCAGACTCGACATGTTAGCTTCCTCTCGTGGGCTTGTCACTAACTCTGCAATTCACTGCCGATGATTTGCAGCAAACTGCGACGATCGACCATGCCCAGCAGGTGGTTTTCGGCGTCAGTAACGACCAGCCGTTTGACGTGTTTCTCCAACATGATGCGTAGCACCTCAGCCAATGCGGTATCTTCGCTCACGGCAAAGGTCTCGGTGGACATCAAGTCAGCGGCGCGTTCGATCGTTTTCACGGGCTCGGCAGAAGCGAGCGAGAGACGCTGCAGCAATGCTCGAAACAGACTGGCGCGTTCGTGTACGCCGATTTTCAGCAAGAGATCTGCATCGACAATTATGCCCAGAACCCGCTGCGATTCATCGATTACGACCACACGGCGCAAAGGCGTCGCGACGATCTTCGCCAGCACTTCGTCCAAGGTCGCCTCGGGGTCAACCGTTGGAACATCACGGAACATCACGTCGCCTGCCGTTCGCGCCTCTTTGACACCGATTATCCCAATCTCTTCCTCAGAAACAGGCACAGATACAAACGCGGCCAATACATCTGTCCGTGTAATGATGCCAACCAGGATGCCACGATCATCAACTACTGGTAACCGTTTCAGGTGTTTTTCGTTCATCAACCGGACTGCATCCGAGACCCGCGCATCAGACCGGATGGTGACAACCGGTTTGGTCATGACGTCTTGGGCGGTCAGATGCTTTTCTTCCAGTTGATGCAGTTGTTCCGCCAGGTCATCCGGAGGCAGCTTGCGCTGGACACTCAACCGCAGGCCCAGGTTGGCACGCCGTAGCAGGTCACCACCGGTTACGATCCCGATCGGTCGTCCGCCTTCGACGACGGGCAAACCCTTAACGTGATGCTCAAGCATCAGCTCCAGTACGCGACTGAGAGGCGTAGCAGGTGCAATGCTTACAATATCCTTCCTCATGATATTCTCGACAAGCGCAGAAAGGGATGCACCGCTCCTGTAGATGTGGACCTGCGCCTTCTCAATGCTCACCAGGCCGTCCGTGATCCTGCTGTCAATGTGCACCAGGAATGATTCCAGTTTGTCTCTCGTGTCAATGATCTCGACAATGATTGGCAGGTCCTCAGAGAGCCGTTCGATTTTGAACGTACGAATCCGGCTGCGCGCTCCAAATCCCATGATTCCACGCAAGACGGTTGCTCCTGACAAGCCCTGTTCTCGCGCTTTGAGGACGAGCCATTCATAGAGGGGTTTGCCTTCACAACGGTCACTCTCACCAATCAGAATACGGAGTAGATAACCTTCCTCAAAGAGAGAACTCATTTTGTTCTTTTACCTCCACAGTAGATGGACCAACACCCGGCCCACCCATACCATCGTAAGCCCCAGTATCACATGCAATCCGATGTTGACAATGCTCAGGAGACTATCACCGTCGTGCAACAGGTTCATCGATTCGTTACTGAAAGTCGAGAATGTGGTAAATCCACCCACAATGCCAACAATCACCAACAATCTCATCCGTTCATTTAGAAAACCGTGGGTCTCTCCCAACTGAGAAAGTAAGCCAATGACCAGACAACCGCAGCAATTGACAACGAGTGTCCCATAAGGGAACGATGTGCTACGAGTTGCTTCTTGAACCCAACCGCTGAACCAGTATCGTAATGACGCCCCAATGAATCCCCCAATTCCAACAAAGAGTACCTTGTCGAGCATCGCTGACCTCCTTAATTCTTCCACGAGTCTTCCAGGAGTCATCAGCACATAAGCAGTTCCAGACGGACTCCATACCCTCACAAAAAAGAAAAACTCCTACCTTTCTGACGCAGAACAACACGCGAGATGAACGGTAGAAGCTATTAGCCGGCTGGCGTTTCCGGCAGTTCTTGCCAAATCAAATGGCGAGCTTCATCGCCATTATGGACGTATTGCCTTGGCGGCAACTGCTACCAGCTGCCATGAGACTATATTACCATGAAGTGGGTTACGTGTCAAAATTTTGACGTTGCACAAAACCAACATGACTGCCATGCCACTGGCCTGCTGAAATCGTTTGCAGCGGGGGCGTGCCGGCCTTTCGCGCGCAATAGCTAGATCGAGGACGGCGGGCACGCACCGCTGTCGAGTGTGGCGCACACTCGCGTGCGGACTTCGTCGTACTCCCGTTCTTCGGACAGCACCAGCAGGGTGTCGCCGGCCTGCAGCTCCAACGCACCAGTCGGGACGATGAACTCGCCTTCGCGCGCGACGAGCACGATGAGTAGGGCGGCGGGCAGTCGCAGTTCGACGATCGCTTTGCCCACGAAGTCGGATTCGGGCGGGATGAACAGGTCACGCAGCTCGCTCTTCAGCCCGCCGACCGGCGAATACTCGAGCGGATAGACGCGCCGTGGCGCCGGCGGGGCGTCGACGCGCAGCCAGCGCGCCACGAACGGCAATGAGGTCCCCTGCAGCAGCACCGAGGTCAACACGACGAAGAAAACGATGTCGAAGAACAGGTCGGCGTGCGGTATCCCGGCGAGCAGCGGGTAGGTCGCCAGGATGATCGGCACGGCGCCGCGCAAGCCGGCCCACGACAGGAACGTCTTGTCACGCCAATCGAAGCGACTCAGTGCCAGGCTGGCGAAGACACTCACCGGGCGGGCGATGAGCATGAGCCACACCGCGCTCAACAGGCCGATGCCGAACACCGCCGGCAGGCGTGACGGAAAGACCAGCAATCCCAGTGTCAGGAACATCACAATTTGCATGATCCACGCGATGCCATCGTGGAAGCGCAGTAAACTGCGTTTGTGGATGAATTCGTGATTGCCAAGAACGAGCCCCGCCATATAGACGGCGAGAAAGCCGTTGCCGTGAACGGCGGAACTCAGACCATAGGTGAGCATCGCCAGCGCCAATGTCAGCACCGGGTACAGACCTTCGTGACCGAGCCGCAGTTGATTGATCAGCCACGGTGCTGCTTTTCCCATCGCGTAGCCTACCAGCGCGCCGATGGACATCTGTAACACGAACAGGAGCAGCAGGTCGGTGACTTGCATAGTGGGCCGGGTCAACAACTGCACCACGCCGATCGTCAGGAAGACCGCCATGGGGTCGTTGCTGCCCGACTCCAGTTCTAACAGCGAGCGCAGTTGCCCCTTGAGATGGAGTCCCTTGGCGCGCAGAATGGCAAAGACTGCCGCGGCATCGGTTGAAGAGACGATTGCGCCCAGCAATAACCCGTTGACGACCGAAAAGCCCAACACGACGTGGGCGAAGACGGCCATCATCAACGCGCTCAGCGCCACACCCACCGTCGAGAGCACCAGCCCGTGCTTGAGCACGGGGGCAATGTGCCTCCAGTTGGTGCTCAGCCCGCCGGAAAACAGAATGAACACCAGCGCGACGATCCCGACGAACTGGGCGATCGCCGGGTTATCAAAATAGATCCCTCCCGGACCATCTGAGCCCGTCAGCATCCCGACGGCCAGGAACAGCAGCAGCGCCGGGATGCCGAAGCGGTCCGAGATCTTGCTGACGAGCACGCTCAACAGCAACAACACGGCGACGCCGACCAGTATCAATTCGACCGTCGAAACCATCGCACATCCTCTCTTCCTCCCGGTGCCGTCCCAGGGATACGGGGGGATTATATCACGAGGCGCTCGTCCGGGCCAAGCTGAAGGTGGGAGAGGGAACGGGCGGGCAGAGGAGGCACGGATCGTCCGCGTTCTCGGAAGACGTGTGGGGGTGTGCACACCGCAATAGGAGTGAGCATCCAAAGGTTCCGTTTGCCCGAAACGCTGTAGGCGCTTGGCGTTCGGGTATGCAGGGTGGACTCATCCGAATGACAAGTGACATACAATCGCATTTGTGGTAACATAAGCACTGACCAGACGTTTTGACGATCATGCCTGTCACACCAACATAGAAATCCGATGCTTGTCCGAGCGGGAAAAGATGAATTCCGGCATTTAAATAATTGCCTGCCGGTTTGCCGCTGATGGTTTCCTTATAGACCCCGTCTTCTATCGATGCTTCATGACTGACGTACTTGCCATCATAAGGATCTAAATCCCATTTCTGGTCAGTGGTATCGAATGTTTCACTAAAGACCACATTCCAACCGGGATCATTCGCATAGGATATGGCACTTTTTTTCGTCGTCTGGCCGCCGTCTTGAACTGTGGATTTGGGTGCGGCAGGTGCGGCAGTTGCGGCTGAAGACCCAGCGTCAGTTTTTGGGGTTGAGCTGCAAGCAGCCAAGAACAACACGAGCATCAAACCAATAATTTTTTTCACCGAATCCTCCTTATGAATATAATTAACATTATTATACAATAG